>WNFH01001487.1_pt1 | contig 16344 bp, 12 predicted proteins | sample 5400411 | NCBI WGS metagenome assembly WNFH01 (sample SAMN13153347, study PRJNA577476) | soil metagenome | isolation source: 200 cm saprolite under Douglas fir tree site 2 hole 3 | place: USA:California | collected 2015-04-18
CCATCACCAAGCGCCGCCGTCAAGCCTTTGTCGTCCTCAGCGTGGTAGGCGCGACGCTGATGGTCGCCGCCGTTCCCTTCCACTACTCCGGAAATAACGTGGCCATCCTCTGGCTTGTGGGCGCGGAGGCTTTTCTGGCGGCTGGAATCATCGCCAAAGAAGTCGTTTTCCGCCGTCTTGGTTTGCTGACGGGCCTGCTCGTCGGCTTGCATCTTCTTGGCGTTGATTTCCGCCACCTCCTCAACTTGCGTTTCGCAAAAGAAGATCTCGTCCTCGATGCCGGTGTGCTCTTTTGCCTGTGCGCCGTCGTCTTCTATCTCAATGCGCTCGGCATTGGATCGCGATGGAAAGCTTTTTTTGAGGATTCGCCCGATCGTCCTTTGCTCATCGTACATTCCTATCTCGGCGCGTTCGCTGCCGCGTCTGCGGCCTGGGCGCTTTTCTTGCACGATTGGACGGCGCTCGCTTTCGCCGCGGTGATGCTCATCGTCGCGGCTCTTGGCCGCGCTCTCGAGTCGCCGCACCTGCAGGTGCAGTACGCCCTCCTCGGTGCGCTCTCTTTCTATCGCGCCATCGTCGTCAATCTGCATCTCGAAGCTCCTGCGTATGCTCACGTGCGAATGCGTTTGCTCAGTCTTCCCATTCTTGGTGCCGTCTTCTATCTCACCGCCAAGCTGGCTGCCCTGAGGGATGATCGTCAGCAGCGCACCATTCGCGGACTCTTCGCCGCCGCGGGTAGCGGCTTCATCGCCTTGCTCATCTGGTTTGAAGTTCCGGAGCTTTGGCAGCCGCTTGCTTTCATCGCCTTCGCGGTGCTTTTGTCCGAAGCCGCGCGTGCCATAAAATACTATTCCATTACGATTCACTCGCATGTGCTGAGCGGCCTGGCAGTTTTTACTGTGCTAACCGCAAACAAGTTTGCGCCGCAAACGTGGCACACCATTCCCCTGCGTGCTCTCGCCGCAACCCCTGTGGTTGCAGGCGCCTATTGGCTCGCCAAGCGGCTCGGCACGGAAAACGAGCGCCATATCAGCATGGCTCGCGTCGCCTATACCTGGGTGGCCGCCGGCCTGGTGGTCTGGATTCTCGAAGAAGCGCTGCGCGCGCCCTGGATCGCTGTCGGGTGGATTATTTTTGCCGTCGCGCTCTCGCTCTCCACGCGCTGGATTCGTTACCAGCAGCTCGCGTGGCAGGCGAATGTTGTCGGTCTCTGCGCTCTGTTTCGTGCTTACTTTTACAACTACGACCTCGAACAAAAATTCTGGGGCCCCATCTCACTACGCATATTCACAATCTCGCTCGTCGCTGCTGGCTTGTACTTCCTTTCACGCAAAGCCGCGCCGGAAGAACGTTTCGCCCGCGTCACCGCTTTCCTTCATTCTTTCGCGGCCACCGGACTGCTGGCCCTGCTTGCATGGTATGAATATCCCAATGGCTGGCTCGCTCCACTCTGGGCCGCGTTTGCGCTGGTCCTGGCAATCGTTGACCAGCGCTTCGAGCTCGAGGAATTGCCGTGGCAATCGCACATTCTCGCTGGACTCACCTTGCTCCGCAGTATCAGCGTGAATCTATACGTCACCGACACCTGGCACGGCATCAGCGTGCGCCTCCTGTCGCTGGCCATTGTCGCGGTGATTTTTTACGCGCTCTCGCGCCTCATTCGCATGCCCGACGAGTGGCGTCGTCTCGACATCCACCATGTTTACTCCTGGGCCGCATCGGCCATCGGCGGCTTGCTCCTCTGGTATGAATTACAGCCTCTCAGCATCGCCGTGGGCTGGGCAGTGTTCGGCCTGGTCCTTTTCGAATATGGAGTGCTGCGCAAGATCACGCAATTCCGCTATCAGGCGTACGTCGCGCTCGTCGCCGCATTCACCAGGATTTTCTTCGCCAATCTCACTGCGGGCGAGCCCGGCGAGTTCTGGGGTCCGCGGATGTACACCATCCTCCCGCTCGTGCTGATTTTCTTTTTCGTCTACGCGCAATTGCCGCAGAAGGGGAAGGAAGAAGACACTGGCCGCGACCGCCGCTGGCACTTCGACGTTCTCCTGGCGTACCTGGGCACCGCCAGTATCGTGGCGCTCTTTTATTTTCAGTTTCCCATCGAATGGGTCATCACCTCCTGGGCTGCTGTCGTTTTTGCCCTTCTTGGTGCCGCTCTACTTTTTGATCGCGCGCTCTTCCTCCATCAAGGATTGCTTCTGACAGTCGCCGTTCTAGGCCGCGGCATGGCGCACAATCTTTTCGGCGCAGGCTATTTTGGGGAAGGCGACTGGCAAGGCCGTTACTTCGTGCTCAGTTCGGCAGCCGCCATATTGCTTGCCAGCCTGTTCTTCGCTTTCCGTCTCCGCGGGCGTTTCAGTCTCCCGCAGAACGCGAGCCCCTGGACGAGGCGGCTTGCCGTGATCGCCAGCCGCCCCGAACAAATAGTGTTTTTTGTCCCCATCATCCTCGTCACCTTCATGCTCGCTTTGAAAATGAAGTCGGGCATGGTCACCGTGGCGTGGGGAGTGGAAGGCGTGTTGATCTTCCTGCTCGCGCTTGCCGTCAAAGAGCGCAGCTTCCGCCTCACCGGCTTGAGCGTGCTCTTGCTGTGCGTCGGCAAAGTCCTGGCGCTGGACTTCTGGGGACTCCAGACGCGCGACCGCTGGATCACGCTCATCAGTCTGGGCGCAGCGCTGATGTTTGTTTCGTTTCTCTATACCAGATACCGCGACACGATCCGCCAATATCTATGAAGCGCTCGCTTGTCTTCGTCGTTTTCTTTCTCATCCTGGGCTTCGCGCTCGCGGGACTTTATTGGAGCCAGCGCCGTCCCAAGTCCACGCCCGTCTCGGCCAACGCTATCTTGAATATGGCCGCCGACGCGCAGCGCGACATTTCCCGCATTCCCATGCACTTCACGCGGCTCTCCGATGAACAGGAAATCGCCATCGGAAAGCAACTAGCCGCTCGCTACGCCACGCAAACGCGCAAGCTCACTCCCGAAGAAGAAGCTCTCGAAAAATACGTAACTCGCGTCGGGAACACCGTGGCTCTCCACGCGCATCGCCGCTTGCCTTACACCTTCACCGTTCTGCCCGATCACAACATGATCAACGCCTTCTCTCTTCCCGGCGGGCCGGTTTACATCGGCGGAGGCATGCTCGACCTGATGATGAGCGAAGACGAACTCGCCAACGTCCTCGGCCACGAGCTCGAGCACATCGATCACTATCACTGCGCCGAGCGCGTGCAAGTGGAAGCGAAACTCAAGAATCTCAATCTCGATGTCCTGGGAGCTCTGCTGCAGATTCCCATCGAGCTTTGGGAAACCGGCTACCACAAGGACGAAGAGTTCGAAGCCGACCGTGAAGGAATGCATCTGGCTGTGCAGTCCGGCTATTCGCCATACGGTGCCGTCGATACCTTCGAGCGCTTCGCCAAATTGTGCGACGAATACGTCATCCACGCGCAGAGCCCCAACCAGGAAATCTCCGAACTGGCCATTCAAAGTTTGAGCGGCTATTTTCGGTCGCACCCGCTCCCCTCCGAGCGGCTTGCGCAAGCTCGCCGCATTATCGCCGAGGAGCATTGGGAAGATCACAAGACCCAGAAGCCGTTCCGCGTCGAGTACGAAGTTCACAACGGAGAGTACGTGAAGTAAGAAGTGAAAAGAACAACCGGTAGGGAGTTTCTTGCCGGCTAAAATAGCCCGGGGATTTTCATACCGGCGATTCCGGGAATGCCGCCCGCAAGGTTTTTCATCTGGTTGGTAAGTTCTTCATCGACGCGCCGCGACGCTTCATTCACCGCCGCGCGGATCAAATCCTGCAGCATCTCCTGGTCCTTGCCCGCGAAAACGTCCGGCTCGATGCGCAGGTCCACAATCTGTTTCTGGCCGTTCATTTTCACCGAGACCATGCCGCCGCCCGCCGAAGCTTCGACGGCCACCGCATTCACCTGTTGTTGCAGATCTTCCTGAACCTGCCGCAACCGCGAAAGCATCTGTTGGATAGCGTTGACTTCCATCAGGATTCCTCTTGGCTTCGTTTCACTTCGGAAATCTTTCCTCCGAAGCGCTGCAGCATGGACCGCACCATCGGGTCGCGCTCGAACTGCGCGCGCAACTCTTGTGTGCCGGAAGCGCCGCGCACCCCAGATGCCGCGGCCGCCGCTGCAACTGCTTCCAGTTTAGCACAGACGCGCACCGCCCGGCCCAGCACCTTGCTCGAAATGTTACGGATCTTTTCCAACGACTCGCGCCCTTCGATTAACTCCGCGAACGTGCGGTTCTTCTGCGAAAAATAAATTCGCAGCTCCGCGCCCTCCAGCTCCCACCGGCTGCCTTGCTCCACCAGTTCGCCCAAAAATTTTTGTTGCGCCTGAATTTCCGCCTTGATCTCCGCCATGTGCTCTTGCGAAATTCCAATCGCTTGCACCGCCGCGCCATTGCTCTTCGGGGGAATCGCTGATTCTTCCGCTTCCACTTCCTGCGTGGCCTCTGCTGAAGCCGCGTGAGCAACGGCCGCCGAGGGTGTGGGCGCCTGCGCAGAGCGCGGGGAAGAGATTGACGCGTTCGTTTGCGGTCTCAGTTGCGCGGGAATAGCCGCCGCAAAATTCGGCGTTGCGTTTTTTGTCGCCGGTGCGGATGCTCCTGCGGGCGCCGCGCCCCGCGCCGCTCCCGTGTACGCCCCGCTTCCCGCCGCACCGCCCTTCAATTCCGCGAGCAATTCTTCCAGCGGTGCCAGCCGCGCCGCGTTAATCAGCCGCAACAATCCCATCTCCAGGTGCACGCGCGGATCGGGCTTCCGCCGCAGATCATCATCCGTCTGCAAAAGAATCTGAAAAAATCGCGTGAGGTCTTCTTCGCTGAATAGCGCCGCCGCCTTCGCCAGCGCCGGGCGCTGATCCGGCGTCGCCGCAATCAAATCCGAATCCGCCCCGCACGTTCGCGCAATCAGCAGATTGCGCATGTGCCGGATCGCTTCCCGGCAGAAGTGCTGCAGGTTGCGGCCTTCCTTTTGGAACGTGTGCACCAGCCCCAGCGCGCGGTCCGCCGATCCTTCCGAAATGGCGCCGACCAATTCCTCCAGCGCGTCGTCCGGCACCACGCCCAGCAATTCGCGCACTTCTTTATCCGCAATGGTATCGCCGCAATACGCCCGCGCCTGCTCCAGCAGCGACAGCGCGTCGCGTAAACTGCCTTCGGCCATGCGCGCAATCACCGCCATCGCGCCCAGCTCGATTTTCAAATTTTCTTTTTTTGCGATTTCTTCCAGGCGTCCGGCAATCTCCGCAAAGGTCAGCGCGCGAAAATGAAAGTGTTGCGACCTCGACCGGATCGTATCGACGAGATCTTCCGGCTGAGTCGTGGCCATCACGAAGACCACGCGGTCCGGCGGTTCTTCCAGCGTCTTTAGCAAAGCGTTCGACGCTTCGCCCGTCAACATGTGCGCTTCGTCGAGAATTACCACCTTGCTTCGCGAAGCCGCCGGCGCGTACCTCACCATCTCGCGCAACTCGCGGATCTGGTCGATGCCGCGGTTCGACGCCGCGTCGATCTCGATCACGTCCAGCGAAGTCCCCGCCGCAATTTCCTTGCAGGAATCACACTCCCCGCAAGGCGTGGCCGTCGGCCCCTTCACGCAATTCAGCGCCTTAGCAAGAATTCTCGCCGCCGTCGTTTTCCCCACGCCGCGCGCCCCTGAAAAAATGTACGCGTGCGCCACGCGGTCGTTCTTGATCGCGTTTTTCAGCGTCTCCGTCACGTGCTGCTGCCCGACGAGATCGTCAAACGTTTGCGGGCGCCACTTGCGCGCTATGACTTGGTAGCTCATTCGCGAGTTCTTGGTTGTTAGTTCTAAGTTCTTAGTTCTAAGTTCTTAGTGAAAACAGGAAACCGCACTCTTTCTCGAAGTTTTTCGGCTGTTGTTTCTTGGCCCTTGGCTTCTTGTCCTCGTAAAACCAAAAAAAACCTCATATTCCTTCTTCAATCTCTCTGTTTTTACTTACGACTAAAAACTAAGCACTAACAACTTAACGCTTTTCGATGAGAGGAACTCCGGGTGATCTGCGGCACCCGAGGTGTTCCCGGTACCGTTGCTCCCTTCCGGGCCTGGCGGGGTTCGCGGGACCTCGTTGCACAGAGCCCGAAGTTCCACGCTCCGGCGCTCGCGTCCATTTCCCGCGAGCGCAGAGAAAATTCTAGCACACTCAGTTGCTGAAGAATTGCGGAGCAAGCTGCTCTTCCGGAATGTATCGCAGCGCTTGTCTGTAAATTCCGAGCACCGTGCCGCGATCCAACTCACGATGATTCGGTACGGTAAGGGTTTGTCTCGCCCCGTCCGGAAGCACTCTCCTTAACTTAATATGGCTTCCGCGTTGCGACGCAACGTCGAATCCAAAGGACGCGAGAATCCTCACCACCTCCGCGCCGGACAAGACCTTAGGCTTCGGCATGAGCCTGTGGTTCGGGTTCCAGTTCGTAGCTCGCGAGGATGGACGCGTCCGGCGCGAGGCCGAAATCGGCGGGGTTCTCGCCTTCCAGTTGAAGCGCAATCGCTTCCTTCACGTTCTTCATCAGCTCGTCGAGCGTCGCCGCTTGCGTCACTACCGGCAAATCGAAGCACTCGGCGACGAAGTATCTTTCCCCGCGAAAAATGCGCACCTGAATAATTCGCTTCATCTCTGCATCATAGCCAAGTTTTTTGCCGGCGGGCACATTATTCTTCTTGCCGGCTTGGCCTTGCACTCCTGATTCCGCCGTTTACGATTTTGGCTTCGCCCCCGCTGCTGCCGGCGCATCCGGCGGCTGCACCTCGGACGGATTCACCCAGTTATTTTTGAATGGGCCCGTCCCGTGGATCTGCACGATCATCTCACCCTTGCAGAGTGCGAAATGCCGCATCTCTTTCGGCATCAGCACAAAATTTCCCACGTTCATCGTTTGCAGCTTGCTTTCGTCAAACGTTTCGCCCATGCCTAGAAGAAAAGTGCCTTTCAGCACCGTCACGCTTTCATCCGTCGGATGCCAGTGCGCGGGAATTCTTGTCCCGTCGGCGCATCGTATGCGCAGGACAAACAGCGCTCCCTCTGCACTGGGATCGCCAGATACTGGTGCGATGTCGCACCCCTTCATGATCGGCGTCCATTTCAAATCGCCGAAATGCATGATCTTGTGCGCCTCAGCGCCCTCTTTTTTCTCTTGCCCATAAACCGCCGCCGCAAGCGCGGCCGCACCGATCAACGCGACACACAGACTTCCTATTCGAATCTTTTTCATCCAATCTCTCCTCCACGAAAAAGATAGGCCCCTGATTGGCCAAAAGATACTCCTCCCCTGTGCCGTCGGCAAGACAAGTCATTCTCCGCGGCGCCAATCGAGCACTCTTGCGGCCAGGGCGGTCTTGATTCAATGGAAACACTCCGAAAATGTCACGCACCACAATCCAGAAATCCAGTAACCTAGCTGCGGATGGAGTTCCTCCCCATCCGCCCCGCGTCCCGGCTCGCCCGGGATACCGGGTCCGCCGCGCCAGCGGTACGCACTGAGGCATCGCCTTGGTGTCGCCTCACGATACGAGGCCAGCCCGCACTCCAAGTGCGCGCAGGAGGAATCCATGAAAAGTGTATCCATGAAAATCGTTTCGTCATTTCTATTGGCGGCCGCTCTCGCCTGCACCACCGCGCTTCCGTCTTACGCCGAACCGCGCCAGGTTCTCCAGGGGACGCAGGTACATCTCACACTTTTGAGCGGAATCACCAGCGCGGTAGCCAGGGATGGCGACCCGTTTGTCGCCGTCGTCGCCGAGCCCGTCTATCTCGGCACTCAGTTGCTGCTGCCCGCCGGCACGCGCGTCAACGGCATCATCGGCACGGTGGAAAAAGCCCGCCACTTTTCCATGTTCCGCGGCCAGGCGTACATGAACCTCACCTTCCGCACCATCGAAGTCGACAGCCGCCTCATCCCCGTGCAAATGAGCATCATCACCATCGAGCAGCCGCGCGGGCAGTCCGAAGGCAAGCGCCGCAAAGATGTGAAAATTGACGAAGGCCAGGTCGTTCAGGAAAAGCACGACGTCAAGGGCGATCTCGTCGGCGCAGCCATCGGCACCGGCGGCGGCACGCTCGTCGGCGCGGTCTTCAGCCACGTCGCGCGCGGTTTCGGCTTCGGCCTCGCTGGCAGCGCCGTATACGTCGTCGCACGCAAGGGCAAGGACCTTGAGCTTCCCGCGCAAACTGGAATGCTCGTCCGCATGGACAACACCATCACCGTGCCGGTCTCCAGCGCCACCAGTGCCTCGCTCACAACCGGCAGCCGCTGAAGTCGGCCCCAAATGAAACGCGCCGCGAAGGGACATTCCAAGTGTCCCCCCGCGGCCCTGGTTTCTCTGCGATCTCTGCGCACTCTGGGCCCTCTGTGTAGATCCTTTTCCCCCTATTTCTTAGGAAAGTTCGGATCCGCCTTCACTTCATTGATCTGCTTGGTGTGCCGTTCGCTGTGCGCCGCGATGAACAGCACAAACTCATATCCATCCAGCTTCCCCAGCGGGCTGTCCGCGACGTGATCGCGCAGACCCGTCGCGCTTTTTAGAAAATCCTCGGTGCTTGTCCGGCTCTCTGCAAAATGCTTGACCGACCCTTCCGGCGACCCGAAACGGTTTGTCGGCACCAGCGGCTCAGGAGCCTGCGCTTTGTGCGTGCGGTCCGGAACCATTGCCAGCACCACCTCATCCGTCTTTTTCACGTCGCGCCCAGCATCCCCAGCTGGCGCCACCATGACCTTTTCCACCAGCATTCCTCGGATAAGGTCCTCCGCCGCCGCAATGTGCTCCACCACCTGCGCCACCGACCAGCGGTCCGGCGCCGCCTTGAAGTTCCACTGCGCTTCCGAGAGCCCCTTCGTCGATTCCAGAACATTCTTCTTTGTCGTTTCCAGGTACTGCAGCGCCTTGTCTTTCTCCGCCGGCGTCACCTCTTGCGCCGATGCCGCCGCTGCTCCCGCCATCAAGAGCACCGCCATCAACACCCCTGCCAGGGACTTGATTCTCATTTTTCTTCTCTCCTTTTTCACGGTTGGTTGGAGGAACGGGTAACTGCGAGCATACCAGATTTGCCTTCCTTGCGCTCTGCCCGCCGTTTTCTCCCTTGCCCCAACCAACCGCTGAATATGCTATCCACTCCTTATAACGTGTTGCCGCGCAGGAAAATTTCAAATCGAAACACCATCGCGTCTGTCCCTCCACGCATACCATAAGCTATCTCTCGCGTGCTTCTCTGTCTTTCCTGGGAAAGGTTCCAATCATGTCCCTCCCCATTTCCCGTGCAGCCTCCAAATTTCTACCATGGTTGTTCGCTGGTTTGTTCCGGGAGGAATGAGCGCCGCGTTCCGTGTGGGCGGGTTGCACGGCGCTCCAGGGGGGTTCTGGCTGGTTGCTTGCGGTTAGACTGTGGAACTACTTTTGGTGGGAACCGTTTGGCGAATCACGCGCGCATCGCTGCGCTGCCCGTAGTCCGCCGCAATCTCCTCGAATTCTAAATTTTCTTCGCTCAACCGTAACCGGAATTCCAGCGTCGGCGCTCTTCGGCCGAAACTGCGTCTGCCGGGCCTGACCCGTCCTTGCACCTGTATTGTTACTGCCGGGTTGTTAAATGCAGGGCGATTGCCAAAGCATGGCCGCCACAATCCACGCATTTTCAATGGTTTGAGAATTCCCGGCGGTCCGCATCCTGCTTCAGGCCGGGAAAAGGTTTCGGATTGAAACACCGCGTATCCGCGAACGAATCGGCGCTTCCAGCTCGCAACGAATTCCACTGGTTCCGTAATTCACAATCGCCATGTCTCAGGCCGCCGCCCCGCCCGATTTTTCTTTGCGCGTCTCCACGCCGTCGCGCTTCAGGTAGCGGTACAAGCTGGTCCGCCCGATGCCCAGAAATTGCGCCGCCCTCAGCCGGTTGCCCTGGCACATCTCCAGCACCCGCTGGATGTGCGCCTTGCGCACTTCGTCGAGCGACAGCGGTTTCCAATCATGGCCTTCCGCGGTGCGTCCGTTGCGGCGTTGCAGTTGTTCCGGCAAATCCGCCAGGTCGATGAAATCTCCCGACGCCGTTATGCTGGCGCTGGAGATAACATTCTCCAGCTCCCGCACGTTTCCCGGCCAGGCGTGCCGCAGCAGCACTGTCTGCGCCCGCCGCGTCAGCCCGAAAATGTTTTTTCCATACGCGCTGTTGTATTTCTTCAGGAAAAATTGCACCAGCAGCGGAATGTCCTCCAGCCGCTCCGTCAGCGAGGGAATGCGGATCTGGATCGAACTCAGGCGGTAAAACAGGTCTTCGCGAAAATGCCCCGCCAGCACCTCCGCGCGCAAATCTCGGTTCGTGGCCGCGATCAGCCGCACGTTGATGTGCTGCACTTCGGGCGAGCCCACCCGCTGAATCTCGCGGTTCTGGATCACCCGCAGGAGCTTCGCCTGCATCGGCAGCGACGTCTCTCCCACTTCGTCCAGGAACACCGTTCCCCCGTTGGCATACTCGAACAGTCCCGGCCGCGTGTCTGTTGCTCCCGTGAACGAACCGCGGACGTGTCCAAAGAGCTGGCTCTCCAGCAGCGTATCGACCATTGCCGAACAATTGCACACCGCCAGTTTTTGCTGGCTCACCGGGCTGAGCTGATGAATGGCTCTCGCCACCAGCTCCTTTCCCGTTCCCGTCGGTCCCGCCAGCAGCACGTTGGTGTAGTGCTTGGCCACCTTGCGCGCGAAATCGAATACCTCCAGCATCGCCGGGCCTTTTCCCACGATGCCGTGGAATTCCAGGTCCTTCAGCAATTGTTCCTCGAGCGCCCTCACGCGCCGCCGCTGGTCGTACAGCGCCGCCACGTCGTCCAGCGATTTCTTCAACCGCACGCGGTCGATGGGCTTGGGCATGAAATCCGACGCTCCCCGTCGGATCGCTTCTAGCGCCGAATCCAGCGTGTAATCTCCGGTCATCAGAATCACGTACACCCCGGGATCGCTCCGCGACGCCTTGTCCAGGAACTCGTAACCATCCATCCCCGGCATGTGCACGTCCGCCAGCACCAGCCGGCACTGGCCACGCTTCACCAGTTGCAAGGCCTCTTACGGCTCCCCCGTCGAGATGGCTTCGTATCCCATCTCCGCAATCAACGCCGTCAGCATTTCCAGTTGCGCCGGATCGTCATCCAGAATGCACGGTGTCAATGAAGACTTCGGCGTGACGATTTCCACCGTCTTTGACGAAACCATTCCCACAATGCCCTATCTCTGGCAACCTTTGTGCCATTCCCCTCCCTCCTCCCCCGCCTTCTCTTAGAATTTCCCATCCATCGCTTCCACCTTACAATTCCACTGGAAACATTGTGCTTATTGCTCGCTGCTGGATAGATTTCGCTTCTGGCCGCCCATCCATTCCCGAACGTATGCCGCGCCAGTTTCAAATTGTCTTTCAAATCGCCGCTCTCGCTCGGATTCGTTCCAGAATTGGTCCCCCTCTTCCCACTCTGGCACACCACCGCCGCAATTCGCCGGGAACGAGTCACACTTTCTCCCCCGGACTCCTACGCTCCTTCGGACAGAGCAGACCCGCATCCACCCTGCTCTTTCGACCTATTTCGATTGATCTTTTGAAGCGCCGTTTAGTTGGACTTGCTCAAGCCGGAATTGCCGCTGTCCCTCCGCCGTCAACCCGACAGCTTGAGCATGGTACGGCACGGGGAGAGAACGATCCCGTGAGGTAGGCATCAGCAGCCGCAGAAAAATCATGGCCCCCGGGCTGAGCGAACGAGTCAGCGTCAGGTACTTGCCGGTTTCTTCATTCCACTCCAGCTCGCTCTTTTCAACGAAAAAGGATTGATCGCTTCCCCAGCCGGATGCTTCGACCGGATAACTATTGGTGATGGGATTTCGGACACTCAATGGCAGACGCGACCTCTGCATGAGGGAATTGCACATGACTTGCCAGGTAAACTTGCGTCAAATCGTTGAAAGAAAAGTGTTTAGTGCAGAACGAGAATCGCGAAACCGTGCGCGAACGGTACAACGGCGAGCCACGTGTTCAAAATTGGAGCAGCAATCCTGCCCCACCGCGTTCCCAGCGACCCTCTCCTAGAAATGACTTTGCAGCAGGTAGTACGTGGCGATTTGCTTGATCGGGGCATAGACGTAGCGAAATCCAAAGATCCCTATCAGCAACCCCACCATGCCATAGCTATTTCCCCTAAGCCAGTCCTGGTAGCGCTGCGCCCGCGTTTCTCCCATGAACAGCATGATCGCCGTGCTCCCGTCCAGGGGAGGAACCGGCAGCAGATTAAACGTGCCGAGAAGCAAGTTGAGCGAGAAGAACGCGCCGAGGACGCTGCTGGCAAAGTCCGGGGGATCGTCATGCAGCCAGCCTTGGGACCAGCCCAGCCGCATGGCGATGGCTGCGATCAGCATCAGCGAGTAGTTCGTCGCCGGACCCGCAAGCGCCATCCACGCGGCCCGGTGGGGATGCCGCCGCGCCCAATCGGGATTGTACGGCGCGCTGGCCCACCCGAAAAGGGAGCCCGTCGCGATCAACGACAGGATCGGAATTGCCACCATGCCCCAGGGTTCGCGCTGGATGTGCGGAACCGGATTGAGCGAAACCTGTCCGCCCGCGAAAGCCGTATCATCCCCGCCGATCTTGGCGGCCAGCGCGTGCGCCGCTTCATGGCAAGTGGTGGAGAAGAGAAACGCGACGTACCAGATAAAGTACAGGGCAATCAATTCCGGCGAAAAATTTGGCATGAAATGACTCTTCGTTTCCTCCGCGTCAGTAGCGTAGATGGCCCCGTCCCGCTTTGCAAGCTACACGCCCTGCACAACCGCACCGTTTTCAGTTTGCAGGTGCTTACCAGGCACTAGGCGCATCGGTTTCTCCAAGCCCTCACCGTCGCGTGACAAACAGCCCCTGGAATCGTTAATAGAACAACGCCAGGCAAGATTCCGCCGGACTGCGGCCAGCATTTAAAAGTCTGCCGGATTGGGGAACTTGCGCCGGCTGACTTGCGTAAGGGATGGAGGGGTGCTGAATGCAAAACCTGCCTGGCAATTTTCGGTACGCCTTGCGTCAGTTCCGGCTATCTCCCGTTTTTACCGCCGCGGCCATCCTGACGCTGGCCTTGGGAATCGGCGGCACCACCGCCATATTTACCTTGATCCACGCCGTCATGCTCCGCTCGTTGCCGGTTTCTGACCCCGGCAGCCTTTACCGCGTCGGCGAAGGCGACGATTGCTGCGTGGAAGGGGGGCCGCAAGACGTCTGGGGCATGTTTTCCTTCCCTTTGTACCAGCGGCTGAAGGCGGAAACCCCGGAATTCGAGGAAATGACCGCCTTCCAGGCCGGCCGTGGCCGGTTGAGTGCGCGCCGCCAAGGCCTCGAATCCTCTGCCCGGCCACTCAACTCGGAATACGTCTCCGGCACATTTTTCTCGACTCTCGGAGTCCGCCCCTTCGGCGGCCGCGTTTTCACCGCCGATGACGACACGCCAGCTTCCCCTCCGGTCGCCGTCCTCAGCCATCGTGTTTGGCAGACCCTCTACGCGTCTGATCCGGGCGTGGTGGGGTCGACTTTCGTGGTCGAGGGCCACCCTCTCACAGTTATCGGCATCGCTCCGCCAGGTTTTTACGGCGAAACGCTCGAAAGCGATCCTCCTGATATTTGGGTTCCCCTGCAACTGGAACCCATGATCAATGCCGAAGGCAGTCTCCTTCGTCAGCCCGTCTCCGCCTGGCTCCGCATGATCGGCCGTTTGCGCCCTGGCGCTTCTATTGATGGCATGGCTCCCCGCCTCACCGGGATCCTTCGCCAATGGTTGCAAACCGATTCCGGCTATCCCGCCACTTGGATGGCTGACGTCGTCCGCCTCCTTCCCAAGCAAGTGATCGGCGTAGTTCCTGCGGGAGCTGGCGTAGCGGTGATGAAAGAGGAGTACGGACGCAGCTTGCAGATTCTGCTTTCCGTCTGCGGGTTGGTGCTGCTGATCGCCTGTGCCAACGTGGCCAACCTGCTGCTGGCTCGCGGCGTAGCACGCCGCGGGCAAACCGCGGTCCGGTTGGCTGTGGGCGCCACACCCCGAATGATCGTCACGCAGGCGCTCACCGAAAGTGTCCTTCTCGCCATCGGCGGCGGTATTTTCGGGCTTCTGGTGGCCATGGCCGCGGCGCGGCTGCTGCTGGCCCTGGCCTTCCACAACGCGCATTTTCTTCCTATCAGCGTCGCCCCATCGCTCATCGTATTGGGGTTTGCTTTCGCGCTGGCGCTGCTGACGGGCATCATTTTCGGGGCGGCGCCCGCGTGGCTTGCCACGCGCACCGATCCCGCGGAAGCGTTGCGCGGAACGGGCCGCGGTACTCGGGATCGTTCTTCCTTTGCCCGTAAAGCCCTTCTCGTTGTGCAGGCCACCCTTTCCGTGGTTCTGGTCGCCGGCGCCACCATGCTGGCGCGCAGCCTGAATAAGCTCGAACATCAGGACTTCGGCTACCAGGTGCAAAGCCGCGTGGAAGTGGACATGAACAATCCGCCCGCGACCTATACCCAGCCACAGCTTGCCGCGCTCTACCGCCAACTTGAAGAACAACTTAATCGTCTCCCCGGCGTGCAGGGCTCCGGCTTGGCGCTCTATAACCCGCTTACCAACAACTGGGGCGAACTCATCATGGTGGCTGGCCATCCTCCGGCCAAGTTCAACGAGGAAGCAGGCGCGTCCTGGGACCGCGTGAGCACCAACTATCTTCAGAATCTTGGCATTCCGGTTTTGCGCGGACGGGGCTTTACCGCCGCGGATAACGAGACCACGGAGCCGGTGGCCCTCGTCAACGAAGCTTTCGTAAAGCGCTTTTTCAAGGGAAGCGAAGACCCGCTGGATCAGCACTTTGGCCTGGATGTGCCCGAGTATGCCGGCACATTCCGCATCGTCGGCGTTGTGCGCAATGCCAAGTTTGCCGGCTGGGGATTGAGCAGGCCGGCGCGTCCGATGTTTTACGTTCCGCTGGCGCAAACAGTCGCCTACCCCGACAAACTGATGAAGATGATCGAGCTGCGCTCGCACTTTATCGGCGGAATCATACTGGTAACCAATCTGTCTCCCGGTGTGCTCGAAGCCCAGCTCACCAGGATGCTGGCGGATATTGATCCCAACCTGACCATCAACAGCATCCGCACCATGCAGCAGCAGATCGATCTTCGCTTCGATCAGGAGCGTGCCGTCGCCAGCCTCGCCGCCCTGTTCGGGATTGTGGCGTTGATACTGGCTGCCGTTGGACTTTACGGCGTGACCGCTTATACGGTTGCGCAGCGCACCAACGAAATCGGCATTCGCATGGCGCTGGGAGCTGACCGCCCGAACGTGATTCAACTCGTCTTGCGCGGGGCCTTCAAGCGCGTCTTGATTGGCCTGCTCCTGGGCCTGCCCCTCGCGGTTGGCGCCGGGCGGCTGATCTCCGCCCAACTGTACGGAGTCACTTCGTGGGACCCGCTCGCGCTGGCGGTGGCTGCGGGGGCGCTGGCGATTTGCTCCTTTTTTGCCGCCATCATTCCGGCCAACCGCGCGGCCTCCATTTCGCCGATGAACGCGCTGAGAAGCGAATAGTGCGCCTCAGCCGGGCTTTCGTCCGCTGGCTTCCCGGAATCAATCGGTCACCGGCACATTCTCTGAGATCGCCGACTGAGCCTGAAACCTTTCCGGGATGCGCATAAATGACTTGGACTTCGCGGGGAATCGTGGCGTAAACTCGCGGGCACTCTCCCGCAGGCGGTAACCCGTGCAAAACTATCACTACTCGTATCTCGTCGGCGCGCTCATCTTCGACGCAGCCTGGCTGGCTTGCTACCTTCTGGGAAAGAATTACCGCGCGGAGATTCGCTGGGGTGCCGCCGTCGCTCTTCGACCTCGACCAGAAAATAAAAGTGGGCATCGAGGATTTCCTTTGGGCCGCGGCCGTGGGAGGCATCGCTTCGGTTGTGGCCGAGATCCTTCTGAAAGACAGGCTCTCCAGGCTTCGCAAGGTGGCGCACAAACGGCACTTCGCGCCTTTCGTTGTCATCGTCGTGGTTTTTATCGCGTTGGAGCTCTGGCATAAGGACAAGACTATCTACAACTGCATCATTACCTTTGCGATTGGCGCGATTGTCATTGCGATTCTCCGCTCCGACTTGATCCCGACTATGCTTGTCGGCGCGCTGAATTTCACGGCTTTGTATTTTGTCTTGTTCTTGATCGTTCTTCTTCTGTACCCCGATTTCGTCAACCGCTTTTACAACATCCCCAAACTTCTCGGAATCTATGTTCGCGGTGTGCCCATCGAGGAGCTCTTGTTCGCCGGA
>WNFH01001526.1_pt1 | contig 16322 bp, 20 predicted proteins | sample 5400411 | NCBI WGS metagenome assembly WNFH01 (sample SAMN13153347, study PRJNA577476) | soil metagenome | isolation source: 200 cm saprolite under Douglas fir tree site 2 hole 3 | place: USA:California | collected 2015-04-18
GCCGGTCTGCTCGGGAGCCATATAAGGGAGCGATCCGGCGATGAACTCGGGAGGCTCGGGCGACTGACGTTCGCGGGGAAGGCGCGAAGCAATCCCAAAGCCCGTGAGCCAGACCTGACCGGTCGTGGAGTCAACCAGGACATTGGAGGGCTTCACGTCTTTGTGGATCAGTTGTCGCTTGTGTAACTGGCTGAGAGCAGTTGCGAGACCAATCGCGAACCGTAAAAACTGCGCCATTTCCATCGGTCCTTGGATGAGACCATCGAGGGGCGCACCGCCAGGATCCTCGAGCGCGAGCATCGTGCGCCCGCTGTGCTGTGAGATGACGAGGGGACGAACCGCCCATACTGGGTCCAGTTCGGCTCGGAACGAGTATTCGTGCTCTATCCGCTTAAGACTTTCCGGCGCAGGGCGTGTTGAGATGGGCGTCCGCACCAGGACGGACGGTATGTCTGCTTGATTCCGGTGCCGGGCCCGGTACAGGACAAACTCCTCATCCCTGAGGATAGGTTCGAGCACGTATTCCTGAACGCTCCACGACGATTCTCCTCCCCCTTCAGAGATCTGCCCCATGACTACCTATAGTGGTAGTCCGATCGACTCGGCAGATCAATTCGAGCTGTCCAGGTACAGCTAGCGAGACATCCAGTAGCCAGGTCACCGCCGCCCGTGGGCAACGGCAACAATCTGCACTGTGGATCGGATGAACTGCAGTGCTCGTCGAACGGGGATCAGAGCGGGCACGTCGAGAGGACCGACGTTTACCTCATGGTGCGCGATCAGCCCGGGGCACGAGGGCGCCAATCGGCGGGAGCCTTTGGTTTCAACTTCGTTCGCTTTCCAATAGGCCAAAGGGAATGGCCGCGCAATTGAGCTTGATCAAGGGGCGCCCGCAGCGTGGACTGATTTTGTGAATGGCGCGAGCGATCAACTGCTTGCCCGTACCCGTCTCTCCAAGAACCAGCATGGTGGAATCGGTCGGTGCCACAGAGGCTTTCTGTAAACTACGAACGCGGAGCTCACTCCCTAGTCATCGTTCTCCGTACCACCTTTGTCGCGCCGTAAGGCTGAGCGAATGGCTTTGAGTAACTGGTCGTCGCTAAAAGGCTTGCCTAGAAATGCGACCGCACCGGCTTTCATTGCTCGCCGACAAGATTCTTTTTCGTCGTAAGCGGTGATGAAAATGATCGGAATGCCGCAGCCCTCGGCAGCGAGGTGGCTTTGGAGCTGCAATCCATCCATTCCCGGCATCTGTACGTCAAGGATGAGACACGAGGTATCGCGCAGTTGGCCAGACCTCAGGAAAATTTCGGCCGATTCAAAGGCGGCCGCTCGAAAGCCAAAAGATTCGATCAGTCGTGTTGTGGTCCTGCAGATGGACTCATCGTCGTCAACCACCGAGATCAGATTCCTTACCACCTCTGAATTTTCCAATCGCCTGAAGGTATTCTCGGACGCAGAACAAATCTATTGGGCGTTGGTACACCTAGCATCCCAGAAAGGAGCATGCGCGTAATGCTTTCGTTTACGAGGCCTTTTCGATAATTCTAAAGAGCGGCCGTGGCGCGGCCGACGCCGCGAGAGGCACCCGTAACAAGTGCTCTTTTCCCGGACAGATTAGTCACAACATGGCCTCTTGTGAGTAATTCAACAACGCTGCCGGGCCCGTCACTTGCCGACCGTTTCAGCGATCTTCCCCTTGGAAGCCGGGGCGCGCTGACCAGCGGTGAGGGTCTGAGCGTCGAAAACGACCTGGGCCACAGTTTTGTCGACGGTACTGAATCCATCGTCGACTTTGCGCTGCTCGGTGCGCGGGTTCAACAGACACTGCCCTGTACTCTTCAGATAAGTCTTCCACAGAAAGGTGGCGTCTTCAGCGCAAACGATGGGTTCGGACGCGCTCCGATAAAGCACCTGCTTGTGGGCTGAGTCATAATAGAGGCCTTCGACCATCTTCATGATCACCTCTTCCGTCGGTGGCGCTTCGCTGAGGGACTCGGTGGTCACCTTTACATCAATCCAGGCTCGACCCAGTTCGCGGTTCACCGCGAAGTCTGCTGAGACTTCCTGGTGCCAATTGTCGAGGGGTGCCTCGAAAACAATGATCGGCGCGGCATTCGCGACTCCGAGAAAAGACCCAACCACTAATCCAACCACTGTTAATTTGTTTCTGAACGATTTCACAGTTTCTATCTCCCTTGAGATTGATAGAAGCACTTCGCGTGCCAGCGTTCTTCTGAACCGCGTCTTTCGCACCTTCACGGTTTCTGTTGACGCGATGTGCAGCGCGAAAGAGCGTTTACGAGTTTTGGGAGCCTATTCGCTGCGGCAATCTCGGGACAGGAGATCAGTTACGTCCTTGGGCTCAATCGTCGGTGTCGCGATAGCAACACGGAGACGTCTGCCCGTCACACAATCAACACCGCTCCGATGGAGACCAAGCGACGAACGAAGGTCATTCCGCAATGTAGATACTATGGGCGTTCCGCAGGTTTTGGCGATAGCGTCAACAGTTTACTGGAAGGGTTCGTCGGTGATTGCGACGCGCCATCTTCATTCATGGGCCTCGGCTTGGGTGGGCAGCGTGAACTGAAAAGTTGCGCCGCGTGGGGAGTTGTCGGCAGCCCACAAGCGGCCGCCATGCGACTCAATGATGGATCGGCTGATCCGAAGCCCCATGCCGGTGCCGTGAGGCTTGGTGGTGAAAAATGGATTGAAAGTATCTGCTCACGATCGTCGGAATGATATGCCGATGCCCAACCCCACCCCAGCCCTTGCTCCAGTGTCATTCCCGTGTACTCCAACCACCGTTGATTAATAAAGTCGATCGCGCCGTCTGGTCGCGCGGTCCAGAGTAGTCACGGTACCGCATCGATAATCAGTCGAACCTGGTGTGCGGCCTCCTTTGCGGCCGTGACGTCCATCACCGCTCCGGCAAACTCGATGCTGCCCGATCCGTCGCTTAAGGGATGAGCCACCACGTGAACATATTTGACGGAACCATCTGGCATCACCAAGCGATATTGATGCTCAAAATTCTTCCCATCCTGCGTCGCGCGCTCGATCGTTTCTTTCACCAGGGCCACGTCGTCCGGATGAACCCTTTGGAGGACAAGCTCCACGGTCGGTATCGTGGTTGGCTCGTACTGGAAGATTCGAAAGGTTTCCTCTGACCAGATGATCTCGCCGGTGGAAGGCCTCCAGCCGAAGCTGCGAGTGTGGCTCAGACGCTGCGCCTCGGCGAGGTAAGTCTCGCTCTTTCGGAGCGACTCCTCGGCTCGCTTACGTTCGGCCTTTTGTGTGGCTTCACGCAGCGCACGCTGCACCGACGGCACAAGCCTCGATAGCCGGGTCTTTAGAACGCAATCGGTTGCGCCAATCTTGAGCGCTTCAATCGCCACCTCTTCCCCGAGCGTTCCGGAAACAAAGATGAACGGCACATCCGGGCAGGCTTTCATTGCGAACTTCAATGCGGAGATGCCGTCGAACGCGGGAAGGGTGTAATCCGCCAGAATCAGATCGATTCCGCCTTGCTCGACGGAAGTCAGGAAGTCAGCCTGAGTATCGACCCGCCTTACTTCACAGACGATGCCTTCCGTCTCGAGCAGATCCTGAATGAGCTTCGTGTCCTTGGGATCATCCTCGATCGATAGAATCCGCAATGGGCGCCGCATGTTTTCTTCCCGACGACACTCACTTCCTGACGGTTCCAGGCGGCGGCTCGTTAATCACGGCCCAGATCCTCGTTCTCGCGGTTCTGCTTCAGCCCAGTGATGGTTTTGCCGCCACACCAGTGGATCAGGAACTCAAGTTTTGGCTTTCATCGACTTGACGAGATCTGCTGCGGAGGCGCCTTCGAGCGCGAGGCCGTAGCCAACTTCCCGTACGATGCGCTCCTTTAACGGATGAATGAAGTGGACGCGGGTGTTGCGGCGGGTGACTTCCGGAGCTTTCAGGTAGAGCGACGCCAACTCACGAGCCCGAGCGAGTGCTTTTCCATTTGGCACAACCTCGGCAACCACTCCCCATTCGTGCGCGGTGAGCGCCGTCAGCGGCTGTGGATTCAGCAGGAATGCCTCTGCCCTTCCTGCTCCGGCGCGGTAACTCCAAGCGGTAAAGACTCCGTCACCCGGAATAATACCACTGGCAAAGTGGGGCAGATCGTTAAAGGTTGCCCCTTCACCGGCGACAATCACGTTGGCGAGCAGCGCGTACTCGGAATGCACATGGGCGCGTCCTTCGACCGCGGCGATCACCGGCACACGAATGTTGGCAAGATTCTCTAGAATTTGAACACCTTCATCGTGCACTTGGCTCCAGACACCCGGGTCGGCAACGTTGCCAAAGGACGAAAAGTCGATCTCCGGAATGAACTCCCCACCCGTCCCCGTCAGGATCACGATCTTGTTCTCCCGATCCTGAGCGATCCGGTAAAAAGCGTCGACAAACTCCGTATGATCGTGCGCCGTAAAGGTGTGCGGCCCGCCGTTGGTGTGGAACTCGACGACCAATACACCCTGGGCGTCTCGACTCATCTTCAGACCGCTGTACGCGGCAAGATAAGCAGGCTGCATCGTTTTCATAGCACTCTCCTGGCTCGAGTAACCGCTCCAAATGATTGGAGATGCCAACGCTGACTCCGCTTCCTCTGCAAGACTTTGAGACAGCCAGTTCGGTTGCACCGACTGAGCCAATACCGAAACTCTGCGCTTGGCCTTGACCCGCGCCAGATTCGGTGTCGATTGGTGTGTCGTTTTATTGACACGGCCTCGACAGCTTCACTGCCCATCAACCTTCGGCCTGCAGACTGCTGGACTCTCGCGTCGACGCGCTCGAGATAGAAGGCAAGCGCAACGGGTTCCCACTCGCGCTCAAAGCACGAGGCGGGATTTGGTAGACGCGCCCGATTCGATCAGAACTTGTAACAAGCACCAGTGAATGCTTCTTCAAAACTTGAACCAAATCGGCCGAGTCTATTTGTTTAATTACACACCGCTGTGAAAAGAACGCCGCCCTCAACCAGCTCAAAAGCCACGAGATCATAATGCTGGACATAGTTGCAATACCCAGGCCAGGGCTTTCGGCACCTTTTGCCCCGTCTCGCAGGGGCTATCGGGCTTGCGTCAGGAGTTTAATCAACGAAGCTCGCTTGTTACGTGCCTTCCAGACGTCTCGCGTTGCTATCGCGACACTGGGCGATGGAATCACAGAATTCGGCAGCCATCGTGAAAATCGCGTCCTAGGCACCCCGGTGAAACGCGGTTGCCAGGGATCATTCCGAAGTTACGGATTGGTTGGTGCGGTTTGGGCCGGCGTTGGCGCTCGGACTAAGTCTTGGCTCACCTGTGGTAATGGAAGAGAAGCCGCTTCGGCCTTGGCCTGCTGCCGGGCCAGGTAGGCGTGGATCTGCAACACCACGGCCGCGCCCTCGCCGATCGCACCCCCGACGCGCTTCACCGATCCGGCGCGCACATCGCCGATCGCGAACACGCCCGGCACGCTCGTTTGCAGCGGAAGTGTCAGATCATTCCCGGTGGTGACGAAGCCCTTGTTATCGACCGCCACGTCGCAACTCTCGAGCCACTCGGTGCTCGGGTCGGCGCCAAGGAAGAGGAACACGTGGCGAATGGGACGCGCCTCGGTCTTGCCTGAGTCGCGGTTGCGCCAGGTGACCGACTCGAGGCCTGTCTGGGGAGAGCCCGAGAGCCCGGCGATCTCCGTGTTAGTGAGGAGCTCGATGTTCGGAGTGGCGGCGATGCGGTCGATCAAATACTTCGACATGCTCGCCGCCAGACCGGCGCCGCGCACCAGCATCCAAACCTTGGCCGCATGCGAAGAGAGAAACACCGCCCCCTGCCCCGCTGAGTTGCCGCCGCCGACCAGCACCACCTCCTGCCCGGCGCACATTTTCGCTTCGATCGGCGAAGCCCAGTACCACACGCCGCGCCCTTCCATGGCCACGAGGTTTTTGCAGTCGGGACGGCGATAGCGCGCGCCGGTTGCGATCACCACCGTGCGACAACGCACGGTGCGCCCGTTGCCGAGCTCGAGCATCATCGGCTCGCCGGGTTTGCAATCGAGGCGCCGCACCTCCATCGGGATCAAAATGTGCGCGCCGAATTTCTGCGCCTGAATGTAGGCGCGTCCCGCGAGCGCCTGGCCGGAGATGCCGGCGGGAAAGCCGAGGTAGTTCTCGATGCGCGTGCTCGCGCCCGCCTGTCCGCCGAAGGCCCGCGCATCGATGACAAGAACCGAGAGGCCTTCGGAGCCCGCGTACACCGCCGCAGCCAGACCCGCGGGCCCGGCGCCGACGATCGCAACGTCGTACACCCCCGCGGTGACGTCGGCGTCCAGCATGCCGACGCAGCGTGCCAGCTCGCTCTCGGATGGATTACGCAGCACCTCGCCGTTGGGGCAGACCGCGAGCGGCAGCTGCTCGGGCTGTGGTGCAAAGCGCGCGATGAACGCCTGTGCATCGCCGTCCGTTGCCGGGTCGAGGAGCTGATGGGGAATGCCGTTGCGGGTGAGAAAGCTGCGCAGGCGCGCGATGTCCGGGGATGAAGCGGCGCCGATCAGCACCGGCCCACCCCCGCCCGTCTCGATCAGCACCATGCGGCGCAGGATGATGGCGCGCATCAGCTTTTCGCCGAGCGTCGCTTCCGCGATCAGCAGCGCCTGCAGGTTCTCGGTGCCGATCTCGAGCGTCTGCGTGTCCCCCACCGCCACGGCGTCGACGAAGGATGGCTTGCTCGATAGCTGGCTCAGCTCGGCGGCGAAGTTCCCGGGCCCGTGCTGTACTACCTGATACTCCTGCCCGTGCGCGTCGCGGGCGGTGACCCGGATCGCGCCCGAGAGCACCACGTAGATGCCGGGGCTGACCTTGCCGGTCTCGAGCACCCGCTCGCCATCGGCGAAGCCGCGCGGCCTGCCGAAGCGTTGAATGTGCGCAATCTCGTCCGCCGCGAGCATCGGAAACAGTTGCGCGCGGCGCGTCTCGAACGTCGGGGAAAAAGGAGCGGTCATGCGCGTCCTCCACCATGGCGCCGGTAGATACTACTCGGCGCGCTCTTCGGGAAGGGTCACCATCTTTGCAATGCCGGAACGCTCTCCGGCAGATATAAGTGGGTGGGAGGCGTCGAATGAAAGCACAGTCGAAAGGCTCATCACGAAAGCAACGGCAAAGCCATTTGAGCAGCGCAGATCTCAAGGCGCTTCGAGCGGCGCTCGAGGCCAAGCGTGCCGAGCTGCAGCGCGAGGTCTCAACAGACATTTCCGAAGGGACGCACTCGGAACAATTTGCTGAGGTGAGGGACTCTGCCGAGCGAGCCGAGCGAACGGAGGAGGAGGAGCTGCTCGACTTGGCAGATCAGGAGAGTACGCGGCTCTCGGAGATCAACCGCGCGCTCGGCAAGATGGACAAAGGGACTTACGGGCTGAGCGAGCAAAGTGGCCTGCCGATCCCGCTCGAGCGGTTGCGTGCAGTGCCGTGGGCTAGATTCATCGCCGAGGAAGAAGCGGAAATTGAGCAGCGCCGCCGGGAAAAGCGCCAGCGAACGCGCGCTCAAAGCTGACATGGCCCGGTTCAGCGCTTAATTCGGGTTGCGAAGACGGCGAAGGCGTCGCCCTTCTTTAGCTCGCTTTCGCCTCTGCGTCGCGCTTTCGGAAGGCGGCTTCTCCAGCGTCGGACACCTCGACCCACTTCGGGTCAGGCGAGGCCTCGGCGTCGTAGTTGTCGTGCCAGTTCCACCACTTGTACGGCTGGGTCTGGGGGTAACCCTCTGGCGAGTCCTCCCAAGTCTCCTGACGGCCGAGCGGCGTGATGTCGAGGTAGCTCCAGGTGGTCCCCATCGCCTCGTCGCCGCGGTTGTTGATGAAGTATGTGCGGAACACCCGCTCGCCGTTGCGGAAGAACACGTTGTGGCCGTGCCATTCATCGACGCCGAAGTCCGCGTCGAAGCCGTCGGTGATGGTGTACCAGGGCATCTCCCAGCCCATCCGCGCCTTGAGGCGCGCGATGTCCGCCTGCGACGCGCGTGAGGCGTAGGCGAGGGTGGTGTCGCGGGCGGTCAGATGGGCCAGGTGGGTGACCTGATCGGCGCCCAGGGAGCAGCCGCGGCAGGCATGCTCGGGCCAGCCGAACACCCCGGGCTCGAAGAAGGCGCGATAGACGATCAACTGACGGCGGCCCTCGAACAAATCGAGCAGGCTTACCTTGCCCTTGGGTCCGTCGAACTCGTACTTCTTGTCCACAGCCAGCCAAGGCATCCGCCGGCGTTCGGCGGCCAGCGCGTCACGGGAGCGGGTCAAGGCCTTCTCCTTCACGAGGAGCTGCTGGCGCGCAGCCTCCCACTCCTGCTGTGACACGATCGGGGGTGTGTTCATCGCGAGATGTCCTTTCCCGCGTTCCTTGTCTCTCTCCTTGCTTGTTGCCATCTCATTTCTCCTTTGTTTTCTGAAACAGACCGAGACGATTCGCTCTGAAAAATTTTCTGAACTTGCCGATGCACACCGCCAGAATTCCTCCCGCGGATCCGGCTCCGGCGACCATTAATGCTGTGCTTGCGATACATGCTGGGCACATATGTCCCTCCTCTGAACTTCTATTCGAGTTTTGATCGGAGCCACTCTGCACGTGTCCCGGTCATGTGGGCCGCGCGGGTCTGGTCCACGTCGGTCACATCGAGCCGCAACGAAACGGGCCGCTCGGCACGCAGGGCGCGTAGCGCTTCCGGATTGCGCGCCGTGGCGTAGACCTTGCGCTCCCGAATCCATTCGTTTCTCGATACGACTTGGGGGTTGTTGGTCATGAGGAGACTTAGCGGCGGGCATCGAACGATGGGAGTTACAAGTGTGACGGGATTCCGATGGACTCGCTGATCACTGCCGGGTGGTGGCGAAGGCTACTGCAACTGGCTTCGCGAGAAGAGTTGCAGTCTCCGCCAGCGTCGGCTTTGTGGGACTGACGGGGTCTCGTCTGGTTGGGTGCTTTTTCTGTCGCTCGGGATCACGTTCAGGGCGGCTGCTTCGTCTTCTGATTATGCCGCGAGCGCCCTCGGAAGAAACTCGAACTGACCAACAGTTGGTTTTTCTCAGGACACGCCCACATCCATCTCGAAGTCCGAAAGACATTGAAATAGGATGGATCGTAAGTCCGCTAGGCACTTATTGCATGAAATCAACTCTGAAGAAGTAATCCGTCTCGATCGGTTGGCCATTCCAGAGTGCGGGTTCATACCGACGCGCTTCAAGGGAATTGAGGGTCGCGTCATTCATGCGCGAAAGCTTCTTCAAGGCACGACAATTCCGGACTCGCCCTTTGGTGTCGATAATGCACTTCGCCACAATTGTCCCTTGGACGTTCTCGAGCAGCCCCGCACCGGTGTATTTCGGATCTTTGCCCGCGATCAGTTTGGGCGCGGACAAGAATCCCGCCTCGTAGAATAACTGCACGCGCCCCTCCTGTAATGAGAGGAGCGGCCTCGAGGCTAGGTCAGGTTTGCTCCTTGCTGGACCGGACAAGTTAGCCTGCAGAAACAAAACCAGCTGCAGGCTTGGGCGTGTTACTTGGTTTGGAATACCCCAATTTTTCGCTTTGCTCTGTATACACGCATCAAAGGACTGAACTACCGTCGGCAGCGTGGATAGCCACCGCGCACGTGACTGGGCTTCTTGCGGCGGAGAATTGCTGCGAGGCAAAAATAGTGTCGCTTGACCAACCCAACTGAGGGATGGATCCGATAAACGAAGGCATTGTTCGATTTCCTGCCGATGTGCCTCTGCAATCTCGCGGACCTTCTCGATGTCTTGCGCCATGTGCGCTGGATCAGGCGCCGGGAATACGGCCGGTGGAGCGTGGGCACAGGCTGTCACCAAGATTCCAACTCCTACGTTCAGCCAGTAGCTTCGCATTTCGCGGCAGTACCATAGGTTTCCGAGCGACCCAAGGCTCGTCAGCTTCCGTCGACTCAGCCCTTCGCCCTCTTAATCCCCACCTCGGCGCCCTTCGTCCGTTGGCTGATTCGCAGCGCTTCCTGAGCGGCGGTGCCCTCATAAACCACTTTGCCACCCAGTGTGACGACGTAGATGACGTCGGCGCGAGTGCTCACGGGCGGCAGGCTAGCGCATTGGTTTGACACCGCGGCGACCTTTGCGGTCATGTTGCCCGGCATGAAGAACTACGCACAAGCACGGTTCGATCGAGAAGAAGCATTGAGGCTAAAGAGAGCAGCTCGAGCGCAGAAGGAAGGGGACCTCACCGAGGTTCAGCATCTCACCGCAAATCCCTATTCGGCTTGACCGACCCCTGGCCCCACACCATCGAACGAGCAAGTACTCCGTCGCGTTGAGAATCTGAAGCTGATCCACCATCGAGTGAGAAGAACCAGAAGAACCTGGAGTCTAGACAAGCAAAGAGCCCCAGAGGTTTTCTGGGCTGGAATGTGTGCGGAATTCCGTTGGGCGAGGCCAAAGGTGCGGGTCCTAGGCCGCGAGCTTGGCCTGCCGGAAGAATTGGTCACCCGACACCCATTCCCCGGCCCCGGTCTGGCGGTTTCGGGTGGTTGGCGAAGTGACTGCAACCAGCGCACAGAGGAAAGATGCGATTAGTTGAGCACGACTCCTGGTTGCCGTTTGCATCGCAGATGCGATACATTTCAGCCATGAAGACCTCTACCTTGCCACCTCTCCGCGTCGAGCCTCGACTTCGCAGCGCGGCCGAACGTCTGCTTCGCGCCGGTGAGACCCTCTCCTCTTTCATTCTTGATGCCATCCAGGAGCGGATACGAAGCCGCGCAATCGAGGAAGAGTTCGTCAAGCGCGGCCTTGCCTCCAGGGAGAGAGCCCGCCGCTCTGGCAAGTACGCACCCGCTGCCTCAGTCGTCGAGGGGCTGCGGCAGCGGCTTAAGCGTGCTCGCGCCGCCGCGGCGCGCAAGTCGGCCAAAAAGCGACGAAGGGCGCGGTGAGCTACCGCGTTCGCTTCACGGCAGAGGCGAAACACGATCTCGATCAGCTGTACGACTTTCTGCTTGAAAGGGATCTGGACGCCGCGGAAGAGGCGCTGAAGGCGATTGAAGACGCGGTCGCGATGCTTCAGAAGTTTCCTTTTGCATGTCGGAAGGCGTCCGAGGGAAGGTACGGCCCACTGCTTCGAGAACTCGTCGTCCCATTTGGGAGCGCCGGCTATGTCGTTCTGTTCGAGATCAGCGGACCTCACGTAGTCACCATTCTCGCGGTGCGCCACCAGCGAGAGAGCGACTACTACTGAGTCATGGGAGTGGTCCCGCTACGGCTGTGGCGGCCAAGTAAACCCTCGAGCCAACCGGGCCGAGGGTTTCGGAATCGCAGGGCGCAAACCTCAAAACTGCATCAGCCGAATGCATCACTTTGCTGATGCACTCGGCTGAGCCTGTAACCTTTGATTTGAGAGCGGGAAAAGGGATTTGAAACCGATCGAGGCGATAGAAAACCTTTGGCAGGACGCGCCGTTGCCATCCATCGCCTCGATTTCATTCGGGACACAACCCCGTTTCGTTCCCTCCTGTACCCTCGATTGTACTTAGAAACCGCGCTGGAGGGTGACATAGAGGTGACACGTCGGAGTGAAGCTTCGGCCCTCAGAGGAATGTCCATCCAGCAGCGGTCGACAGCTGTCCCCACCCCGCACAGAAAAATTGAAGCCGGCGGCATTCCGCCGTGCTGTCGGGTCGGCGTGTGGCGAGTTCACGTAGAGAGCTGAGTCGTCGCTACGACCGGTCGCATTCTCGGAGTCTATCCAGCAGGGTTGGGGCGCATCGGGCCGTGTCCCTGAGTTAGACTTTGGCCGCTTTGTGGCGGCGTCCGTCGATGCCTTGGTACTCCAAGGCGGTTCGGCCCGCGGCGTCGCGCACGACATGACCGGCGACACCGAATTCGACCACACGGAACTCCAGCGGCGCGTCGAAAATCAACTCGGCGTCGGGCATGCCCCGCATCCTCGCGTCGAGCCGGTCTCCGGAACGAACCAGCCGGAACGTGGTTGCGTCCTCCCGGTCGGGTTCGAGCACGGGAAACAACTTGTTGTTCGATCGGTACTCGCCTTCCAGCTCCGGGAAAAGGTGCACCGCCTCGGGAGGGTTCGACCTGCGCTTGCGTAAAGCGAGCTCGAACCTCATGCGCGCGCCGCTCCTGCCGCGCACCTTGGCGGATGCGGGCTGGACGATCAGCGATTTCCGTATGAGCCGGTCAGTTTCGTTGCGGTCGTCGCCAGCGAAATAAAGCTGCGTCGCAAGGGGCTCGTATCGTTTCGCGTGGACGAAGAAATGGATGTGCTTGGCGCGTTGCGCGTACTGGCCGGGCACAATGGTGTCGAAGGCGTAGCTGCCGCCGCTTCCAGCCTGCAGCAGCACGCGCAGATGGTAGGGCGAGTCGTCCTGGCCGCGCCTGGTGATGTCGTAGTGGCCGGCTGCATTTGCCTGCCACACTTCGATCAGAGCGCCTTCGAGCGGCTGGCATCGATCCGCACCGATGATCCGACCCTCGACCGCGAGCGGTTCTCCAACATCGCCGGGGTCGCTCAGCGATACGCGCCGAGGGGCGTTCGGTCGGAAGAAGGGGCCCAGTTCCACGCCGTCCGTCGGCGAGCAACCGCGCTCTTCGGCGCGAGCCAACCGAAACGCTGGCAGAGCGAGCAATGCGCCAGTGAGGAACTCCCGTCGGGGCAGCATCGGAACGAAGGCTGTCAGATCGCTCCGGCAACGGCAAGTGGGCCTGTCGTTGGCCAAAACTCGATCGCGAGACTGGACGAGGAGTTGGCCCGGAGCGACGTTGGCGCAATGTCCCTCCTTCTCCCTCTACTGGGCGCTCTGCGCGCCGCAGTCAGGACCCACAGGAATCTGGCGCTTGAGAACCTGGCGCTAAGACAGCAACTCGCCCTGCTGCGCCGCCGGTCGACGCGACCACGGTTCGGGTCGCTGGATCGCGCCTTCTGGGTCTTGCTCGCGGGTGAATGCGTGAAGGCTTCTTGCCGCGCGCCATCAGTCGAGCCACGTCCACGCCCACAGCAGCTGCGATTGCTTCGAGCGTCACCAACTGCGGCTCTCGGTCCCTTCGCTCGATCGGGCTACTGGCGTCCCGGCCGAGCCCAGCGGCTTCCGCGAGCTGTTTCTGAGACCATCCCCTTCAAGCAGACCTACGGCATCTCACCGGGACGGTGGCGAGAAATCCAGATTTGAGGATGCGGGTGCCACGCAAACCTCTAAACCCTCGCTGATCCCCCTGAACACTTACCCGCGCTCAGCGCGTGACATCAACGTTGTAGGTGCCCGAGGGCGACGTCGCTGTCCCCGTGATGTGCGTCGTCCCCGCCGCGCGCACGACCGTGTTGTTCGGCCCTGCTTGTATGTTTCCGGTGAACGTCAGCGCGAGCGTGATCGATCCCGTCTCGGTGCCCGACATCGTGAATGCACCGTTGAGGGAGCCGTCGAGCGTGCCGTTTGGGATGTTTCGCAGGTTGATGGTCAGGGATGGCAGAGCGCTCGCATTCGTCGCGTACGCGATCTTTCCGTCGTCCGAGTAGTTCGTGAGCGAGTCGTTCAAGCGCATGCCTTTGTTCGACGAGGTGCCTTGGTCGACTTGGCCGGTAACGGTCATCGTGCCCGACACGGTGCCACTGGTGGACTGCGGCGAGATGTTCGCGCTGGTAGCGGTATTGAAGCCATTGAAACCGAGCGTGATGGCTTTGTCGACCGAGGCGTCGAGGCCGAGGTATGCCTTTTGCGCGTCGGCAGTGGAATTCACGCCACTGCCGCATCCAGCGAGAAGAAGAACGACGAGGAAAACTGAATTGCGACTCATGGCAGCCTCCATCGGCCTGGAGCAGCTGCTAGCGTAAACCGCCCGCCGCTAGCCACACGTCCGGGACGCGACCGAGACTACCCGGGGACCGACCCCGATGCCACGTGAGGGATCCGGCGACGTCTGCTTACCTCAACGCATCCCTCGTTCCAGAGCGGAGTCTTGGACATATTGGTAAAGGTCGACTCGGGAAAGTCGATCGTGCCGTAGCTGCGCCCATCGCTCATCCGCAGGAAGCCGTGGCTTCTACCGTTAGCGTCTCTGTAAACTCCCACGATCTGCCCGGAGTCGTTGATCCCAAAGGCTCTGGTAAAAGTCGACTCGGGAAAGTCGAGTGTAGCGTAGCACCCCCGCTCAACAGGTATCCGTGAGTTCTGGTGTCAGCGTCCAAGTAATCTCCCACAATCAGGCCCGAGGCGTTGATACCACTCCCATTCATATTGGTAGACCTCGAGTCGGGAGGGTCGAGCGGGGTGGTGAAGATGTAATCCGCCTTCGCCTGTCCTGTAGCCATGGCCAGTCGGAGAGCCGCTAAGCTCAAGAGTAATCGCCTCATCGTTGAAACCCTCCTGCTGTGTTGAGAAAAAAGCCACCAATTTGTGTCCGACCGAGAAATGACGCGCTCCTTGTTCTGGGTCTGCTCACAGGCGGCTGCACGTGGAGCCCATACAAGCGCGCTCACAGAAGGTAGAAACGAGAAGTGGGGCAATTTCCTATCATCGGCTCTCTTCAGGCAATGCCGCCGAGACCGGGAACTGGACGGAGATACGCTCGCTTAACCCTCGTCATCCTCACACTCATCATCCTGCGTATCGTCTTCTTCTCCTCTACTCCGCAGATAGCCGTGGGAGACCCCATCAACACTCGTGTAAGACCCCACGATATCGCCTCGGGAATTGATCCCGTTTGCAGAAGTAAAGAGAGCATCGGGAAAATCAATCGAGCTGAGTTGGCCCCTCCTCAGGAGATAAGCATGGGACTTACCGTCGGCGTCGTCGTACCGTCCCACTATTTCACAGCGTCTGTTGATCCCGCGGCCAAACGTGAGGACAGAGCCAGGGAAATCAATTGAGGTAAACTGCCCCCCCCTCCACAGAAACCCATGGAACCTACCGTCAGGGTCGGCGTAGTCGCCCGTCACATCGCCCTGAGCATTTATTCCGAAGCCAAAGGTAGTGGCAGCGTCGGGGAAATCAATCGTCTCGAAATCCCCGTCGAGCAGAAAGCCATGGTGGGTACGATCTGCACGGTCGTACGCTCCCACGATTTTTCCGCCGGCACTGATTCCATTAGCACCGGTGAGAATAGCGTCCGGGAAGTCAATCGGCGTGAAGATCGTTTCCCTGCTTCCGTGCCCAGACCACTCTGAGAACTTCTGCGCGTGCGCACTTGGAGCACAAATCGCCAAAGTCACTAGCATCGGCACTACCGCTGCGATTTCGAGGAATGGCTTTTTCACGACTACTCCTTTTGAGCTTACGCGTGCTTCGCGTCCCCAGGGTGCTTGCACGACGGCATCACGTCACGGGTGGGGAGTGATCATTATTCCATTGGGTTGTGCCTCTCCATTGTAAAGAAGCACGTTGCCGACGACGGGACTGCCATCGAACGGGTCGTTGAGAGGATGATCGTAATCGAATCCTTCCAGCCCTCCGTCGAGGTCGGCTACTTGATAAGTCGAATGCTGCATATATTTAAAATTTCCGCGAATGCCTAGGCTATTCGTGAAAGCAAACATGGCTGTGTTCCGACCGTTGCCAATGAGCGCATTTTGCTCGAACGCCCCTTGGAACATGCCTGTGAGCTCGCGAGGGGTGCTCCTATCAGAGGAGCCCGGATCGACAATGAGTCCATAATTGGCGTTGCGGTTAAGTCTGTTGCCACGAACCGCAACGCTGAGAGTGCCTCTCATCGCTTGGGGTGGAGCACCTGCAGGAGCGAACGACGCCGCCACCCTGGGCGGTTGGCCCGATGCCCTGAGCTCGCTGCCGCCGGGATTCGGTTCGCTGAAGCAAAACGCCGATAGACACAGCCGCCGACCCATCACGACTTACCCGCCGGCGACGCCACCCTCGGGCTGACTGAGCTGTTTCCTTGCGCTTGTACGGACGGCGTTTCAGCCTCGCTGCTATGAACTCTTCAAGCTCCTTCGGCCGAACGCGGATCGAGTTTTGGAGGCTTTTTTTCGTCATCGATTGATACCCGCCGAGCGCCTTCCTCGGCGCGGGTTGTGCGCAATCGCCTTCCTCGGCGCGGGTTGTGCGCAATCCATTTTTCGGTTACTTGAGCAGGATGCGCTTCACGACGATTACGGAAGAGCATCCACCGTTCGAGTTTCGATCTTCCCACGGTGTCAGGAAAATGGAGTGTCAGAGCCGTTACTGGAACGGCATCGCCGTCCGCCATGTCGTTCAGTACCTCGGCCCAGGCAGGGTTTGGCACGACCTTTCCTCCAAAGATCCGACCGTGGCGATTTTGCTCGAACAGGTCGG
>WNFH01001399.1_pt1 | contig 16288 bp, 13 predicted proteins | sample 5400411 | NCBI WGS metagenome assembly WNFH01 (sample SAMN13153347, study PRJNA577476) | soil metagenome | isolation source: 200 cm saprolite under Douglas fir tree site 2 hole 3 | place: USA:California | collected 2015-04-18
ATTGGCAAAGCTAAGCAAGCTGAGCGTTGTAAATTTCGTCGGTGGGCCTAATAGACCATAATGGGCTGTGGCATCGGAGACCTCTGTGGTCTCAAGGTTTTTTGTTCACCCGTTTGATACCACATGGTGTCCTTTCCTGCTACCCCTTTCAAAAGTGCAAACATAGAGAAGAAGAAGCAAGGAACATTAAGGTGATGATTTGAAGATAAAGGTTACATTTCCTTAACCAGGAATGCTCACCGGCAAATGCGCTCGCGCCTGTCTCTCACTAAAAAGTGTTAAAATAGAATTTGAGCCTGTACTGATGAAGATGCATTGAAGGCTACTCACCATGCCTGCCCCTCTCCGAGTATTTTGGAGAGGTTGCATAGATAGCAAAAAGAGAGAAAGAGGAAATTCCTATGCCAAGCAATATCACTGCTTATGAGTGGCCTCTGAATGGGACCACACATATTGCTTATGAGACCGGTGATAATCACATTCATGAAATGGCGGCTGGACAGGATGGGAGATGGAGGGATGATGATATCACACGAGTGGCTGGCGGTCCCGAGCTAGAGGATGCCATCCTAACGGGTTATATCTGGCCTGATGGACGTACTCGGCAAATAGCCTACGCCAGTTCTATAAGCAATAACGGACATATTCATGAACTTGTCATGCTGCAGGATCACTCCTGGAGCTATGAAGACCTCATGGCTCAGCCCACCGGCGCTCCTTCGGCAGATGGCTTTACCCTGGTGGGCTACGCCTCGAAAGCTGCTGGGACCAAGCAAGTGGTCTACACGGGGCCTGATGATCACATCCACGAATTGTCAACAGGTGTTACGGGGATGTGGAGATACACCGACCTCACCCAGGTGACCGGCTCCCCTCTAGCAGAAGGTGAGACACTTGCTGCTTATGCCTGGGAAACAAGACGCAGCAGGCAGGTTGTCTATAGTAGTGGCGATGGGCACATTCACGAATTGATGTTGGAAGTGGGTGGCACATGGAGCCATACCGACCTGACGGATTTTGCAGGAGCCCCGCTGGCAGATGGTTCTTCCCTTGTAGGCTTTGCCTGGGAGGGAGGAGGTACCAAACAGGTGATTTACACGGGCAATAATGGAAATATCTACGAGCTGGTGGCCGGACCGGATAACATGTGGAGGTATGCGGATTTAACAAGCTTGACCAGCTCGCCCCTGGTGGATGGCACTGCCCTCGCAGGTTATGCCTGGGAGACAGGTGAAACGAAGCTAATTGTCTATGTTGGAAGTGACCGCCATGTTCACGAATTGATGATGGATGCGAATGGTAAAGGTAAATGGCAACACACAGATTTGACGCGGCTCGTCAGATCTCCCGAGGCTGGTAATGATGTCCTTGCCGGTCATGAGTGGACCCCTCAGTTTGCAAAACACGTCGTCTACTTGGATGCGAGCGAAAACCCCCATATTCATTCACTCATGCTCAAACATGGTGGTTCATGGCATCACAGGGATCTGACAGATCTCACCGGCGCTCCACCTCTTGTGTGATCGTGCTGCCAGGGCTATTTTATGAGTTTTATAAATTAAGCGGGATACCAGAACAGCCAGCAAAGGCCGATAAATCGGCGGTGTGCGCGAAGTATTGATACGCGCTCCGCTTCGCTTTGCTGAGGCACCTACTGGTATCCGGGTTATTTGCTTAAAACCCTTTAAAAGAGCCCTGGGAGGAGACGGACACAAGTGCTATAGGGCTTGTCTCTCGCCAAAAAGTACGCGTACAGCGGCGACCAGGGCAGGCCGGGTATATTCGTAGGTGGCGAGGTAGGTGCGAAGCTGCGGAAATGCCTGCAGATCATATGGATTACGCACGGCTATGACGATGATGCGCTGGATTGATCTTGTTCCGGTCGGAAACGCACTGCGTGCTACGGCTGCGCCGTCATCCGACCGGGAAGGTAGTATTGATCTTGTTCCGGTCGGAAACGCACTGCGTGCTACGGTGTCTTGCCCGTTCCTCCAACGCCACTGCGTGGCTACCGCTGCGCGGTCAGTCGGAACGAAAGGCACTGCGCCGTCATCCGACCGGGAGGGTAGTCCCGATGATATAAAGTATCGCACAAGTTCCGCCTGCTGCTCATCCAGGTGCGCATTCACTGTCGCCACAATAAAAATAGTGGATGTTTGCAATAGCTTCCCGCAAGCGTCTTCCACGCTGCCTGGAGCAACAGGCACAATCCTCACAGGCGTATGATGCTGCTCGATGATATCCGCCAGCACATCATCGGAGTAGTAGCGATCTTCCACCATCGTCATGGTGTTTCTCTGCGGAGAGAGTATCACGATTTGCTCCCCTGGGTCCAGGTGCAAGGGCAAGAGCGCGTCTTCGTTGCGTACCAGCGTGGTGGACAGCTCATAAGCCTGGTCCTGTAGTTGTGCGTGAGCTTCGCATCCGATACACGCGAGGTCTGTTGTCGAGGTAATTATTTCATTCCAGGAGAGATAGCCCGCTTTGAGCTTCAATACACGTTCTGCCGCCTGTTGAACGGCTTGCGAGGAAAGTTCACCCGCCAGTACCGCCGCCAGCAGCGCCTCAATGCTCTCTCGCTGCTGGGTATAGTGATGAGAAACCAGTACCAGGTCAATACCAGCCTGCAGGGCCATCACCGCCGCCCGCTCCGTGCCAAATGTTTCTGAAATGGCCTTCATCTCCATGCAGTCAGAGAGAATCATGCCGTTGAAGCCGAGTTGCTTCCGGAGCAATCCCTGTATGATAGCAGATGATAGCGTAGCGGGTAATGCATCATGCTGAGTAAGAGCGGGGAAGCAGACATGCGCTATCATTACACTCTCGGCCCCGGCCTCGATACCATGTCTGAAAGGCACAAGTTCCAGGGTTTCCAGCCGTTCGAGGGTATGGGGAATCGTGGGAAGCGCCAGGTGCGAGTCTACAGCGGTATCACCATGACCGGGGAAATGCTTTAAACAGGAAACGATTCCTGCTGCCTGGTATCCTTTAACCATCGCAGCGCCGAGACGAGCAACCTGCTGCGGGTCTTCACCGAACGAGCGCACCCCGATAACCGGGTTAGCCGGATTATTATTGACATCAACCACCGGAGCCAGGTTCATATTGATACCGAGTGCTTTGAGCTCGCGTCCTGTCGCCTGCGCTACCTCGTATGCAATCTCCTCCGAACCGATAGCTCCCAATGCCATATTCCCTGGAAATATGGTGGTCGCCTCCCCAAGTCTCTGCACGATACCGTTCTCCTGGTCAATGGCAATGAACAAGGGATAGCGCTGTCCCGCCTCCCTCGCAATCTGCTGCAGGCTTCGGGTAAGCTCAAACACCTGCCGGGCATCGCGAACATTGCGTGAAAACAGGATGATGTTCCCAACGTGGTAGTGTTGAATCAGGTCTATAATTTCCTGAGAGGGGGTACTTCCCCAGAAGCCTGCCATCAGCACCTGGCCGGCCTGCTCTTCCAGGGTCATCTCGCCGGTGTAGTTTCGCATATGCTCAGATTTCCCTTCGTGCCAGCTTGATAGCCGCGCGCGCCGCACTCAGCGCCGGCTCCTCGACAAGTACAACTTGCCTGATCGATAGTTCCTTGCCTATGCCCCGCAGCACCTGCGCCCGGAAATCGGCCTCGTGGAGCAATAACCCTCCTCCCAGCGCGAGAGATACCTCCTCACCTGGAAAATCGAGCGTATTCCTCACAGCTACTGCTGCGAGCGCGAGTTCATCAGCCGCGCTTTGCACAATCTCGGATGCAATTTCGTCAGCGGCCCTCGCTGCCCTAAAAACCAGGGCCGATAGGCTGGCGATTGCTGCTTTACTGGGGTCAGGGTAAACCTTGCCAATGATGTCGCTAGCATCGGTTAGATTCCAGTGTTGCAGAAGAAGTCCCACTAACGCGGTCATTTGCCCTCTTCCATCGACTGCTCTCGAAACCGCCTGCAAGCACCGGCGGCCAATATCGTAGCCACTCCCCTCGTCGCCTATGATATATCCCCATCCTCCTGTGCGCATGACGGTACCGTGCACGTCACGCCCCAGCGCAATCGATCCTGTGCCAGCGATCAGGGCAATACCCACTGCATCATCTAAGGCGCTCAGCACCAATTCTGCATCGTTTGTCAGGAGAATAAACTCAGCCACTGAACGGAGGTGCGGAAGAAGTATTTCGTTATCACCGGGGCGATCAATGCCGGCCAAACCTAGCCACGCGGCAGATAATGGCAGCGAACAGCTCGCTGCTCGTGCGGCTTCCTCAACCGCGCTGTGTATCTGACGAACTGCCTGGTCGATCCCCACGGTAGCATAATTCGCGCTGCCAGCGATCCCACGTCCCCGCTCGTTACCTTGAGCATCTACCACCACGGCCAGCGTCTTGCTACCGCCGCCATCCACACCTATGGCATAGGAGCGCGATGCATCTCGCGCACCAGACTGCTCGTTCTCGTGCTCCCGCTGGTAGAATAATGCTTGTATCATTGTGTGGCGTCCAGTGCTGCCCGGAGAACATAGCCATGCGCCGCGAGCCTTTCCCTGGCCTGCTCCGGTGAAATATTGGCGCGTGCCACCAGAATGGCCGTTTTGACTTCGCCTCCCGAAGTCTCTAACAGCGTTTGCGCGGCATCTTCGTCCAGTCCCGTAACCCTGCATACAATTGACAGGGCGCGTTGTTGCAACTTGTAGTTTGTTGCCCGTACATCCACCATCAGGTTCCCAAAGGTTTTCCCCAACAGGATCATGCTGCCTGTACTCAGCATATTCAGGACCATTTTTTGTGCCGTGCCTGCCTTCAGGCGCGTCGAGCCGGTAATCACCTCGGGCCCAACGACCGGTGTGATCATGATCTCGACTTCTTGCTCAAGTGGAGTACCGGCGTTGCAGGCAAGGCCGATCGTCAACGCGCCTTGCTCTTTTGCATAGGTAATGGCACCACGTACATAAGGAGTTCGCCCACTGGCGGTAATGCCAACCACTGCGTCTGCTTCAGAGATGCCGAGACTCGCCATATCGAGCTGCCCTGCCTCCAAACTGTCCTCGAAGTCTTCGTGTGCCTGACCCAGCGCCTGTGGGCCACCAGCAATGCAAGCTGTCACCATTGCTTGCGGAATGTTGAAGGTCGGTGGGCACTCAGAGGCATCTAAAGCTCCGAGACGACCAGAGGTACCCGCCCCGGCATAGACAAGCCGCCCGCCGCGACGCAGCCTGCTGGCTATCTCTTCAATCGCCCTGGCAATGGATGGCAATACTTGCCTGACGGCCTGCGCTACCTTCGCGTCCTCGTTATTGATGACCTGCGCAATTTCCAAGGGGCTCATACGGTCGATTTCGGCTGTTGCCGGGTTCGCCTTTTCGGTAGCCAACACGCTCAAGGAGCGTTCAACGCGCGTATCCATGTGTCTCCTCCGGTCTGCCTGCGTCATCTCTACGGCGGATTATGGCATCAATTGCTCTCGCTTCATATGGGTATAGAACGTGTACTTGTTGCCACAATACACAGCCTTGGCGTATTCAATCGGCTGGTTGCGTTCTGTGTAGGTAACACGGCGCGTGAAAAGTACAGAGCTGCCAACGGGGATTTTCAGAAGTTGAGCGTCTTCGTTGCCTGCCAGGCCGGCCTCTAACTCCTGGTCGGCCTCCATCAGCGGTACCCCGTATTTCGTCTCTAACATACGGTAGAGTGAATTGTGTTCCAGGTCCTCTTCCAGTAGCCTCTCGCAATCCTTGAAACTGATCTGGGATAGTTCAATGGCAAGAGGCTCTTCATCTGCCAGTCGTAAACGCTGCAGGCGGAAAATGAGCGTTCCTGGACTGATGCGCAGTTTTTCAGCGGTCGCCTCGTCGGCCGGGCGCATCTCAGACGAAAGCACTTTCGTACCGGGCCGTTGTCCACGTGCCCGGATATCTTCAGTGAACCCGGTGAGGTGTATCAACTGCTGGGTGATCTTGCGCTGGCTGACGAAAGTCCCTCTCCCCTGCTCGCGATAAAACAGCCCCTCATTTACCAGGTCCGTGAGGGCCTGGCGGGCCGTCATGCGACTGATTCCATACTTTTCGCCTAACTCGCGCTCAGATGGAATAAGATCACCCGGCTTCCACTCACCGGAACGGACCCTTTCCCGCATGATCTCTTTCAATTGATAGTAGCGAGGCAGGGGACTGTTTTTGTATATAGCATTCATGTACTTTCCCCAATCTTGTCAACAGTACTCACAAAGCGTACATCTACCCTCATGATGCCAGTGACATCATTTGATAGTATTATTACACATTGTGGGCGCATATGCCCGGCCAAAGACCTCTTGCTTTCCCTTCTCAAATATGGTACAAGTTACTACAGGTGGTATAATTGGTATATTGTATATACCACTGTACTTGATTACAATAATCACATACTTTTTCGTGTCTGTCAAGTGTTCAAAAGGAAGGTTAGACATTTGGAGATAACGCCTGTCACCCTGAGCGCAGCGAAGGGTCTGGCTCGCCGGACGCAGAGATCCTTCGCTGCGCTCAGGATGACAGCCAGGACCCCTCTCAAGTCCGCTCACGGAAAGCCTTCTCTCCAAACGTCAAAAGGAAGGTAAAGAGGATCAATGCGGTTTACGTTACGTGATGCCCACCTCATAGATGCCACAACGGATATTGCTCGCGGTGCCATTACTATTGATGGCACGCTTATCCAGGCTATTGAACGCCCGGAATACGCACTTGATCGGCACGAGAAGATCATCGATGCAGCCGACATGCTAGTAATGCCCGGATTCATCGATGTGCACACGCACGGCGGTGGTGGCTACAACCTGCACACCACAGATGCCGGCGAAATTCGATCCTATGCCCGCTGGGTGCCTGAAACAGGGGTCACCTCATTTCTTATAACGATCGTAGGCGTAGCCGGTTCAATACCTGCGCAGCAGTTAAGGGCAGCCGTCGAAGCGCTGGATGATGGGGTAACAGGAGCTGCACCCCTGGGGATTCACCTGGAGGGGCCTTATATTAACGTGGCGAGGCGCGGGGCGCATCAACCATCGTGGCTGCGCATGCCTGATGAATCCGAGACAGAACAATTGCTCGCGTTAACGGATGGACACCTGCGCCTGCTTACACTGGCGCCTGAACTGCCGGGAGCTTCAGCCATGATCCGCCGGCTGGTAGACGCGGGTATCACGGTGAGCATGGGTCATACCGATGCAACCTACGAGCAGGCGCAGGAGGCGATAAAACTGGGCGTCACGCATGTAACCCATTGCTTCAATGCCATGCGGCCACTGCTCCATCGCGCACCCGGCCCGCTCGCTGCGCTCGCCGAGGCCGAGTGGGTGCGCGGAGAGCTGATCGCAGACGGCGTGCATGTGCACCCGGGGGCAATGAATGCGCTGGTGAAACTGCTGGGGCCGGAGCGAACGGTCGTGATCACGGATGCACTCGCGGGAGCCGGCGCACCCGATGATGCCTTTGATTTCGCCGGCCAGTCCGCACAGGTAATCCGTGGTGCTGCTCGTTTATCCGATGGCACGATTACGGGTAGTGTGCTGACCATGGACCAGGCGCTGCGTAATGTGCTCCAGATGACGGAAGCCTCGCTTCAGCAGGCCGTGGGGATGCTGACACTCAACCCGGCTCACGCAGCGCAGGCCTCTCATTGTAAAGGACGCTTGCAGGCCGGTTACGACGCTGATTTACTTATCTTTGACCATACACTGACGCTGCAGGCCACGATCTGCCGGGGATTTGTCGCATTTGCAACCAGTGAGTGGAGCGAACGCCTTGGGTAGTCAGAACGTCTGTGATATCCAGACCTTTCGCCTGTGTTGTCCAGATAGTAATATTTTTTGCAACATTTTCCGGTATAGTGGTCTAGATGTCTTGACAAATTAACCAGAACAAGGTACAGTATTTCACAGAGATTGATCTGGAATTCCCGTAAACAAGCGTACAATATCCTGCCGAAGCACGGAAAGGAGGGGTAGCTGAAAGAAAACTTGAGCGTCTCACTTATGCGGTTCACGGATTATTTATCAGGATCATTGAACAGATCCATTCATCCAATAATAGGAGGTTGTAAATGACTCCCAACTCTCGCCTTGCGGCACCTTCCTGGGTGAAAAACAAGTCCACAGCGCTGCTCTTCACCCCTCTGGTCATCTTTATGTTGATACTCTCGGCCTGTGGCGGTGGTAGCACTCAGAGTAATCAGGCCGGTGCCAAGCACATTCTCAAAATTGCTACCCAGTCCTATGATTTCGCCCAGTCCGGTTTTAACCCCTATAACGGCCACCCCAATGCAGGTGTAGCGGGCCTGGTCTACGAGACCCTGTACTTTGTGAATGTGAACGACGGTTCGTTCACGCCGATGCTGGCGACGAGCTACCAGTGGAACAGCGATAATACGCAAGTCACCTTCGCTATTCGCCCGAATGTGAAATGGAACGATGGTAAGCCGTTCACAGCAAACGATGTTGCATTTACCTTTAACCTGATGAAACAGTACCCGGCGGCAGATGGCCTTGGTGTTTGGAGCTTCCTCTCAAGTGTGACTGCACCTGATGCCAATACGGTCGTGATGACCTTCCAGAAGGCCTACCCCCCTGTGCTTGTGAACGTTGCCGGGCACGTGTATATCATTCCGCAACACATCTTTGCCACAGCTGGCGACCCGACCCAGTATCTCACCGATCATCCTGTAGGTACCGGTCCTTTCGTGTTGACCAGGTACCAGACAGACCTGGCGGTGTACAACAAGAATGCGAGCTACTGGCAGGCAGACAAGGTGAAAGTGGACGAGATCCGCTTCCCCGAGTACAAAGACAACGCGACCCTGCAGTTGGCGCTGCCAAAGGGTGATGTCGATTGGGCCGGTTACTTCTCGCCAACGCTCCAGCAGGACTTCGTCGCGAGAGATACGGCACACAACCACATCTTCATGGATGCCATCAACCTGTACTCGATCTGCGTAAACCAGAAAAATCCTCTCGTCGGTGGCCAGGCTGGCCTGCCGGTTCGCCTGGCGCTCAGCTACGCGCTTGACCGCACTGCAATAGCCGCGCAGGCTACTGCAGGCCTGGAACCTCCAGGTAGCATCACCGGCCTGGTGCTTCCAACCGCACGAGGCTGGCTGGACCCACAGTTTAGCAACCTGCCGACGACCGCCAACGTTGCCCAGGCTCAGAAGTACCTGACCGACGCGGGCTTCACCAAAGGGTCCGATGGCATCTTCCAGAAGAATGGCCAGCGCCTTTCTTTGACGCTGAGAAGCGTTGACACCTACTCCGACTGGAATGCGGCGGCAAAACTGATCGCGAGCCAGGCGCAAGCTGTTGGAATCGAGATCAAAAACGTGACGGTCGGTGAGAACGACTACTATACCCTGCGCACAGATGGCAAGTATGACTACCAGTTAATGTTCTGCGGTATGGTAGGCGGCCCCACTCCGTACTACCTGTACAATCAATACCTCAACAGCGCTCAGATCGGTGCGGGCAAGTTCAACTTCGTTGCCTGGAAGGATCAGGCAACCGACACGCTGTTGAACCAGTATGCCTCAACCACTGATCCTACTGCACAAAAGCAGGCTATCCAGGGTATTGAGAAGATCTTCGTTGAAAACCAGCCGTTCATTCCGCTGTGGACCGGCGCTGATTACGACGAGTACACCACCAGGAACTTCACCGGGTGGCCCGATCTGAGCAACCCATATGCCAGTGGCAGTCCCAACACTGCCCCTGATTACGAGATCGTAATCCTGCACCTGCAACCCGTTTAGTAGGGGCGATGTGGTCGTCCTGGGGCTGTCTACCTGATGTGGTCAGGCGACACATGTGTGGGGGTGATTTGAACAATCATCCCCACTTTCCAGCAGTAAATTAGCGTATAATGTCAGATATGTGAGGAAGTGGACTTTCAGGGCGAACGCCCCTTGTTAAGAAGGAGCAACCAGGTGCGTCATGTACTACGTCGCATTTTATTCTATATTTGCGCTGTCTGGGTGGCGATTACGCTAGATTTTTTCATTCCTCGCCTGGCCCCTGGTGATCCCGTCGCGGCACTTGTGGGGAGGATGTCAACGAAGGGATACGTCACCCCTGCAATGCAACAAACTCTGTCGGCCGAGTTTGGTCTGAATACCCACGATGCCTTATGGCTGCAATACTTTAAGTATCTCGGTAACTTATTGCACGGCAACTTAGGAAATTCCATTCAGTACTTCCCCACTCCCGTCGTGAAGATCATTGGCCAGGATATCTGGTGGTCGATCATGCTTGGCGGTGTTGCTGTTGTGATTAGTTTCACCCTCGGCTGCTTGTTTGGAATAATCTCTGCGTGGAAGCGCGGCAGCGCAGTTGATACGTTTCTCTCGCCCGCCATGAATTTCCTGTCTGCAATTCCTTACTTCTGGCTGGCGTTGATTATGCTCTTTATCTTCTCGTATTTGCTCAGCTGGTTCCCCCTCTCCGGCGGCTATGATTCAGCGAATATCGATCCGGGCTGGTCGTTTGATTTTATCGGCAGCGTCATACAATATGCCTTTTTGCCTGCTTTGACGCTGGTGATCTCTTCGCTGGCGGGCTGGATGCTGACGATGCGCAACTCGATGATTACGACAGTCTCAGAAGATTATGTCTTGATGGCCAGGGCTAAAGGTTTGTCCGAGCCCCGTGTGATGTTCAGATACGCGGCCCGTAACGCGGTATTACCCAATATTACCGGTTTCGCTATCGCCATCGGTGCGATTGTTGGCGGTCAACTCCTCACCGAGATGGTGTTCTCGTATCCCGGTATCGGATACGCGCTCTTCCAGGCCGTGACCGAGCAGGATTATGCAATGATACAAAGCATCTTCTTGATTATCACACTGGCTGTGCTGGGAGCGAACTTACTGGCTGACATGCTGTACGCTTTTCTCGATCCTCGTGTGCGCGTGGAAAGGAGTGCATAGTTATGCAAATCCAGGAAGTACCTCGCTCCGCGACCGCTGCCCCGATTGTACTCCTACCCGGAGATCCACTGTATGCTCGCCTCCTGCGCGTGCCACTCAACATCTGGCGAACGATGACGCAAAGCCGCAAGGTGACGGCTGGCAGCGCAATCGTTGGCTTCTTCATCGTGGTTGGGCTCTTCGGACCACTTATTATTACCACTAACCCCAACGCCACAGGGCCTTTGTTCATTGCCCACCCCTCCACAGCGCACTGGCTAGGCACCACCGTCGTTGGAGAGGATATCTTCAGCCAGTTGATCAATGGCACGCGCACCAGTGTCTTCTGGGGCCTGGGCACGGGGCTGGTGGTGACGCTGCTCTCGGTTCTAGTCGGCCTGGTTAGTGGCTACTTTGGTGGCTGGATAGACGATCTGTTGACTTTGCTGACCAATGTCTCGCTTGTGCTTCCCTCGATCCCCCTGGCGATAGTGCTTGCAGCCTACTTCCCACGCGGCCCATTGACGATCTCCCTGGTGATTGTGGTTACGAACTGGGCCTGGCAAGCGCGCGTGCTGCGCTCGCAAACGCTGTCGATGCGCAATCGCGAGTTTGTCGTGGCGGCACGTGCGAGTGGAGAGCACACCTGGCGCATCATCTTCTTTGAGATTTTTCCCAATGAGATCGGGCTGGTGGTAGCAGGCTTTGTGAGTACCACCATTTATGTTATACTTGCCTGGGCCGCGCTCGAATTTCTCGGCCTGGGTGACGGCTCTATCCCCAGTTGGGGCAGCATGCTGTACTGGGCGCAGCAGGCCGGTGCATTAGGTGGCAGCCTCTGGTGGTGGTTTGTTCCCCCCGGCGCCTGTATCGCCATTCTAGGCGCTGGCCTGTCACTCATCAACTTCGGTATTGACGAAATCGCCGACCCGCGCCTGCGCAGCGAACGCCCCCCAAAGGTCGAGAAGAGCAGAAAAGAAGCAGTACAAACTGAGAAAGCGGTAGCATAATGGTGACAAGTACGCTCCTCGAGGTCAAAGATCTCAATGTCGATTACCTGGCATCGAACGGGACGGTACATGCCGTAATCGATGTGAGTTTTAGCCTGCAACGCGGTGAGATTCTTGGCCTGGCGGGTGAAAGTGGGAGTGGCAAATCGACGCTGGCATATGCTATTACACGCCTGCTGCGCCCCCCTGCGATGATTACCGGCGGCGAAATCCTCTATTATCCCCGTGCTTCTCGTGATGAGAAGGAAACTTCACACGTCACATTGACTCGTCTCTCGAAGCGCGAGAAGCAGGAACACAAGAAGAATGAGGTTGAGGAGCAGTCGATGGACCTGCTGCAATTATCCCAGGCGCGATTGCGGGATATGCGCTGGGACGAGCTGGCTATCGTCTTCCAGAGCGCCATGAACGCCCTCAACCCGGTCATGACCGTTGGCGCGCAGATTATGGACGTGCTGCGCACGCACCGGCCTCACATGGGGCCAGATTCGCGCAAACAGCGTGCTATTGAGCTGCTCCAACTGGTTGGTATTGCCCCTGACCGCCTGCGTAGTTATCCTCACGAGTTGAGCGGCGGCATGCGCCAGCGCGCCATCATTGCTATAGCTTTGGCGCTCTCACCTGAAATTCTCATCATGGATGAACCTACGACCGCACTTGATGTTGTTGTACAGCACGAAATCCTGACCGAGATCATGCGCTTGCGGGAGAAGCTGGATTTCTCTGTGATCTTTATCACGCATGACCTCTCGCTCCTGCTTGAACTGGCCGATAACGTCGCGATCATGTACGCCGGGCGCATCGTCGAGAAAGCATCACGGCGGGACCTCTACCTGCATCCCTATCACCCATACAGCTATGGATTGCTCAACTCATTCCCGTCAATGCACGGGCCGCGTCGCAAGATGTCTGGTATCCCTGGTTCACCGCCTGACTTGCGCGCAGCGCCGCCGGGCTGCGCCTTTCACCCGCGCTGTCCCTTAGCTTTTGACACCTGTCGTACAGTTTTACCAGCGCTTCGATCGCTGCGGGGAGAGGACTCTGAACAGTTTGTCGCCTGCCATTTATACGATCCACGATTCAACGCGGAACCGCCATCCACGTCCGACCTGGCAAGAAAATACGAAGCTCTGGTAGAAGGGAGCAGCGTCCAATGAATAAACTCGCTCAATTAGAGGGAGCTAACACACGCCATGATGCTGGGCCTATCCTGGAAGCGGTCCACCTGCGCAAAATGTTCCCCGTGCGCTCGTTGAACCCCTTTGGGACAAAGCAGGCTGTGCATGCCGTTGAAGATACGTCCCTTGCGCTCCACCCTGGCCGAGCTACGGCGCTCGTGGGAGAAAGCGGCAGCGGCAAGACTACTGTCGCACGTTTGCTTGCAGGCCTGTATACTCCGACTTCCGGTACCATCCTCTTTCGCGGAGAGCCGGCGAAATTGACGGATGGATCGCACCTGCGTACTTATCGCCGCCATGTGCAGTTGATCTTGCAGGACCCTTTCTCCTCGCTCAACCCGGTACACAATGTGCACTACCACCTGGCACGCCCTTTACATATATACAAGCATGTACGTAACAAAGCCCAGGAGACAGAACAGATCTTGTCCTTGCTCAATCGCGTCAACCTCAGCCCTGCCGAGCAGTTTATCCAGAAGTTTCCTCATCAACTCAGCGGAGGTCAGCGCCAGCGCGTGTCTATTGCCAGGGCGCTGGCGGTACAACCTGAAGTACTCCTGGCCGATGAGCCTGTTTCCATGCTGGATGTATCGATCCGCCTGGATATCCTCAACCTGCTGCTGCGTTTAAAAGAGGAAGAGCACCTTGCCCTGCTCTTCATCACACACGATATTGCCAGCGCTCGCTACTTTGCCGAAGACACCCTGGTGATGTACGCCGGTCAGATGGTTGAAGGGGGGCCAAGCGATGAGGTGATCCAGCGCCCCATGCATCCCTATACGCAATTATTGATCTCCGCCGCACCCGACCCGGGCCACCTCAGCGCTGATAACAACGCGAGTGCTACCGATCTACCTGCTCGCGGCGAAATACCAAGCCTCATTCGCCCTCCGAGTGGCTGCCGCTTCCACCAGCGCTGTCCGCACGCTATGCCGGTGTGCAGCCAGCGATTCCCCGGTCGCACAGAACTGGGAGGCGGCCGCTGGACCAATTGCTTTCTTTATGGTGATGGTGGAACATAACTTATTTCGATACTGTGACGAGTGCCGTAAAGATTTCCTCACCTGACGTCAGGCCTGTAGCGGGATCGATTGTGCAATCGAACCGACCATCGGTCCAGATGGGATGAATATTCCCTCCAAAAGCGACGATCCCTTCATAGTCGCCGTACTGATTACCGGCATCGGCACAAGGATTATCAGCACTTTCGTCACTCATTGCAGTTGTCACCTTTACATTGGGAGCAAAGGAAAGCCCACCATCGGTTGATCGGCTGAAAAAGATATCCGTCTTGATATCAGCAGGATCGTTGCGAGCATCGTTCCAGCTCAAGTTGATTGAGCCACTCGCCGGGTCCACCGAAAGCCACTGGTTGAACTGGTCTTTCTGCACCCCCGTTGGATCGTCGTTGACACGCACAGGAGCACTCCAGCTTGCGCCGCGATCAGTCGAGTGGGACACAAAGATATCGGTCCCGTTTGATGCCGTCTCATCCATCCAGGAACAGTAGAGCGTGCTACGGTTGGCACTACTGCTACGGTCAGCATCGCAGGCGGGATAGAGCAAAGCATGGCGGCTTGCCATCGCCGGAATAGCATCATCGAATGCAACAACCGTCGGCGCGATCACCTGCTGCTGGCCGAACGTGGCCCCACCATTGAACGAGCTATTGACCCTCAAGAGGTTTTGCTGGACATCATGCCAGGCAACATAGACCTCGCCATTGGGTCCAACAAAAGGATCAGCGCCAATCACCTGCCTGGGACCGCCAGTGGGGTTGTTCAGAGCTACCGGGCTACTAAACGTTAGCCCGCCATCGGTCGAACGTGCAAAGAGCAGGTCGTCGTTGGCTGAGGACTTGCCCGCATTCAAAGAGGCATTATCCCAGGCCACATAGACACTATCGCGGAACGGGCTGTTCGGGTTAGTATCCACGGCAATCAGCGGCTTGTCATTGAACTTCCCGCTGCCACTGTTGAAGTTGAAAAAGGTGACCTGGGGCCAGCTCTTCCCGCCATCGAAAGACTTCGCGACCGCCATCTCGGTGCCTTGAATCGCGGCGAAGGTGCGATTGAAGAAAACAACAATGAAGGAGTAGTAGACATTGCCCTGCGTATCGAAGGCGACCCCGGGATCAGAGCCGAAATCAGTGCCGTTCGTCGTCGCCGGAGGAGGAAGTGGCACGTCCACAGCTCCCCAACTCTTGCCGCCATTACTGGAAAAATAGCCGCGCATCGGCAATCGTACGATCTCATTCGAGCCTCCGACGAGTATCATAGGATTGTTGGGATTGACTGTGATTGAGGTCTCGCTCTGCGGCGTATCCTCATTGCTCACATCAACATTTGCGCCAACAGAAAGTGCCTGAGTCCCAGACCCGGGCTTCGATGCAGATGACCCCTTGAGCAGTCGTTGATACTTGGCCCACCACGTGGGCAAGCTATAACTTGTAGTGGAGGAACTCGCGCTAGCACTCATTGAAAAGGGAAAGACACCTACAAGCAGGATGAATAGCACCAGTAGAGCAACGAGACGACGCCTACGAGAAAGGCTGACCACCATAGTGTGAAACATTTTGTCCACTCCTTCCTTCTCCCTATACTGCTAATTACTCCGACATATCTCAACGGATACAATGAAGTGTATAACTGATCCGTTCGTACGTCAACTTAAAGCCAGCTTTTCCATTGACAACTCTCTGGATGTTCAGTATACTTGCATTAAGTTAAGTATCACTACATTTTTCACGATCACAGGGCAGACTGCTGAATCTATTGAGAGGAGCAGGGCATGCGTCAGGAACCGATGAACGGGGCTTCAGCATCCACGTACGACGTAGAACTCCTCGGCATCAGCAAAGTATTTGGTACAACCCCGGCGGTGCGCGATTTAACACTCAAGGTAGAGAGGGGTATCTTCTACTCGCTTCTCGGTCCCAGTGGATGTGGAAAGACGACGACGCTGCGCTTAATTGCCGGTTTTGAGCAGCCCACTACCGGTCGTGTGCTGATTCGCGGTACCAATATGTCTGGCCTACCCCCATACCGCCGTGATGTGAATACGGTCTTTCAGAGCTATGCCCTCTTTCCCCACATGTCCGTCGCTGATAACATCGCCTATGGACTGCGCCAGCGCCATGTGAGTCGTGCAGAGATTCGCCGTCGTGTACATGAAGCTCTCGAAATGGTGCGGTT
>WNFH01003500.1_pt1 | contig 16280 bp, 17 predicted proteins | sample 5400411 | NCBI WGS metagenome assembly WNFH01 (sample SAMN13153347, study PRJNA577476) | soil metagenome | isolation source: 200 cm saprolite under Douglas fir tree site 2 hole 3 | place: USA:California | collected 2015-04-18
CTTTGCTTGAGATTCTGAGCCGTGCAGACCAACTCAAGCGCTAGCGCAACATCCTTGGCATAGACGTACTCGTTGGTGAAATAGGTTTTGGCGTCGATAGTAAAAGGCTCGCCCTTGATGATTTTGAGCGCCAGATCCCGCATGACCATGCCTACCGTCGAGCCGCCCACGTAATGGCCTCGCCCGAACACGCCGGCCGGCCGGATGATGATCGTGTCGAGCTTGTACTGAGCGGCGTAGCTTTGGACGAGATGCTCGGAGCAAACTTTTGTGACGGTGTAGAGATTGTGGCCGCCGATGGGCGCATCTTCCCGGATCGGACCGGCCTGAATTTTGTCGCGGTCGTAGACGCCGAAGGTGCTGACGTAAACGACCCGTTTCAAACCCAGGAGCCTGGCAGCCTCCAAGACATGGATCGTCCCCAGGATGTTATTGGTGCTCCCGGTATAGGAGTTCTCGGCCACTCTCTTCCCGATCAGCCCGGCAGTGGCGACGACGGTATCGACGTTAAAATTTTTTAACGCCTGGATCAGCGCCGGCAGATCGCGCATGTCCGCGCCAACGATCTCGATATTTTCTTTGCCGACGATTCGCTGGATGTATTCTCGATTGGGAGAGAGATCGTAGAGCACCACTTTGTTGGCGGAGTCCACCATCCGTTTCGCGAAGTGACATCCTATAAGCCCGGCTCCGGTAAGCACCGGCGAAGGGTGGTGTCAATCAGGCAAAATTCTCTTGCCTTTCGATATCTTTAACGCTACCTTCTATGCGCTTGATGGCCTGGCGCTCTGGCGCCACTCTCTATGCAAAAATGAAGTGAAAGGAGACTCCCCATGACGACGATACGAAAGAGCGTTCTTGCCTTTGCCGCCTTACTCGTTTTTGCTTTCATAGCTCAGATCTCGACCGCGACTGCGCAGATGGCCAAGGTCAAAGTCGGGAGGACTGTGGGAGGAAGCGGCTTCCACATCCCGTCTTATGTCGCAATGGATCGGGGCTTTTTTAAAGGAGAGGGGCTAGACACCGAATTCATTGCGACGACCGCGGGAGTGCTCGTGAGAGCCGCCATTGCCAAGGAGATCGAGTTCGTGCCGATTCCAGGCGGCGGCTCGGAGGCGATACTCAAGGGCGCGCCTCTCGTCTTCATCGTTGGAGAATCGCTGATCTCTCAGTGGACGCTTACTACCACGCCGGACATAAAAAGAGTGGAAGATCTCAAGGGCAAGACGATAGGCTTAGAGAGGCCCGGTCAGGCAGCATACACCGAGGTCGTGCTTGTGCTCGCAAAGTTCTTCACCATGCAGCCCGGCAAGGACTACAAGGTCATCGCCTTTACCGCAGAGACCGATAGGGTAGCCGCGCTCATCAATCGATCGATCCAGGGCGCCTCGCTCTCCTTCCCCCATGCAGCGCGGGCTGAAAAAGAGGGGATGAAGGTCCTTGTGAGAACGGGCGATTATATCCCAAGGCTGGGAGGTACCTTCCTTACTCACCAAGATTTCATTAAAGAAAAAAGAGATGTCGTAAAAAGGTTTATAAGGGCAATGGTGAAGGCGGAAGATTACGTTAAGGCCAATAAGAAGGGGACAATCGAGGTTATTCAGAAATATTTTGAAATCAACGACCCCAAGGTCAACGAGAGCATCTACAATCAGGTGTATGACAAATTCAGTCCGGAGATGCCGCCCAATCTCGTCCGGGACTTGTTCGAGTCGAGAACCTCTCCCGAACTCGGTTGGCCGCAAGGCAAACCCCTTCCCGATCTCGAACCATTCGTTGACCGTAATCTGCTGAACGAGGTGCTTAGGGAGATGGGAAGGAAACCGGCGAAGTAAAGGAAGGATCTGAAAAGACTGCTTAAGGCTTTCGCCTTACATGCGCAAAAGACGATGTAAAACTTGAAGTGTAACTTTTACTGGAAACTGTCTTGTGGATCGATACCCAGGCTACCCCATCTTTTATTCCGTTCCACGCCTCAGGTGTGCTCGCCACAGGTCCCCCATGTACTCCAGTGTGGCGTCAAGCGTATCATCGGGAAGTATTCTATAGGTGACCGTACCACCAGTGGCCGGGACGTAAATCCTTAGCGCGCCGTCTACGAACCCGCCCTTGATTCTTACCCAGAATGGTCTCTTCTCCGGGACACGGTCAAGCTCCCATCCAGCGCCAACAGCGTAGATCAAAGCCGCAGCATTACCTATAATCTCCTCTACTATCAGAATGTGAGCGCGACTGTGAACGACGCTCCCGGGGCCGCTCACCCATGTCCCAACCCACTTTCCCGAGAAAGCAGCCCTATCCTTCGGCACAGCAGGCCCGGGCGGCACAACGTGGATAGCAGGAGGAAGCGGGACGTTAGCTGTTGCACTACATCCGACGAGCCACAGGACCACCAACAAGAAACTTGCCCTTTTCAATTCGACCCCCTCCTCTCCCAGCTTACTTACGTGGAATAACTTAAAAGGTCTTCGCCGCTTCGGGCCGCCAGGTAGCGAGACGGGACTCCAGCCGCTTGACCGAGAGGGTCAATATCAGAGAGAGAGCCATGAAGATGGCGACGCCGACGAAGACGACGTCCACTTTGTAGTTCGTCGCTGCCGAGGCGATCATGTAGCCCAAACCCCTGCTCGATCCGAAAAACTCCCCTACGACCACTCCTAGAATCGCTCTTCCGATGGCGAGCCGCAGGCCTACGATGATGTAAGGGAGAGAGTTGGGAAGGACGACGACCTTCATCACCTGCCATTCATTGGCGCCGAAAGACCTGACCACGTTGACCAGGACTCTGTCCACGTTCTTTACCCCGACATAGGTGTTGATCAGCATCGGGAAAACCGCTCCGGCGAAGACAATGACAATCTTCGACCAGATGCCTATGCCGAACCAGAGGATCAGCAGCGGCAACCAAACGAGGCGCGGAGTTGCGTTGAGTGCTGTGACATAAGGATCCAAAAGCGCTTCCAGCGTTCTCGACCTGCCCATGAGCAGCCCGAAAGGCAAGCCGACCAGAATGGACAGCCCGAGCCCCACAAGGAATGCCACGGCGCTTACATAGAAATGCTTTTCGATCTCGCCGTTCATAAGCAGCCGGTAGAAAGCCGCTGCAATGTTTGACGGAGTGGTAAAAAAGAGAGCCATCCCACGCGGCAGGGTGTACCACAGAGGGACGCTCTGCCAGATCAGCAGCAGAAGCGCGATGAAGCCGATTCCCAGGACGTGCGATTCCTTCTCGTTATAGAAGCGTTTGAGCGCCGTCACCGGACCTCCTCGCCCGCCCGCCAGGGCGCCAGCGTGACCTCGAGCTTGCGCATGACTTCGGTCAACAGAACGGCGATCAGGGACAAGATGATGATGCCGACAAACATATCCGGCAAGCGGTAAGTGTCGCCGGCCTGCGAGATGGCGAAGCCTATGCCCTCGGAGGCGGCGTAAAACTCTCCGACGATGATCCCGACGAGACCCCGGCCGATCGCCAGCCTGGCTCCGGCCGCGATGTAAGGCAGAGTGCTGGGCAGAATCACTTTGAAATAGAGGTCTCTCTCTTTGCCTCCGAATGATCGGACCACGCTGATGAGAAGAGGGTCAGCGGACTTTACACCCGCGAAGGTATTGAAGACGAACGGGAAGACGGAGAGCAGAAAAACCAAGACGGCCTTTGCCAAGAGGCCGACACCGAAGACGATAATGAGTAAAGGGGCTATCGCTACGAGCGGGCTTGCATAGAGCGCGGTGAGGAAGGGGTCGAGAGTGTATTCAACTCTTCGTCTCCAGCCCATGACTGCGCCCAAGGGGATGCCGGCTATGACTGCGAGGCTAAAGCCCCAGATGAAGGCTCGGCTGCTGATGGCGAGATCGTGCCATAGCCTGCCGCCTAAGATTTGTTCTTTGAAGGCGACGGATATGAGCGATGGCTTGGTGAAGAAGAACGGGTTGACAGGAACGACGTAGGTCAACAGGAACTCCCAGCCGGCCAGAAGCAAGATGAATGAAAACAATCCTAAGACGGCCCGTTGATGCGCCTCGTAATACTCTTTGACCTTCATGGCTCACTTCTTGACGAGTAATTCTTCTTTCAACACATCCCAAATCCTGGACTTGAGGTCGTTGAATTCAGGCGACAGTCTCATCTCGTAATCTCTGGGCCGGGGGAGCTGGACCTTGATGATCTGCTTGATCCTGCCGGGCCTCGCGCTCATGACGACGACTCTGTCGGACAAATAGGCGGCCTCCTCGATGCTGTGGGTCACGAAGATCACCGTCTTCTTGGTCCGATCCCAGACCTGCAGGAGCTCGGCCTGCATCAGATCTCGGGTCTGCGCATCGAGAGCGGCGAACGGCTCGTCCATAAGCAGCACCTCCGGGTCGGTTGCCAGCGCTCTCGCCAGACCGACTCTCTGTTTCATTCCGCCTGATAGCTCGTGCGGATAGTGCTCCTGGAATCCTGCGAGGCCCGCCATCTCGATGAGCTCTGCGGCGCGCTTGCGCCGAACAGAGACTTCGATCCCCTTGAGCTCCAAGCCCAACTCGACATTCGCGAGAACCGTCCTCCACGGCAGCAAGCCAAATTCTTGAAAGACCATGGCCCGATCCTGGCCCGGGCCGGTGATCCGCGTCCCGTTGAGCTGCATCAGCCCTGTGTCGGGCCTGATCAGCCCCAGGAGAATATTGAGGAACGTGCTCTTGCCGCACCCTGATGGGCCGACGATGCTGGCGAACTCTCCTTTTCCCACCTCAAGCGAGAGATTTCTCAGGGCCTTTCTCAGGGCCGTGACGGGCTCTCGATTCTTGGGTCGAAACGTCAGACTGACATCTTTTGCCTGTATGCAGGGAACCATCTTAAACCGCTTCAGCGTGTAGTTTACACAAGCCTCGCGTCGGACTACAAGAAAAATCTCGGCGATGTGTCTGGGTCTCTTCCAGCAGCCCAAGCCGATTGAGAGGGGAGACTTCGACGAAGGTAACTACATTCAGCCCCACTGCGCGGAATGAGATACCCTTCAAGAGGGCGGAGTGCTGAGTTGCTCAGGACTGAGGACTGAGTTCCCATCTCTCAGTCCTCAGCACTCATCTCTCAGTCCTCGCTCTTTCCTTTCCCGCGAGGCGTCTGGCCACAGTGATAAATCCCGTATGCGCGACCATCCGATGCTCCGGCCTGACGCTCAGCCCTTTGATGTGCCAGAAGCGCATAAGATTTTCCATCGTCTCAATGCGGGCGAACCCTCCATGCTCTCTTAGCGAGTCCACAAGGCTCTTCACCTGTATGACCGTCGGAACTCAGCAGGACTCCCCCCGGCCGCAAGGCCTCCCAAGCCTTCTCGGTGAGCTGCCAGGGCTCGGGCAGATCCAGAAGGATACGATCCACATCCTTCTCTTCCAGATGCTGAGTGACGTCTCCGATCTTCAGCGTCCAATGCGGAGCGGCGCCGTAAAAGGCGCCGACGTTGTCTCGCGCCATCTGCGCGAAGTCTTCGCGGATCTCATAGGAGACGACGCGCCCTTCCGGGCCCACGGCTCTGAGCAGAGCCATAGTGAGCGCCCCCGGTCCCACTCCCGCCTCAATCACGGTCGCTCCGGGAAAGATGTCGGCCCAAATGAGAATCGGACCAATATCTTTCGGGTAAATCACTTGGGCGACGCGGGGAAGGTTGGGAATGAGTTGGGCCAGGGTCGGACGGAAAACCAGAAACGATTCATTTAAAGAGGACCACACCACAGTCCCTTCTTCTCGGCCGACCACTTCCTCGAGGACAATTCTACCCCCGCGAATGGAGAATTTTTTGCCCTTCTCCAATCGCTTCAAGTATTCCCTCTCTTTCCTATCGACAAAGATGACCGCTTCGCCTTCGCAAAGCGGTCCGCTTGATACCGTTCGAGTCATCAGTTCTCCTACCGGGAAACAACGGCAAGATAGAAGAGCCGCTTCTTGAAGTCAATGTCAGCTCCTGCGACTTGAGTCGAAAGAACCTCTCTTCAGACCGGTCAAAAAGGTCCCGGATGCAAGGCGCGCTTAATTAAAGGATGAAGGCTGAGGGATGAAGGATGAAAAAATGCAGTCCTCGGTCCCGCAGTGCTGGTGAATCTTCTTTCATCCCTCCGCTTTCATACTTCATCCTTTTTGACTGACAAAGGATGGGCCTTTTTCAACGGTCTGATGGCTTTTCTAAATCGGAGATGATAGTTTCGCCCCGACATGGCAGACCTATCACAGCGCCATCACGTTGAAGACTGGCACACCCCAAAGGGCAGGGCGATCCGAGAGGTCATTTTCGGAATGAACGATGGCCTCGTCACCACCGTTGGCTTCCTGGCAGGGGTGACCAGCTCCATCTCGCAGAGCCGATATATTCTCTTAGCTGGTCTCGCGGAGGTTGTAGCCGGCGCGATCTCCATGGCCATCGGCGCCTTCCTCGCCACCAAATCACAGAGGGAATTTTTTCATTCGGAGATCGAGCAGGAAAAGTGGGAGATCGAAAAGACGCCTGAAAAGGAGGCCCAAGAGATCCGGGAAATTTACGGCGACATGGGGTTCACGCGCCCGGAGCAGGAAATGATCGTCAACCGCGTCACTTCCGACAAGGATATATTGCTGCGTTTTATGAAGCGCGAGGAGCTGGGTCTCTTTGACGAACACCTGGATGAGCCGCTTCAGGTCGGCTTGATCATGGGTCTTTCTTTTCTCGCAGGTGCATTGCCTCCGATACTGCCATATTTTTTCATCGGCGATCCGCACACCGCTATCTGGGTCACCATTTTATGCTCTGTGCTTTTTCTCTTTTTCGTGGGAGTTGCCAAGACCCGGTTGACCAAGACCCATCCTCTGCGCTCTGGATTGGAAACCACTTTCTTAGGGATTTTTGCCTGTGGAGTCGGCTATGGGTTGGGATGGCTGGCGGAAAAATTTATCTAGTCGTGAATTTCCTGTAACCTTTTCGCTCGAGCTCTTCGACCAACTCTCTGACTTCCTGAGAGCGATTCAAATCTCCCACCAAAAGAGCATCGGGCGTATCGACGACGAGGATATTTTCCATTCCCAGCAGCGTAATCAGACGATTTTGAGAATAAACCAAACACCCTCGTGATTTGAACCCCAACCACCGTCCTACGCCGCCGTTGCCGCTTCCATCTTGCGGCAGCATCCGGTGGAGGGCCGCCCAGTTGCCCACATCGCTCCAGCCGAAGTCAGCCTCCAGAGTTAAGACCTTGCCCTCGGATCCGGCTTTTTCCAATACGGCATAGTCAACGGATATGCTGGGCATCTTCTTATATTCCTTCTCAAGGGCCGCCCGCAGCTTGGAAGGCAACCTCCCCAGCCCCCGACCCTTTGTCTTCTCCGCGATCCGCTCCAGCCCTTGGAAGATTTCTGGGGCAAAACGCCCCAGCAACTCCAAAATCGTCGATACCTTCCAGGAAAAGATTCCGCTGTTCCACAGAGAGCCCGATTGCAACAACTGGCCGGCCGCCTCCAAGTTCGGCTTTTCCTTGAATCCCTCCACGCTATAGAACGCCCCTTTGCCTGTTCTCTTGATTTCTCTCCCCTTGAGGATATAGCCGTAGCCGGTCTCCGGATAGCTGGGCCGAATGCCGATCGTTACCAGGGCATCCTGCTCCCGTGCTGCTTGCAGCGCCGCCTTGATTGTCGTATGGAACGCTTTAGAATCGGATATCCAGTGGTCGGCTGGAAGGACGACCATGACTGCGTTCGGATTTCGCCTGGATAGTTCAATGGCCGCCAGACCGATGCAAGGCGCGGTGTTTTTTCCCTCCGGCTCGACCACAAAGTTCCCTTTGGGGAGCATCGGAAGTTCTTTGCGAAGCGCGCGATAATGGTCGGCGACTGTAACGACGAGCAATCTCTCCGGAGCGAAAAGCGGCAGGATGCGATCCGCGGTTTCCCGTATCATGCTCTTTTGACTGAACAGCTTGAGAAGCTGCTTCGGTCGCTGGGCACGGCTCAGAGGCCAGAACCTTGTTCCGCGGCCCCCTGCTATAATGACGCCATAATTCGCGCTCTTCATGGATTCGTCCCGCTGAGAAATTTATTCATCTTATGAAAAGGCCGACGCCCGATCAAGAGTCTCCTTCGCCGGTTAAGTCTTGGAGGCTTCCGCCCGGACAAGAGGCGACTCGGCTCGACCTCTTTGTGCGCCGCTGTTTACCCCATCTCTCCCTGCGAGAGGTCCGAAGGGCCATTGAGGAGAAGGCCTTTTGGATTAATGGCCGACCCGGAAAAAAGGGAGACAGACTCTTCGCAGGAGATCTCCTTTCGCTGAGGGGTGCAGAGCATTGGCTCCTCACAGCTCCGTCGGCTGAGGCCGGTCTCCAGGCATCGATTCTCTACGAAGACGACTTAGTCTTGGCCGTCGATAAGCCTGCCGAAATGGCCGTGCACGGATTCTCCGGGCGGGAGAAGCACAGCCTCGCAAATTTTCTATTAGCCATCCGCCCTTCCCTTCGCACTGTAGGAAAAAGTCCCTGGGAGCCCGGGTTGGTTCACCGCCTCGACCAGGGCACCTCCGGGGTCGTTCTCGTGGCGAAAGATCAGACAACATTTGAAAAGTTGCGCTTCCAGTTTTACCGCGGGCTCATTAAAAAAAGATATAGGGCGTTAGTTTGGGGAACGCCCAAGCGCGAGGGGGTCGTTGCCTACCCGCTCATCCATGATCCCAAGGATCGAAGGAAGATGAAGGCGCTGATGGTCGTGAAGCGGGGTGAAAAAATAGACCAGGTAAAGACATGGAAAGCCTCAACTCGATTCCGTGTGATCGGCTATGCCGAAGAGTTCAGCGTTCTCGACGTGACTATAGAGGCGGGAGTGACTCACCAGATCCGGGTCCACCTGCAAGCGTTGGGTTATCCTCTGGTCGGAGATCCGCTTTACGGAAAAAATCAACCTGATCCCTTTCGCCTCGGCCACCAGTTCTTGCACGCCTATCATATCGGCTTCCGCCATCCTGAAAGCGGAGAGGAGATAACCATTGAGAGTCCGCTGCCCCAGGAGCTGAAACGAATTCTGGAGATTTTGAGGATCAACCTTTAAGCTGCCGTGCCCTTGATCCCCTTTGCCTTAGCGCATGCGCTGCAAAAATTAAGCTGCGTTTGCGGCTCTTCGACCAGCCCTTCGTCGAGGTTATGGCAGATCTTCTTACACTGGGCGCATATGAAATAAACCCCGTCAATGGTTTTATTGATTTTTTCTCGATTGAGCACTCGTCCTTTCAGTTTTTCGACCCGGATCCCGAGCAGCTCCTCGTAGTTCTTCTTGGTCTTTAATCTTCCCGCTTCATCGCTCGGCAATCCCTCGTCTTGATCCTCCGGGCCGGCTTCATCCAGAAAATTATGGCTCTTTTCCCTGCTCAGATGCCCTGTGGTCTTTTTCTTCGTTCTTGGCATACCTATGCTCCCTCAGTCCTCTCTGGCTTCCTTGCCTCCCTCAGTCACTCCATTCCTTTCTTGTCAAAGTTGCGGCGCTTTTTCAACAGCCCTCTTCATTACCCCTTGAGTCGCAATCCTAACCAGGAGGTGAGAAGAGCAAAAAACAGAATAAGGATCGTGGATATTCTGAGACGTTGGCAGAGAGACTCGATCTCTTGATCGGAAGGACCCTCCCCCGCTTCATGTCGCCTGACAAACCGGTGCGCCACGCCCATCGACTGATAGGTGCTGAGCAAGATGAGAACGAAGGCGGCAACAAGCTTCCATCCAAGCGTCATCCCCATCTCTTTAGCAAACATCTCTCTGTAGACCGACTTTAGGTCGGTGATCTGAAAGGCGCCCGAGATAACCAACAACCCGAGGACGCCGATTTGCAATGGATTATAAAGTTTCAAGCTGCGAACGAGCAACAGGAGACGCCCCTCGCGACTCTTGATGTCAACCAGCGCGGGAAGCAGTATCACCCGGAGACCCATCAGAGAGCCGAAATAGACGGCCAGCGCGGTCAGGTGGAGCCAAGAACTGAGCATCCCAGGGATGGCTTAGCCCCATCCAAAGAGGGATTTATTTTTGCCCGGCCTCCCGGGGGCATCGTAGGATTCACTGAAGGTCTGGAGCTGCGCCTTGACCTTTTCCAATTCCCGCTGTTGGGACGCCTCGAAATCTCTCAGCTCTCTCTCCCGATTTCCATAAAATTCTCTCAGCTCCTTCTCCCTTTTGCTTCGGAACTCGGCCAGCTCCCTTTCCCATCTGTCGTAAAATTCTTTCAGGGTCGTAAAGATGCGAAAATTCAGATCATCTTTTACCACCATAGATTTATAACAGTGAGGACACCAAAGGACATTGCCGATCATGAAGTGCTTTGCCGGAGCCCTATAGCTCTCGCCGCACTTGAAGCAGCGAACAGGCACCTCCCATTTTTCCATATCAGGCAGCTCCGCAAAGACGGCGGAAGTCTCCTCTCCGTCCGGAGGCAACGTCGGCTGCTCGACCGCAGGGGCAGCCCCGGGAGAAGCAACGACACCCTGCGCTGAAGTTTGCTCCGTCTTTTTAGGCGCCGCAGGAGAAGCCGGCTTTTCTACTCCTTTCCGGAAACGGGATTCAAAAACTTCTCCAATCTGGACGTCCTGGTGCAACTCGCGGGCGCGGGAAACGAGTACATCTTCGGTCTCTACGTTGTTGGGATCCGTCACGCAGCAGTCCACAGGGCAAACCGCGGCGCAGGCCTCGTAGTCGTGGAACCCGACACACTCCGTGCACAGCAAAGGGTCGATCACATAGATTTCTTCACCCTGGGAGATGGCATTGTTGGGGCACTCGGGCTCACAGGCGCCGCAGTTGATGCAGTCGCTCGTAATCATGGTCGCCATAACCTTAATCCTCCTTCACGCGCCGGCTTTAATCGGCTCTGTCGTGCAAAGTGTGGTGCTGCGTAGGAGCGGGCGGCCCACTCCTCAGCGGGAACCGATGGGTCTCTGCCTTTCTGCTCCCAAGGGCTTATCCTGATCTGTTTGCTCCCTCTGAGTAAACTTAGTGTCGGACGTTTCCCTGACTTCGGAACAGGCCGCCCGCTCAGGACATGAGGTTCCGAGGGGAGCGAGGCAGAAGGCCGTGGGCACAGGAACGTGGAAGTTCCGTCAGGCCCGAACCGTCTTGAACCGTTTGAACGTTTTGAACGATGGAACAGTTCAAGCCGTTTAAATCGTTTAAACCGTAAGGCACCGGCCCATTGCCCACGGTCTGAAGGCTCGTTCTCCGAGGAAAGGACCACACTTTTTGACCGGGAGCTACTCTGATCTTGAACCAAGATGAAATTTATCCTAGATGAAATCCGGTGATGTTGCAAATCAAGAAGCTCTTCGAAGCCTCTATCAAGCGCTCCCTGGCGCTCGAAGCGGGTTGAGCCTGGACCGCAATCTCTAAGGGATGCTAAGAGAAGGAGTTAATGCAAGTACCCAGAATCGGAACTTCCGGCTACTCCTATCCCGGCCCACCGCCCAAAGGCTGGTCCCGTGTTTTCTATCCTCAAACTAAAGGAAAAAGATTCGATGAGCTGGAATACTACTCTTCCCTCTTCAACGCCGTAGAGATCAACACCACATTCTACCGACCACCGGCGCCGGGCATGGCCGATGCCTGGGCGAGAAAAACGCCAGCCGACTTCGAGTTTGCCATCAAGGTCTGGCAGAAGTTTACCCATCCTACTAGGCTCGGAGAGGAAACAGGAAAAGCGGAAAAAAAGTGGGAGACGCCGACGCAGGCAGATGCGGATCTCTTTAAAAGGAGCATAGGGGCTCTGGCTGACGGCGGCAAGCTCGGCATCCTGCTCTTCCAGTATCCGGCAAGTTTCCATTTTACGAAGGAGAACGTCGAGAGACTCCGTTGGACACTGGGCGCCTTCAACGGCTATCGCAAGGCGGTCGAGCTGCGCCACTCGAGCTGGAGCGAAAACAGCCGGGAAACGAAGGATTTACTTGACTCTTTGGCAAGCACGTGGGCGGTCATCGATGAGCCCAAGTTCGCCACATCCGTGAGACAGGAATTCGAACCCTCGGGAAATATCCTCTATCTTCGACTCCACGGGAGGAACAACGAGAAATGGTGGAGGCATGGAGAGGCCTGGGAGAGATACGATTATTTTTACGGGCCGGAAGAGATCCGTCTCTTCGGAGATAAAATTAAGCAGCTCACGCAAAGTTCCCCGCGGGTGAAGGCTTATGTTTTCTTCAACAACCATGCCCGAGGGCAGGCTCCGGCGAATGGTCTGATGCTCAAGCATGAGCTTGAGCCGGGACTCCTTCAAGGGGTGCCGAAAAGCTTGGTCGATGCCTATCCCCAACTTTCGGGAATCGTCCAGGCAGAAGTCAAAGAGTCGCTTTTTTGACGCGGCTCTGCTTTTCCTTGGCGAGCCTCACAGGCGCTAGGGAAGAACTTAGCGTTGAGATCTTGTCTTTAAGTCGATCAGCTCGATCTTGTAGCCGTTCGGGTCTTCGATGAACGCGATCTCCGAGCCTCCATGCTTCATCGGCCCCGGCTCGCGCACGATCTTGGCCCCTTTGCTGCGCAGCGTGCCACACGTTTTGTAGAGATCGTCGACTCCCAGCGCGATGTGGCCGAAGGCGTTTCCCAGGTCGTATTGATGCGTGTCCCAGTTGTAGGTCAGTTCTATGACCGCGCCTTCGGATTCGGCGCCATACCCCACAAAAGCCAGCGTAAAGCGACCCGATGGATAGTCCTTTTTCCTCAGAAGTTTCATCCCCAGAACATCGCAGTAAAACTTAAGCGACTCGTCCAGGTCGTTGACGCGAATCATCGTATGGAGAATTTTCATGTGCGACCCCTTAGATAGGATTTTCCCAACTTATAACAGGCCCTCGTATTAGGGCAAGCACCGCAGGGCTTGACACTGTAGAAAGACTTGGCTATTTTGCGGCCACTGACTCAGCGGAGACGGGATCAGTTGAGGAAGGAGAGGCAGATGAAAGGATTACAGATTTGGGTTGTCGTCGCATTCAGCCTATTTTGTTTCGTCGGGACAGGCTTAGCCCAGGAGGAGAAAAAAGCCAAGGAAGAGAAAAAGTCGAAAAAAATGGCAGAGCTTGAGGCTGTTATCAGCGGTGTCGGTCAACGCACCATCACATTCCAATATGAGCGGAAGGAAAAGGTCCGAGAAGAAGTGGTCGGAATCGATGATAAAACCGACATCGAGAAGGACGGAACAAAGATCAAGCTTAGGGATCTACAACAGACGGATAAAGTGGTTATTGAGTACGAACCTGACGCCTACACTCCAGCCATATCAGTTAAGGTGATCGGTAAAGGAGAAGTCAAAAAGGCCGGCGGGGACGATTAGCCCCGATCCGAGAGACCAAGATTGCCTTTGCCTGTATGCCACTGACCGTTGTTACCGCTCTGTATGACGTAGCTGCAATGCATAGCTTAAAGATTTCGGCTCGGGGTTAGGAGCGGTGGTAATCCCACCGGTCGCCGCTGATAACCTCTAGATTGAGCGATTCTTCTTCTCTAACAATTCGAAACGAGATCGGTTCCCCCGCTTTTTTCTTCCACATTTCGCGATAGAGCTCAGGACGAGAGCGGACCTCCTGCCTGTCGATCCCTACAATGATGTCACCTTCCTTGAGGCCGCTTTTTTCAGCCGGCCCTCCCGGGAATACCCCTGTGACAACGATATGGCCTCCAAGGGGCTGACTGTGAAACCCTAACCACGGTCGCTTGGGCCGGCTTCGTACTCGCCCATAGGTTTTCAGTTCATTCGCGATTTGCACGTAGTATTCGATGGGGATGGCCAAAGAAAACTTTCCGATCTCGTTCGAGTTGAGCGACACCACTCCCAACATCCGTCCCTTGAAGTCGGCCAATGTTCCGCCCCCAAATCCAGGATTAAAAGCGGTCAGACGGATCGTCTTGTCCAGCATGAATTCCCAATGACCATCATAACTGTCCAGCGATGTGATGTAACCTCCGCTGACCCTTCTGCCCGCCTCTCCGTTGCTGGAGACGATCAGCGCAGGCTGACCCAGAGAAAGCTCTTCTGAAGGAGCCGGTCGCATGAAAGGAAGATCGCGGGCGGAGATCTTGACCAGAGCCAAACCGCTTTCAAAGTCCTGGCCCACCAGTTTGCCGGGAAACTGATCGCCATCGGCCATCGTGACGGTGATGGAATCAGCCCCTGAAGTGATGTAATGGACGGTCAGGATATAGCCGTCCGGGTCGACGATAGTCCCCGAGCCGGTGCGTTCCGAGCCCAGGTTGCGCGCGGAGGGATGGTTCTCCGGAACGGTGACCCGGAGATCCACCGTTGCTGGAAGGATGGCATGGATCAAACCTAAATGGGCATTCACAACAACCCACCCTCTGGCAGACGGCTGTCTGTTCGCACGGATTCTCGATGGAGCTTCTCAAGATAAACTCTGCCTTGCCATGTGTCTCTCCGTTCGAGTTCTTCTTCAATCGCGTTGAGTAACCCGATCTTGTTGACAGACCACTCAGGCGCGACCGTGATTTCTCGGTAGGTCTCTCCGGTTAACCGATGGATGACAATCTCCGGCGCAAGTCGCTCGAGAAAATCAACCAGCAGAGAGACATACGCCCCGCGGCTCAAGAGCGCAAAGCTCCCCGAACGATAGATCTGTTCCAGGGCCGTGTGCTTGATGACATGCAGATTGTGGAGTTTGACCCCGTCGATTCCCATCCGATTCAAGAAGGCAGGCGTTTGTAAGATTTCCTCGCGGCTCTCGGTGGGAAAGCCGAGAATGATGTGGATACAGAGCCGGAGTCCTCTCGCTTTGCTCCTCTCGACCGCATCGATGAATTCCCTGAGGCCATGGCCGCGATTGACCCATTGGAGAGTTTTCTCATGCATGGATTCGAGTCCGAGCTCCAGCCAGACATAAGTATGGCGGGAGATATCGGCCAAGAGATCCAACACCTCATCGGGAACGCAATCCGGACGAGTCGCGACGGATAGACCGACCACGCCGGGACAGTCCAGCGCCTCACGATAGAGTCGCTCCAATTTAGTTATCGAGCCGTAGGTGTTGGTATAGCTTTGGAAATAGGCAATGAATTGCTCCGCTTTGTGGCGCCGGCGCAAGGCCTCCATTCCCTGCTCCAATTGTTCTCGAACGGACATCCCGGGGTGGTAGGCGCGCGGCGTGTGGCTGGCATTGTTGCAATAAATGCATCCCCCCACGGCGACGCGGCCGTCTCTATTGGGGCAGGTAAAATCCGCTCTCAAGGTAACTTTATGAACTTTGGCCTGAAAGGTTTTTCTTAAGACGCGGCGGTATGAATTGTAGCGTTTGCCGCTCCATTCTTTCTCAAGGTCGAAAGGGAGATTCATAGTGCAACTACAAAGGGGTTAACAAAAAGCCCGTGGATTCTCAAGAGACGCTACTTCTTTGTCGCGCCCGCTGGGGGATTGGCTTTTTCCTCTGCCAGGAAATCATTGCGGTGTTTGTTGATCCGCTGATAGGAGGATTCGTCAATGGCAAAGACGGTCGGGCTGCCCTCCCGTTTGGCATAATAGCCTTCGCGGGATCGGCCCACAAGCAAAGTCTCCAGGCTTTTGCCGTCTTTACCTTCGAGAGAGACTCTGAGAGAGGGAGGGTCTAAGCCATATTTCTTGATTTCTTTAGGCTCATCAGCGGCAAACTCCCTGGCTCTAAGGGCGCCGAGTGCCGTGAGATAATCGCCAACCCCCCGTTGCTGGATCTTCCCGGTCTTTGGCGCCTCCTCCATCCATTCTTCTTTCGGTCCCTTCAGCAAAACGATCGAATCGTTCGGGTCATGGTAGATCCGGAGTTTGGCGACCTTCTCTTGCGCAACAGGAAGAATCTGTTTGTCTCTGAGGGCGGTCAGGCCCTTATCGAGCACCTTGAAGACGCTATCGAGAACCGTATAAACCGTTCCCTCGGAATTGAGCGCGACATAGACTTCCTCCTTGCCCTCTGCTTTGCCGCCGAAAAGAATTTCCCGCCGCCCTTCTTTTTGTCCCATGTCGAGCGTGATTTGGAGTCTGGGGTGATCCAGTCCATATTTTTTTAGATCCAAGCGCGGACCGTCGAGAAAATCCCGCGCAAACATGCCGCTCAAGCCTGCAAGCATCCCTTGGATCTCTCCCTGGTCCGCGCGGTAGGACTTCGGTTGGTCGATAAACCACGCTTGGTCCTTTTTCGTCAAGACGAAGGTTCCTTGAGTCCCCTTCAGGGTCAACTGCTTGACCTCGCTCTCTTTGAGCTCCGCGATCTTCTTGTCTCGGAAATCATAGAGCTTCTTCTCGAAGCTCGAAGAGAGCAAGCCGCTCGTTAGTAGAACCCGCGGCTCAG
>WNFH01001404.1_pt1 | contig 16262 bp, 25 predicted proteins | sample 5400411 | NCBI WGS metagenome assembly WNFH01 (sample SAMN13153347, study PRJNA577476) | soil metagenome | isolation source: 200 cm saprolite under Douglas fir tree site 2 hole 3 | place: USA:California | collected 2015-04-18
GCGAGGCGCTTCTGTTCCCTGCTTTCATTCGCTCCGAAAGTGGGACAAGCCAGGAAAATGGCGATGACAAAAACACTGACTTTTCTCATGACACGGCTCCCAAACATCTGCTCGATTCTTGCGCCGTCAGCATCGGACGACAACCGGCTTGGTGGCGGTCTTGTCCTAAGTGAAAACTGAATGGCGCGAGTTGGCCGTCGGCGGCGGAGCCACGTTGAGACTCGGCAAGGCTACCCCCCTCCCTTGAAAAGAGGGAGTTCGAATAACTCATCGTAGTCGATGGTGATCGAAGAGATGTTTGATGGGCAACACCGAGTTGATGAACGTAAACGGGCTGGGCAAAGTTAGGGTGACACAGATGAACAGAAGCGATAGAGACAGACGCGGTTCGGTCCCCTGTCCTTCGTGCGCGGTCGCTTCTGAGGAGCGCTGTTTGTTGCATTCAGGTGCTCCGCGCTCAGAACCACACGTGGACCGGAAGCTTTCCGCGGCTGAGGCAATTGAGACGAAAAGAACTCTCCGTGATCCCGGACGTCGATAAATCCCCTTCCGACCAACAATCCGAGATATGCGGTCGTAAGGCCTGTTACCAGCAGTGATCTAGAGGTATGCCGCTTTTCGATAAGCGCGAAAGTTGGTACTTACTCGTGCAGGACAACACTTAGCAGGGAATTGTTGACGTGGATCTCGCCGTTGTATTGGATGAATCCCAGTTTCCTGAATTTGTTCATGAAAAAATTGACCCGCGACCGCGTTGTGCCAATCATCTCCGCCAGCGTCTCTTGCGACACTTTGGAAAGCACTTTTTGAGGCTGGCCTTGCGCGCCATAGCGCGCCAGCAGCAGCAGCGTGCGCGCCAGCCGTTTCTCGCTCGAATTGAACAGCTGGTCGATCAGGTCCTCCTCGACTCGAGCGTTTCGCGCCAGCATATAAGCGATGAAGCGGTCGGAGAACTCGTGTTCCGCGTGGAGCACGCGAGTCATCTCGTCTTTCTCAATGACGAGCACGGTGGTAGGCGCAACCGTGGTCGCCGTCGCCATGCAAATGGACCGGCCCGTAAGGCACCCTTCCCCCAAAAAATCACCCGGTCCAAGGATGGCCACAACGGCTTCTCTGCCGGTCTCGTTAACGACGGAGAGCTTTACACCGCCTTTTTGAACGTACATCACACTCGTAGCAGAATCACCTTGAGAGTAGACCTTCTGTGATCTTCGATATTCCACAACTCTTCTGGCTACGCCGGCCGAATCGAGAAAAGCTTGGGCATCGAAAGCGCGTTTGTGCGTGGATTTCCTTTTGGATTTAATGCTGCCTGAACTCGCGATTGCTTGCATGATATCACCGCTTAGTACATTGTTTTAGCGAGGTCGTGCGAATCGAAGCAAGACTTATAGTTGGTCAGCCCTTGACTGATACGGCACATTTCCGGCCTACTCCGATCCCAAGCAGCAACGAGGCGGAGGGATTAGAAAATGAATGTGTCACGGAACGCTTACGGCTGCGAATCGGAGCTTAGTGGGCTCGCAGATTCAGTAGACGTCAAATCGAACCGGTTTTCGATTGATGTCATCCAGGACAGGGTTTCCGGGGGCAGTCCCCGTAGGGACCGTAGAGGCATCCAATTCCGGGTTTTGCGGCCTTCTCATCACTTCCCACGTAAACCTAGCGAAAGCCTCGTCAGCGTGGGCGTTGCTACTTACAAAGACGCCGCAATCGGCAACGGATAAGTATACGATCTGACTGCCGAATGGGGAGCGCAACTTGGTCATTGAAGACACGCTCGCCAAAGTGCAAACCCACTTCGTCGCGGTCCTTGCGAAAGTTCAAAAACGCCAAAGGCTGAGCGCGACCGACCGCGCCCGCCTTTGCGTGTTCGCCGCTGCCATGCACAGCAGAACGACGGCTATGGGCGAGCATTGGAAGAAGCAGCAGCGACAATTGCATGAGCAGATTGTCGCGTTGGAGCAATCTCACAATGCGCCGCCAAGCTTATCTCTTGAAACCGGCCAATATGCGGAACTGGCACACCAGCACCTGATTGCCAACGGGCTCGAATTGGAAGCACCACTTCTGTTTCAGATGCAAATGACGATTCTGGTCACAGATGATGACATCGGCTGCCTTACGTCTGACACGCCATGCGTGTGGTGCAACCCGAATCTATACAAGTTCCCGCCATTTTACCGTTCGCCGGGATTAGCGCAGAACGATATCGAAGTCACGCTGCCACTCACACCGCAGCATCTGCTGACTATCTCGCATCACGAGTATCCCCAATATGTCGATGTGGCACAAAAAGCCGTGGATGAATTTAATCGCCGCACTCGCTTCCACTGTGCTGAAGAGTTCGTCTCCAGAAACGGTGATACACGCCCGTACTGGTTTGACCCCGGCAAAGAGCCTGAGGACACGTGGGAGAAGTCCGAAGAAGGCAAGAGAGCACTAGCGTCACAAGACAGACCGTCAAAAGACGACTCAGAAACCGGTTGAACGACGGCCTTGCCCAAAAATTATTGCCACGGGCAGGCTGCCCAGAAACCCCGCCAGTTCCGCACGTGTAAGTCCTTGCTCTATCGCGGCTGATTAGACTCCAGCGGGTTGCCCAAAAAGAATTGTTTTTCGAACCGCCATCATCACGTCAACGGAAGTGTGATCTACCACGAGGGAAACGAGCCTACACCAGCGCAGAGGTTACGTGGAATCCGTTGAGCGGGAGGGCTTGCCGCTTGACCCCGCCGTACGGAACCCCTCCCCGGCGTGTGTGTTAGCCTGTATTGCTACTCCCCTGATGGAACTCCGTCCAACTTTTTGAAAAGCAATCTGCCCGCCTGCGAGTGCATTCCATTTCGGAATTGCTGCGAGGTTGCCCCGCGCATATAAAATTCTTGGGTTTAATTGCCTTGGCGCGTGCAGGAGCAGAGAGGAAAAGAAGTAAGATGTTTTGCATGGACGGCGGAAAGCCGGACGTTTCCGGGAGTCCGTCGGGAAGAGAAGTGTTCCATGGCTTATCAACAGTGCAAGGAGTGTGGTTCTACATCGGCCCCAATGAAAGGCCAGGCAGAGCTACAGCATGCCTTTCTGCGAGGGTGGAGCACAGGCAGAATCCAGACTCCGATAATAAAGCTCGACCTGGCAATCTGTAGCGATTGTGGCTTAGTGACCTTACACGCTCAAGACCCAAAGGAACTGGCAAGCTCAATTCATATTTCCTAGGGCGAGGCACCCTAGAAAATTTAACGCGTAATTTCCCTGGCCCATTGCCGGATATACGTCGATAGGCGTACAAGTGGGCAGCGCCTTCTTCCCATGCTGTGCAGAGAGATTCTGAAAGCGGCATTAAGGCCCGGTTAGAGAATCGCCCGGCTTTGTCACCGCATGAAACAGGGAAAGGCGCTTCAAGGGGATTGAATTATGCAAGGCTGTGAGCGAGTACCTGAAAAAGAAAGCAGGCTGACTATGCAAGCGAAGATCGTGAAATGGGGTTCGACGGGTCTAGGCGTTTTGTTAGGGCTTGGCATGGCGTATTTGCTTCTCTTTCATCCCGATCTTCCGACTCTTGGAGCGGCCCTGCTCATGGGGTTCGGCATCCTGTATGGGAAACTCAATTCGATTGAGAAGGCGCTTGGACTGAACGAACGGTAGAAACAAAGCGGGACGGGCCGTTGCTTCTAACACCGACACGCCCCTAACCTTCACATCAAAGGATCACAGAAGTATGTGCAATATAAACGCACGGCTGTGGGTTTCCAGTCTCGCGTGGGCCTGTGAACCATAGCCCTTCTCTCGGGGATACGTTAGACAGGCCATCCACCTCCATGCATTTCCACTGTCCGCCCGGAGGTAAACCTTGGCTACTGTCCCCCGCGAATTGAAATGAGAGTACATGCCTCACACCATCCTTTGATCCGAATACGTGTGGACACATCTCTCGCAGATAACCGTCATACATTGTAAGCGTCTTGTATGAACCGTCTGGACGAAGTGTGAGCAAGTGAGGACGATGGCCCGATGTGGACACTTACGGAAGTGTCCACATCGGGGGATAGATGGACACTTCGGAGCGAGTAGTCGTCAAGAGAGCATTGCCGCGACGGCGACGTTCGGTGGCGGAAAGACGCAGAATCGTCGAGGAGACGTTGGAGCCGGGCGCATCGGTGGCGCGGGTAGCACAACGACACACGGTCAACGCCAACCAGGTTTTTAACTGGCGCCGGCTGTACCGCAAAGGGTTGCTGGTCGAAAAGAACGCTGGCGGTATGAGTCTTTTGCCAGTAACGCTTTCCAATGTGTCAGTACCGGGGACTTGCGACCATCAACGTGGGGTACCTGCCGGCACCATCCACGTGGAACTTTCCAAAGGACATCTTCGCGTCACGGGCCGTGTCGATTCCGAAGCGCTGCGTACAGTGCTAGAGCGGTTGCTGGGATGATCGGACTACCGACGGGAACACGCATCTGGATCGCCGCCGGAGTCACGGATCTGCGGCGTGGTTTTACAGGGCTGAGTGGCATGGTCCAGACGACACTGCAAGAGAATCCATTTTCTGGTCACGTGTTCGTTTTCCGCGGTCGGCGGGGAGATCTGATCAAGATGTTGTGGTGGGACGGCGATGGGCTCTGTCTTTTCGCGAAGAGACTCGAGAGAGGAAGATTCATTTGGCCGCAAGCGACAAGCGGAACAGTGTCGCTTACACCAGCACAGTTATCGATGTTGCTCGAAGGGATCGATTGGCGGCGACCGGTGCGCACGCAAACGCCGCAGCTGGCGGTGTAAGCAGAAATTATCAACAATTGATTTGCCATGAATTTAGTTGCTTGGCATACTGCGCGCAAGATGCGTGAGCGCGCCGCCCTTCCTGATCTCGATACGCTAAACCACGAAGCATTGAAGGCCTTGATCGTCGCACAGCACGCGCAAATTCTTTCCAACGACGAACAACTGGCCTCGCGAGACGAAGAGATCGAGAGGCTAAAACTGCTGATCGCCAAGCTGCGGCGGATGCAGTTCGGGCGCAAGTCCGAGAAGCTGGAGCGGCAGATCGAGCAGTTGGAGTTGCGGCTGGATGAACTGGAAGCGAGCCGAGCAGAGAAGATAGCTTCTACTTCCGCTACCACGACGGCTGCGCCCGTTGCGAATCAAACGACGAAATCAGCGCGGCGGCCGCTGCCGGCGCATCTGCCACGTGAGACGCGCAAGGTTCTGCCGAAGCACGAAGCATGTCCAGACTGCGGCGGCAAGCTGAAACAACTCGGTGAAGATGTTTCGGAAACGCTGGAGTATGTGTCGGAACATTTCAAAGTGATCCGGCAGGTTCGGCCGAAGCTGGCTTGTGCGTGCTGCGACAAAATCGTGCAAGCGGAAGCAGCAAGTCGACCGATCGCGCGGGGGATGGCGGGGCCAGGGCTTCTGGCCCACGTGTTGGTTTCGAAATACTGTGACCACTTGCCGTTGTATCGGCAGTCGGAAATCTATGCGCGCGAAGGAGTAGAGCTGGATCGCTCGACGATGGCGGAGTGGGTCGGCGGATGCAGCCGGTTACTGGAGCCTTTGGTGGAGGCGTTGCGACGTCACGTGATGAACGCCGAGAAGTTGCACGCGGACGATACTCCGGTGCCGGTGCTGGCACCGGGGAATGGCAAAACAAAAACGGGGCGATTGTGGACCTACGTGCGGGATGACCGGCCCTGGGGAGACCAGACACCACCAGCGGTGTGGTTCGCCTACACCCCGGATCGCAAGGGCGAACATCCGATAGCACACTTGCGGGAGTTCACGGGCACGCTGCAGGCGGATGGATACGCGGGGTACGAAGCGATTTATAAAGGTGGACGGGTGAAAGAAGCCGCGTGCATGGCGCATGTTCGCCGGGCGTTCTACGAACTGTACGAGGCTCACAAGTCTGCGGTAGCGAAAGAAACGCTCGAGCGGATCGCGGCCTTGTATGTCATCGAGGAAGAGATCCGCGGCCGTTCCGCCGAGGAACGGCGCGAGGTCCGGAATGCACGCAGCCGGCCGCTGCTGGAATCGCTGAAGCAGTGGTTCGAAGAGACCTTGGGCAAGCTATCGATGAAATCCGATACCACGAAGGCGATTCGCTATGCGCTGGGGTGCTGGGACGCGTTGCTGCGGTTCTGCGACGATGGCCATCTCGAGATCGACAACAATGCAGCGGAACGTTCGTTGCGCACTGTCGTTTTAGGCCGGAAAAATTATTTATTTTGCGGATCAGATAATGGCGGCGAACGCGCAGCCGCGATCTATGGCCTGATCGGGACAGCAAAACTTAACGGCCTCAACCCTGAAGCGTACTTGCGCGAAGTGCTCTCACGCATCGCCGATCATCCCATTAACCGCATCGAGGAACTGCTGCCATGGAACCTCACAGCGGAACTCGCCGCAAAATCAAGCCGCGCTGCATAGTCAACTACAGCACGTCAAGACGGCCTGCGATCGACGCTTACCATACATTGCAATTACTTGTTTTTTCTCTTCTATGGCCTGATAGAGGAGACTGTAAACGCCGGTCATGGGTAATCCCCTTTGCACGCAATCTAGCAAGAACGGGAGGTTTTAGCCCGATGCCAGTCGGCCCTTCCCGGCTGCGTGGTTTAAGGTGAAGGGCAATGCGGAGACCTGGAATCATTTTCTAGGATGCTTCTCTGGCCTGGCCACGGCCTTCGACATAACCCTCGGCGAACTGCACGCCGATAGCATTTAAGATCACGAATCTTAACAGGGGCGCTCATACTCGCTTCTCTTCAATTCGCAATTTCAGAGCTTCAAGCTCCTGCTTGGTCATGCCTTGCAGGGCCATCGCCGTGGCCAGATACAAAGCGGGAACGTGTTTCATTTTGTTGCCGCGTCCTACCTTGCGGCGGAGTTTCTGTACTTCTGGGTCAGCGCCCACTCTCAAAAACACTTCATACGCATCGGGGATCGACAGGGTCTTTTCAATCAGGCCATGCTTAACCAGAATGCGATGATACGAAGGTACTGCCGATGCAGATGGATGAATCTGCGGAGCGGGCTTGTTTTGTTTTCGGTGTTTCATTGTGCTATGGCCCGAAGCTCGGTTCGTGGAGCCAATTCGAATTTAGGGATGGTACGATTATGGCATGACGGTTCCACAACAAGTCGCACACTTCCTCCAAACCCATAGACCATTGCCTTACTGCGATAGCTGCATCCAGAGCGCGCTCAAACTCAAGCGGCACCAACAGGTACAACAAGCCACGTCTGGCGGCGCTGCCTCTGGCGGATTCATTAGACGCGCCGGAACTTGCTCCGTTTGCGGGAAAAACTCTGCCATCACACACGCCCAAAATTCTTTTTTATTCTGGACCCGTGATCTGGTCGCTACTTCACTCCCATACCCGCGCCAGATGGCCCGCAAAATCAAATAGAATCAAAGAGCCAGCCATCGAAGTGACAGATACGCCGCAGGGGACTACCCTAGTCCCGTAATGAAGCGCGCTAAAGCCCTGTCCATTTCGCGCTTGAACGCCTGATAGTCGGGGTCATTCACAAAGTCTATGTCCTCTAGCGCCCATGCCCCTGCGCGTGCGGCCAATTCTTCAGGTGTAGACTGTCTGCACTCTTCCTGCCAAAGAGCGTCTAGTAAGCTGTGGAGTTTCCACAGGCGCTCTGCGCTGTGCGTGGTTGCGAACCATTTCCAGACTCTCATCCACTGAAAATAACGCTCTTGTGTCATCCCTTTGCTCTCAACTCACCGTCACATGCTATTTCCGCCCCTTTGCTTTCTCGTCCTTGTCCCACGGTGGCACACCTTCCAGCTCGTGCTGGTTGAGGAGCCACTTGAGAGTCTGTAGCTGCGCCTGGTCTGTATGCCTGAGACAACGGGCAATGACTTCCGCTAGTTCTTTGTTATTCACTAATCGCTTGGCCTCGACGTCGGCTATTAGCTGGTGTACCGCTCTGACCGAAAGGGCATGTATCTCGTCTTGCGTAAGGTCGCGTTCTTTGTCCATTGGCTCTCTCCCTCAATTCATCCAACAGGTATTGTCCATATTCGGCTAGACGTATTCGGTGATCTCTCGTGCTGGCTGTGGCTTGGCTCTCGTGCGGCCCCGGCCCGACATGACCAAATGACGCATGGCGTCTATCAAGTGATCGTCCTGCTTGACCACTTTGCCCTCTTAGTCGTCTTTTGGATATTGAAAACTATGTTTTCACAGCTATTGAAGGAACAAAAGGCGAAAGGGGTACAGAACAGATAGGGAAGATGCGCGACAAACTCGACGCAATGCTAACTAACTTGTTAAAGGTCAAGCCGGGCCGCGCAGTTCGATAAAAGCCGAATGGTGTAGAATCCCCCCTCCTGCCTCTACCGCGCTTCAATCCTAAACTGCGGGGACTCCGATGACTGAAGAACGCAAGCACGCCATTCTTTTTGCCGCCACTATTCTCTTGGCCCGCAAACTCCTGCCTACACTAGAAGAAGAAACGCCCGACCTTGCGATAGAGCACTACCAATGGAGGGCGATTCACCAAGCCTCTCGCATCCTTGAGAAGATCGATCAGCGCTGGCCAACGGAGCAAAAGACGAAAGCGCCTCAGTGTGGAAAAAGGGTTTAGTTTCCCCGCGCGAACGCAAGGAAAAGGAAGTATTCTCCCGTGGGTAATACGACCTCCAGCGCTGTTTCGAATTGCGCAGCAAAGGCGGGGCCTCCAAACTCAGGCGGGTCACTCGGTTTTCTCAGACTGAAACGGCAGCCACGAAGGTCAACCTCAAGACCACAATTGTCCCCTTGTACTGTAACAGTGCCGGGGGCATTCGATGGGTCAACCGCAATCACCGATCCCGTCAAATGCGCCCGTATGGGAAGCGGGTTATCCGGAAGCCTGGATTTTTCTGGGGTAAAATCAACGCGCACCTTCAAGCAATCCTTTTTCCAGCTAGAAAAGAGATAAAATGCGTCTTCAAGGGAGGTGGTCATATCATGGGTTTCTACAAGTTAGCATGGGAATGTCTCCCTGTCACGACTCAGCCAGCACTCCCGCTCAGCGGCTCTTCAACGGAGCCGCGTGGAGCTGGCGGACAACTAGGGATATAACTTGAGAACGTGTTTCATTATTTCCTTACCTACGTCGTCGGCCGCTAGACAGAATGGCATCCCGTGCGCTCCAAAGCCCGCATGACCGTCGGAGTTTATCGTTATTTCGAATGTCTTAGACGGATCGCCACTTTGACTGTGGTACTCCACAGTTGATTTTGAAGGTTTGAATATCACAGTCATAGTTGTGTCCATTCCATCGCCCTTGCCGCTGACTACGACCTCTCCTCCGTTCACTAGGTTGAATTTCGCAATCTCGGTTTCCAGCTCAGCGTTCAGCCGCTCGCATGATCCTTTAAGCCAATCTTTGAGTTCTTCCCATATCCCCGGTCCGAGATCTCGTTTCAGTTTTTGAGTTTCAAGAAACTTCTCATCTTTTATTTTCTTTGCCTCTAACTCTCCTTTGACGCGCTTCGCTGTTTCCCGAATCCACTTGTCGTCCATGCCCCGCTCCATTCATTGCCTTCCAAACGAGACCAAAAATAGCACGTATCCCAGTTGTCTGGCTTCCGACGTTTTGAATCGCAAACTTCAGCACAAATCCACTCGGTCCCAATTATCGAGCAACGATTAGCCCTTATTCACTGAGTCGTTTATCTTCTTCACCGAGGCCATGATCTCGTCAAACGTAGGTGTCCCGCCGAAAATCATTGGAATCGTTTTATCGTAGTCTGCGCGTAAGCGATCCATCATCCCCGCATTTGGCTCGATGGCCCATGAACCAGGTCGAGCCGAAAGCAGGTCGAAATCCGGACGATTGAAAAAGAGGCGCGCATGCCTCACGCAATCAGCGGCGAGATTTCTATCAGCCACCGCAGCGCCACCCACAGCAGAATTCAACAAGCAATGCATGTCATAGTAATGCCGCGATATCCGCTGCCCTTCCTGACGAAGTTCTCCGCGTATCTCGAACCACCGTCGTAGCCCGTGAGTGATCACGGCTTTGTCCCAAAACGACCGCGCGGGCTCAATCGTTGTCACGCCGGGCACGGAAATGTTCAGGTCCACTACGTCGTCTGCAATGTAGGGGCGAATTGTTGTTTCACCGTGTGGATCAAGCGCTGATTTCGCCCCGCATTCAATGCGCACCGCTGGCCGTGTATAATCGGACTCCGCACGCACAATACTTGGATAGAACACCAGCAAGGTCTGCCCGTCAGGGTCCGCGTCATCCAGTTCCACGTGACCTGCCTCCGCGACTGATTCCGCTACTCGCGTGCTGACCCCGTCACGCAACGTACCTTTAACCCATGTCTGGCACGCGTCTCGAATGGCATCAAGTTTTTCTTTTCTTTTCTTGCCGCTCAACCCTTCCAACTCTTCTGCGCTGGCCGCCTGGTTGAGATCCTCGCGAAATGCCGTGATATCGATGTCCTCGGAAAAGCGGTTGATCAGCCCATACCCCTTCGATAGTGAGGTTCCACCTTTAAACAGAAGCCGTGGACCACCGGCCGGAAGCCCGTGATAGAGCACATCTAAAGTCCAGCAGACCCAGAAATCCTTTTCGATATATTGCGCGTTTGCACCAAGACGCTGTGATGCGGCAAGGAAAGTGTCGGCACGGTCCTTCTCGGATGCCGAGAGGAATTTTTTGAAGCCCTCGTTCATGCTTTCCGCTCCTCAGAGTTACTCTCCGGCTGCCATCCGCCTATCAGTTCGTTAACAAATCGTTGCATCCAAATCGGCAAGCCGGAAAATCCCTCCTGTAGATCGCCGCGAATTGCGGGACCTCGATCCTTGTCAGCAAGTATTTTTTGGAGTTGTTGCATAGTCCGCTCGCGCTCATCTTTCTGTGAGAGAACATCTTGCATCCAGTAAAGAGCTTGAACCAACCGCATCGCTGGCCGCCCCGCCCAGAACAGACGGCTGGGAGCGGCGGTCTTGAAATGAATCACTTGATTTCCAATCCGGATCGGCTTCAGCCGTGCATCCACGAGCACTTCGATTCGGGCCGGAACAGCAGTTGTAAGGCCAAGATCATTTGCAGCAGTCATCCCATCGACTAACAGCCGAACCTTATCCCGCCGTGCGACCGCTCGAATCACGGCTCGATAGTCGGGAACGGTCGACCTCCCAGTCAGTTCATTTTTCGTCGACCGGTCATAGAGACCTCGATCAATTCGTCGAAGATCCGCGCTCGCGACTAAGCGCTGTAGTGCTTTGTCAATTGCCGACCGGCTACCAAGTCCCGCAAAATCGCTTGCAGTCCACACCTCATTTGGTGGTGCTGCGAGAATCTGCTTCAGGACATGAGTCTTGAGTTCAGAGCCTTTTGGTTTTTTCATGTGATACCTTATGTCCGAACTATACGTCATTTTTAGGACATAAACAAGTAAAGTCCGAAAAATACAACATGTTTCGGACACAAGATGTCCTTGACAAAGTATGCGAAGACATCAAGCGATATATCGAGAGCACTACGCTTTCACCGGAGCTTTCGCGCAGAAAATTGGCCGTTTCGAAATGGCCGACAAAGGGACACTGTTCCTCGATGAGATAGGGGATATTCCGTTGCCGTTGCAGCCTAAACTTCTGCGGGTGCTGCAAGAGCAGGAGTTCGAACGTCTGGGAAGTGGCCGCACGCATCGCATCAACGTGCGCGTGGTTGCGGCGACTCATCGAGACCTAGCAGAGATGGTCAGGCGGAACGAATTCCGCAGTGATCTTTACTACCGCCTAAACGTGTTTCCTGTCGTGCTGCCACCGCTGCGAGAGCGCCAGCAAGATATTTCACATTTGGTCTCGCATTTTGTTGAGGTTTTTGGCCGTAAGATGGGTAAGCGAATTTCCTGTATCCCGAATGAAACGCTGAGTGCGTTGATCGCCTATCCTTGGCCCGGCAACGTCCGGGAACTTCAGAACTTGATCGAACGAGCCGTGATCCTGTCGAATAACGGAGTACTTCCGAACCCGCTTCCGACATCAGACAAGAATGCGGTCACGAACCCTCTTCCTGTATCAGACAAGAATCCGCTGACGGTAACTCCTTCACAGGGGACGTTCAACGATTCCACGCGAGCCCTGATCTTACGGACATTGCGGGAGGCAGGTTGGGTTATCGGGGGATCCGGTGGCGCTGCCGCCCGGCTGGGACTGAAGCGGACCACTTTAATTGCCAAGATGAGGAAGCTCGGCATCTCACGACCGGTGCGCCGGAGCGATATGACTCGACTCCTGGGTACGCCTGTAGAGTCAGCAATGGCCGCGACCAACATCTGAGCGTCATCTCGACGCTGATCGCAGCCTCAACCTCTGCGGACTTGGTTGGAAGTGATTTAGGTTCTAGCATCGCTGTGCCAGAACTGTGCCAGAATCCAACGTTTTCAATTTATTCGAGTTACCTTTGAGCGAAAAGCAGATTCCCCGATTTGTTGGAAACGTTAGTAGTTATAAAAAATGGATGGAGTTGTTGGAGTCGCGGGCTGTGCGCCCAAGGCAGTCACGCTACAAGCTGGGCAAATTCAGCGAGCATGCAGGGATCAACCCCATGCTGAACGATGGGTAGGCACTCGAAGGGCTTGCAAGATTAGCGCCCGGCGTTTCTATCGGTCTGTGGGTGTGCGTTAGCCTACATGAGCAATTCACCGCCTGGCACGCGCAAGAACTATCTCTCTTCCTCGCTGACGCTCCAGATTCAGCATGGTCAGGACGGCATGCAACTTGCCGACAGGAGCAAAGAACATGGATCGCTAACGTAGCGCTACACCTGTGAGCGTTTCATAGGAGCAAGAACGCATTTGCCGATCACGACGTGGTTACCACCGAGCTTCTGGAGAAAGAACTGTGGCGGTTTTCACCAGCCGACTCTAGTCCACAAGGTGCGTGACACAGAAAAAGCAGGCGCGCTACCGTGCTCGGACCGTGCATTTATGAGCGAGGTTGAGGCCATTGGAGTTAGCTTTGAACGAGAAGCAGATTCCCCAATTGATTGAAAACAATAGAAGCCAAGGCAGGAAATGGAAGGCATAGAATGAATCGGCGTGATTGCAAAGCAGGTGCTCTCCCAGCTGAGCTACACGCCCACAGTGGGAACTACCTACATTCTAAAGCATTTCCGCCGATTCCAAAATCCGTTCCTTCGCTTTTCGAGCATCACTGTACCAAAACTGTACCAAAACCCCCGTCTGCAGGGGCTACTTGCGCCGCGCCAAGGGTCATTTCGTTGGCTCGGCGGTTGAGCTTCTCGAGGGCTTCACGTTTCATGGCTAACTTCATCTGCGAGTATTTCTTGAAGACGTCCGAGTTACCCTGTCGAAGAAGTTGGACCACCCATTCATCCGCTACACCTCCGGCACTCAGGCGCGTAGCGTATGTGGAGCGGAGATCGTAAATTCTGAAATACGAAATCTCCGCCTTACGGAGAGCTGTGCGCCAGATTCTTTTGACTGATTTGCAGTACTGATTTGTTCTCGGGCTGGGAAAGAGCCAGTCACTTGGTCCAGCGAGAGAAAGTTGGCTGCGAAACGCATCCACGGCGATTGGAGTAAGCGGAACCTCCGCCACACCATGCTCCGTTTTGGAATCCGGAATCCAAACGGTTGCGTTGGCGATGTCCAACTGGTCCTTCCGCATGGGCAGAAGTTCCTTGTTGATCCGCAAGCCAGTCTCCGTGAGGATGCGAACGATGTTGCGCAAGAATTGGGAACTGTGTCGCTCAATTCGCTGCTGTTCCGACCAAGTTACGTAGTGCGGCTTGAACAGCCGCTTGATTGCGACAGGAAACTCGACGCTGGAACATGGTTCGAGGGAAGAAGTTTCTTTCGAACGGCCACGTTGAGCATGCGCCGAAGTACCCTAAGTTCTTGGTGCACGGTAGATGGCTTCACAGGACCTCTTTCGTGATAGCCATGCTTCGTTTTCGTTCTGATGTGCTGACGAAGACGTTCCCGAAGGAACAATTCGATGTCGTCAGCCGTTACGTCGAGCAGCCTGCGGGCCCCAAAAGCAAGTTTCAGGTGCTTGGTCGCCCGCAGGTTGGCGGCATGGGTCTTTAGTTCGCGTATTGGCGGTTTTGAGTAGTTGTCCAAGAAGAAATCCGCCCATTGCCCAAAGTTGAGAGCTTCACCCCTCCGGACAATATCGAGGATGTTTCCGTCCCTAGCATGCAGCCGCTCCCTGAGCTTTTCTGGGCTGCCTGCCAGTCGTTTACGCCAGTCGATTCTTTGCGTAGGATGCCTTGCCGATCCCGGTAGCGCATCCACCAAAAACTCGAATCCTGACGCCGATACACAGCTCCATCCTGTTCAACTGGTCTTGCCATTCTCCATCTCCTGTTTGAATGAAGCGCGGAAGGGTTCGAGGTCCGATCTGAGAAACCGGATATTTCGACCCATCACGCGGAGATGGGGAATCTGCTTTCGCTCGACCCAAAGATACACAGATTGGGGACTCACGCCAAGATACTTTGCCGCTTCTCTCACAGTCAGTGGGTATTCTTCCGGGAGACCGGAGCGATTTTCTTGCAGTTTAACGAACCTATGTGCAACGTTTGGAGGACTGCCGGTGTCCCTTCTTTCTCCCCTTGTGGCCTGCTTGGCCGGTTGGATTAGGGGTGAATTGAAAGTTTCTCTGTTTGCGGACAGCGGCTCGGGTGATCGCCTATCTGTATGCGCACTTGGTGAAAGTGTTCCGGACTTGTGAAGCGGCGGGCTCGCTGCGAGGCGTGAGCCATGTCGTCGGTCGGACGCTGGGTTCTCACGCATACCGAATTGGAGGCGGCGGCGCATAGGTTCTACTTGAGTGCCAGTTGGACGGACTCTCCTTTCGACATTGATGTTTTGGATGTGTGACGTTGACCTTCAGAGTTGTGGGCCTGTTGGCCTAGCCAGGATCTGAATTCTCCGTCTTTGTTGAAGAGGAGTTTGAGAGCTTCGGTGACCACGTAAGCCGGCGAGGAATCGATGAACTCAGCATATTTGTCGAGTCTGAGCTTTACGTTCTCCTCAACCCGGATTTGAATGGTCGCGGACTTGGGTTGTTTAGGTTGTGCCTTTAAGAGTGGCAATAGTCGTCTCCTTTCCGTATGCAATCTTGTCGGGCAAGCTGTATGCGGCGCCGCATACAATGCGTCCGACAGAACTTTTTCGCGGCGAAAACACGAGCTGCGATTCCCAGTAGCCCGATTTGATCTGTTGTGCACGGTGAGTTTCGCGGTGTCCGGTCGTCGAAAGTCTCTGAGGATGAATGCTGTAAGGAGAACTCCTGGTGAAGAAAGTCGTGAAGAGGAAAGTGCAGGATGCAATTCTTACCTCCTTCACGCTATTCACCTCGCTCCGCAATCTCGTTGGGCTGGAACGACCCACGAATTGGTTTGGGCGCGGAATCGCGCTCAAAACCGGGGTCGTTCCAGCCCAACACAGAGTTTTGCCCGCGCCCAAATCGGAGCCTCCGTGGTGCGCAAGTTCTTCTGATCGGGACACTTCCTGAAGTGGAGAAGTGAACCGAAAGGTGAACGGGAGGGTGAACCGTGTCTTTCATGCCGCGTTCACCTTGCCGCGTTGTATGGGCGAGATTGAATCGCTTGACCGTGCTGTATGGGTGTGAACAATCAAGCCCACCACTATTACAGAGGCCTCGAAAAAGGAAAAAGTAAACGACAATTTTGCCCTGCGCAGATGTTTCACGTGCGATCTCTCCTGACTAACAACCGGGCTCTCAGGACCCCCCCTACTTACTTAAGGAACATCGAAGTCGGAAAAAGTAAGAAAAATCTAAGCTCTCACTGACAGATTGAGAGCAAGAGCGGAAAATAGCCCTCTATATATCTAGGGAACCTCCAGAAGGGGAAAAGGGAGAAAAAATCTTGGTACCAGTACATTTTTTCGCGAGAGGTGTCTAGGCAACGAGGGAGCCGCGATTGCATCGTGGCTAGAACTTGGGTGGGAATGGCCGGGTGAGCATTCCGAGGAGGAGAGCGCATCTGCCTCCCAAGCAGGCGGCCACCATTGAAATCCGTCCAGATCAATGCCGAGCGTGGAGATTGCTTCCTACAAGCCGACTTGTCAGGACTTATGGGCTTCGAATTCCTCGGGCAGAATGCTTTGAAGCACTTGTGATTTGAAGGAGAGAACAATGCTCGACCACATGATTCTGACTGTCAGCAATGTCGAACGTTCGTTGGCGTTCTATGAGGCGGCCTTGAAGCCTCTTAATATCAAGTTCTTCCTACCCTACAAGGGCGAAGGCGA
>WNFH01001405.1_pt1 | contig 16243 bp, 18 predicted proteins | sample 5400411 | NCBI WGS metagenome assembly WNFH01 (sample SAMN13153347, study PRJNA577476) | soil metagenome | isolation source: 200 cm saprolite under Douglas fir tree site 2 hole 3 | place: USA:California | collected 2015-04-18
CCGGGCAAATGCCGGTCTGTTAAACACCTCCACCCGCACAATCTTGCCCATGCCAGCCCGGTTGTTCTTATCCACGACGAATTTCCCTTTCGTGGCAAACCGGTACCACGGCAGCGAGTATGATGCGCCCTCTGACTTAAACGAATATAATTTAACAAGCTGGCCGAAACCGAAGAAGTTTGCCAGCCAGCCAAGCGTTTCAGCAGGCAGCGGTTGCCAGAGGGCAGTGCTGACGCGCATGCCCGCATACAGCCAGTCATTTAAGGTATCCAGGGCAGGCGGCACATCCAGGGGATCGTAGGCAAAACCGAGCCTGGTGGGGAGGACCGTCACATACTCTCGGCCGTACAGAGTATCAACCTGGTGTTCCCGCACCCGTTGCTCTTTCGCATAGTTTAAGGCTCGCAGGTACTCTTTGCTGAAGGTCCTCACCCGTTCATCCTTATGATACGCTGCGCCGGCCAGCAGGTGGCCGATAACATCGCGTTTGTAGGTTAAGACTGGCCGGTACCCGCTGACCTCCTCTGATTTTTTCTCTTCATACTTCTCAGCTTCCGGCGGGAGAGCGTACAGAGGGGCAAAGCTGCCGGCATCCTGTTCCGTGACCTGCCCCGTGACTTTAATGACTGTCTGGTTGACTGCCTCCCGTAAGGCTTCACTGGTTAATTGTGCCATCGTCTGGTGGCCGATGATGAAGGGGACATTCATCGCCCTGCCCCGCTCAAGCAGGGTTTTAAAGTCGTCGCCGGCATAAAGTGAGAATTCGTCGCAAAGAACCGGGAAAAATTTCCTCTCATTTTTGTCTAGGATTCTCTCGCGGGCAAAGACCGCCTCCTTGATGTACGCCATTATCATCACACCCAGGAGCTTGACTGCCTCCTCTCCCAACCCCTCGATATTTTCCGAGAGACGGATCAATATTATCTTGTTCTGCTTGCCTTCGTTCATCCACTGCTTAAAGTTCAGGGTGTTCGTCCTCTGCCCGACGATATTTTCAATATGCGGATTGACGAGGAATTCGAGCACTTTGTTGAGCGTTGAGTCAGTCCGCTCAATTTGCAGCCGATCCTGCCAGCGTCCGAAGTCTTCCTGCCAGAACCAGCGCACCCACCGCCACTGCGATGTGTCAGTAATGGCCGAAACTGTCAGTGAGCGGAAATCATTATCGCGAATGAGCAGGGGTAGTTCCGAAATAGTCAGGTTATTCAGAATGAGCGTGTACAGACAGTTGCGCAGCACATTTTCAAGCTGCGGTCCCCAGGATTGTTCCTGGCTGCCCGGCCCCCATATTTTTTTGCAGACATGCATCATCCGGTTCACCGCATCGCTGACGGCTTTGTTCACTGTCCGGTCATCCCTGTTATCCTGAAGGGCCAGCGGGCTTGCCGCGAAGGGATACAGGTCATCGCCCGGGTCGATTAAAACAATATCTTTCACCCGGTGTTTCGGCACGAGGGCCAACGCCTCCCAAGTCCCGTCAGGCGCAGGCGTCATAAAGAGGCAGCCGTAGCCTGCATCAACCACCTGCTTGAAGATGAGTTTTTTGAGCGTGGTTTTACCCGCGCCGGTACGGGCCAGAATGTGCATATGGCTTGCCAGCGCGTCGTATCCGACGCGAACCTGTTCATCCTGCCGTCCCGCGATCGTGCCGAGCATTAGTGTGTTTGTGTTCATACCCCCCTAGTGTTCTGATCTTGTTCGACTTTGCGCAACTTGGGGAATTTGCAACCTACACGTACTTTCAGGCGCTGCAAGTTGTCCCTGCTCTGCGCTTTCCTCCAGCGGCTGCCAGAACTCCGCATACGTCTGGGGTCTATAATGCAGGGTAACGATTGTATCCATTCTCCGGCGCAGTAGAGCAATCTCTTCTTCAATGTGCAACAGCCCGTCCAGTCGGGCGGCCTCCTCCCGCTCAGTTTGCCTGATCTGTTCGTCCAGGCGGCGCCCGATCTGCCTGATCCGTTCCCGCAGGGGTTCAAGCTGTCCTGGTGTGAACCGGTGCAGCTCCCACCGGCCGTGGCAGACCCAGCAGATGCCTTTGTACGAGGCGAGGCCGTACCGCTCCCCGACTTTGGGAGCCTCAAACTTTGTCAGGGGCGGCCACTTCAGATAACTTTTAACTTCCTTTTCGTACCGCCTTCTATTCCTATAATCACAGCCGTGAATGAACAGTTGTTCTTCGCCCTCTGCCGGCCCGAGGTCGGGATGAAACGTCGGCAGCACCTGCTGCCGCAGGGGGAAAATGAGCGCACAGAGCTCCTGCGACAATTCCTTAAGAAGCCTGAGACGGGGTACGTCTGACTGCTCAGCGGCAAACCTCACAGCGGCATGTAACTCCCACTCAAGCGTGCTCGTGCCGACCTCGCCGGTCGGGATGTACCGCTCCACCCGGCCCTTAAAGGAGAAGGGGACGTGATGGTCTATCCAATACCCCCCACCCCATCCTCCACAATACATAAAAAAAACGGCCTCACGCCGAAAGGTCACCTGCTCCACGCTCTGAACGACGAGGTTGCCGTGCCATTGCGCCGGAGGATACTCAGGGTTCCATGGTTCCCGATATTTATCCGTCCGGCAACTCCGCTGCCACTCCGACCGAAGCGACATCGCTTCTGGAAGCCAGTACGGGTTAAGCGCGCTGTTGAGTTCCTCGAAGGCCCGTTGCTGACTGCTGCCGGCGCTGCCATCGGGGGCGCGTATACCCGCCATGCTTGTGAATGTGATGGAGACGGACTTAAGCGTAGAGCGGCGCTCTTGCAACACAGCCTGGCGGCTCTTGACCTCTGCCAGCTTCTTATCCCGCTGCACCAGGACTTCCTCAAGCGCGCGCGACAGTCCGTTGTACTCCCGCTCTGCCACAGCGGAGTCCCAAAAGCCCAGGCAGACAGCCGGCGGCCCGTGCTCGCCCAGCGGCTTCTCGGGAAGTTTATCTGGAAAATATTTATGTTCATTATATGCATATTTATCGTAATAACCATAAGGCAGGCGGCCATGATAGGGACGGCGGTGGGGGTTAGCCATCCAGTCCGTGCCTGCGTATACATGCCGGCCTGTCAATGAGTCGATCATGCAGTTATTATGATCATCTTGGTGAGAGCCGTGCATTGCTCACTCTCCTTTTTTCCGTTCTTGCTTGCACCCCTTCTGCGGTTCGGCGGCAATAGAAGGGTCGTTCTTGCTCGATGGTCACCGACTGTATCACGTCGCCGACGCGAATGTTACGCACCACATCCATCCCTGCAAGCGTATCGCCGAAAATTGTGTACCTGGGCGGCAGGGTCGGCTGATCTTCCAAGCAGATGAAGAACTGGCTGCCGTTGGTATCGGGTCCGGCATTCGCCATTGCCACCGTCCCGGCCCTGTATGGCCGCCTGACAGACTCATCCTTAAATCTATAACCGGGGCCACCTTTGCCGGTGCCGGTCGGGTCTCCGCCCTGGATCAGAAAATGGGGCACGACGCGGTGGAATATCAAGCCGTCATAATAACCGTCGCGCGCCAAGGCTACAAAGTTATTGACGGCCAGGGGCGCTTCAGCCGAATGTAATTGCAGGATAATACGGCCTTGGTTGGTTTTAATGATCGCAAAGTAGGTGCTGTACGTATCTATCGCCATTGGCGGAGGCGCATCATAGCATTTCCCTGGCATAACAAGCTCCTTTCACGAGCGGCCCGTTTTGCTTCATCCAGGCTGTGAGGCTGTACGGCCCAATCGACATAATAACGCTGACCGTCATAGTAGCGGTGCGTTGAGTGTGGGTCAGCACTGCGACTGCGTAAGGCGGCATGTCGTCAATGTATGCACGGAAAGTCAAGCCGTGGTTCCATGTTTCGATGGTGAATGTATAGTTGTTGCCCCCTCTCGTCCGGTAATTGAATGTCCATGCCCTGAATGGAAAAACCATAGGGAAACACCGGTTTACACCATCGGGTATCGTATTATTCATTGCTGATGCTACCTTCCTCATTCATAGCGCCAAACACCTCCGTCAATAGTGATATGGCAGCCGTCGTGGTGGTGGCTGCCATACACGTCGTTACCATTATCGTCACATCATCGTTGGGATAAATCTCCACCATCGATGGCAAAACATTCCAAGACGGTTGATGAAAATTGCGCTCATTTTCACCAACAAACCCCGTCAGGAATTTCGTCAAGTGAGCCAGGATGTGCCTGACCGGGCATAACTCGCGTATCGGCAAAGGTTCCTTTTGCGTCAAGCAGGTTGCCTGTACCCTTGCACTCAGGACACTTGGGATCAGCCTCCTGGGGCAGCCAGACTGCCTCACCAAAGAACAACCGGCTGGTATCAGCGCCTGACAGCACCTGTGCAAACGCTTTATACGGCGCGTCCGGGTGCATTCTGATTTGCACTAAGGTGCGATTGCCGATGCGCGTCAGCATCTGCCCCCACACGGGGTGATCCGTTCCGTGGTGCAAAAGGGCGAGGCTGATCATGCCTTTGAGCGCATTGACGTGCTGCGTTGCGAATATCGGTACACCCGCTGAGGGGACGGGAACGATATTTTTGTATCCCCGCTCCAGGTAGGATTTATAGCGGGGGCTTAAGATGCACCGCTGGCAGGCAGGCGTGATACCCGGGTAGGTGAAGGTGATTTCCCCGGCCTGGCCGTACTGGTAGAGTCCGGCGCAAAGGCTTGGTAAGCTAAACTTCAACGCCAGCCGGTTAACCCTCGCCTGTGCATAGAAGTTATCCGTGAAGCCGCACAGAAGCGTGATATCCGGGGCTGGTATGCCATCATTTTCACCACGTCCCCACACAATTGGCGCAAACGCCAGACGGAAAAATGTGTCATCGTCAATCTCGTCCAGAGATTTCTGGCAGACCTCAACGTGGGCGTCGGGGTTGATCTGGATGATGCGGTCGGCAGTGCAGTCCACTTTAGCCCGGCCTACGTCTTCCAGATAGACATGCTGGGTGCCGATGTTTGGCTCTTCCACAACGTCGTGGTCAAGCAGTACAAACTGCCCGACACCGCAGCGTGCCATGTCCTGATAATATTGAGTGGCGCCTCCGTCGCCCGTACCGCAGATGCGGGTTCGGTGCATACGTTCCAGGTCATAGGACGTTTCGACGCGTTGGTACCGGTTCGGGCTAGTCCCACTCATCAGCAAATCCCCCCCTTCTGCCGCATCCACGGCGCCGGTGGTACCCGGACAGCAGCCCGGCACACGGCAGACCATAATAGAACATGGCAGCCATGCGTAATTCCTTGAGGGCGGTAAGGTAATCCTCAGCGGCATTGCGTGTTGTATCCTCTGTTGTGTCCGGGACAATCGGCTTCACGGGCCGTATCAGGTTACCTCCGACGACAAGCTCCTGCTCGATAATTCGTACTCCGCCTTCGTCCAACTCGGCAGCAAATGGATAGAGGGTAACGGAGCCGGTATCAACCAGCGTGGTGACAATCGGCATAAGAATGTACGGCACCTCCAAAACCTCAAGAATGAGCTTTGCGCTATCCTCATCGCCTCTTGAGGGGCGGCGGAAGGAGGGCGGGTGGCTGTGGATGAGGCCTGAGAATTTCACGTCCAGTGGCTTCCACTGGTTTCTTCGCACCTCGTTTAAGCGGTCGGTGTTGGGTGCATACATGCCTCTTGATTTCTGGCGGGGTGTCTCATCGAAAAAGTAGTGTGTGACCTCACCAGTCTGCCAATCCCCGCCCAGCATACCACCAGTTTCGGCACGCCTGGTGCCGATGGTCTCACAGATCGCCGCAAACACCTGCCGCGTCATGCGCAACTGTCTGGGGCACTGTACCTGTCTCACCAGCAGCGGGTCAGCCGCTATATTGCCACGCCCGTTTTCAGAACTGCTATTAGAATGTACCATCCGGTATCTCCTCCTGCATGGTAGATTGCGGCTGTGCAGTCTTTTTATACGGTACCCAATCACCCGTATCAATGTAGTAATCGTTGCGCTTGACCCATTCTGTGGCGGCCTCTTTTGCCTCAGCGACCGTGTAGAGAGGCTCATCCCAGGGCACGTACCAGCGGCCATCCCCATCCTCGGCGCGGTGTGTCTCCGATGCAGCGTCACTTTGTGGCCCGTAGTCCGGTTGAGCAGTGATATACGGGCGGATGCTCCCGTCAAGCTGGCGCTCAAACGCAAAGCTATAATCGCGCCCATTGCTCGTAGTCAATCTTGTCATTGTATGGTTTTTCTCCTTGTTTGTTTCAGGCAGGAAGCCGGGGAGAAGCGGTGCGCCCCGCCTGACTCTGCCTCATGGGCATGTCTTACATGCCTCAAAAACTGCCTGACCCTAGGTGTACATCCCTGAGGGTAAATCATCACCCCTGGCCGGAGTACTCCCCGGCGCGTCAAACGAGACCCCGCTTCGGATATACCGCTCATTACGCTCTATCCAATAGACAGCAACGGCCTTGGCACTGCTGACAGTTCGCGGCTCCGTCTCCTTTTTCACGCAGACGTAGTAGCGGTTTCCGTCCCGGAGGCGATGGACAATATCCGAGGCAATGCTGCGGCTGCCGTAGGAGGGCTGCCGGTCAATATATGCCCGCACAGTCCCGTCTGACTGGGTTTCAAACGAGAACTCATAGGTATTGTCGTAACTTGTGGTATAGACTGCCATACGTATTTCTCCTGTTCTTGTTCTTCTGAAAAATCAGGCCCGGCGGGAAAATTCCCGCCAGACCACTACGCTCAACAAAACCCATCAGTGTAAAATGACATCGGGCAGGTCATTCTCCTCGCCGTGGGCTACCAGGATATCTTTGTAATTGATGGTCTTCACCCCCTTTCGTTGCAGCAATCTGTTTGCAAAAACAATTGCGATTTGATCTCTGTACTCGCGTACTTACCTACAGGGGACGCCTCCGAAACAACGCTACAGGCTCTTCAAGGAAGGGAAAGCGCTATGGAATTGGCAGGCTGGCGCTTTTCGCTTCCTCTCATCTGATAACACCCTACTTATATGCTGGGTATAACCAAGCATACTTGTCTGGTAAGTAGACTATAGCATACACCATACGAATAAAACAAGCTTTTTTGGCAGGGATTTTTGGAGACCCAAAAACTATCTAGAACTCTGGCCCTCTCCTTCAGCTTGTTTGTTTGAGTATCTACGTGCTATACTTGCCCCGCCATGAACGAGCGGGCCCCCTTGCCAGCATCTGTCACCCAACCCCAAGCCGGGGAAGTTCCTCTTGTATCAACATCGCAGGAAGTAACAAAAACCAAAAGTAGAACGTCAAGAATGTCCTACCAACGCTATGAAAAGTCCGAGAAAGGTAAAAAGAGAAGGGAACGCTATAGTAAGTCTGAGAAAGGAAAGAAAGTTCAAAATGAATCTTCAAAAAAGTGGCACGATGCACACCGGGCAACCGGAGTTGAAAGAGGCTCACCGGAACATGCAACGAAAATAAGCAAAGGGGTAACACTGTGGTGGCAACGGAGAAAGCAGGAACAGGCCAGCCAGGAACCAGACGGAGAAAAACTAAACTAATCTGTTGGTACTATACACATTATACTTGACATATACACAATTATTGTGTATCCTTTTATAGGATCATAGATTTACGTAAGTATCCGCTTAAATTTTACTATGATTTCCCCTGAGGACAACGCACGCCTATAGCCATAGCTTCAATAAAACAGTAAAAGTGAAGGAAATTGTTCTTGAACCTCATAAAACTTGGCACACTCATTCACACGAAACGGGAAGAAGTCGGGATACCGCTTGCGAAAGCTGCACAGAAAGCGGGCATCGGGCGATCAACACTCTGGATTATCGAGCGCGGAGAAGATCCCAAGACCGGTAAACCATCGCGCCCATCAAAGGACAAGCTTGAGCGGCTGGCCGAGGTGCTTCACATGAACCAGGCTGAAACTGAAGAGTTACTATCATTAGCTGACTACCACATCACCAGACAGTCTTCTCACGCCCCTGATCACATCTCAGCCGCTACGTATACCGAAGCAACACAACACCCGCCAACACCGGCTCCTGCAATCACAGAAATAAACGGCACCGTCTACTTTGCGCATGACGGATATATTGAAGCATTCGAGGCCAAAACTGGAAGCCGACTCTGGTCTTCACCTATGGGTGTACCACATCTTGAGCCGCAGCTATCTGAACCGGCAGGTGTAGGTGCCAAAGCAAACGAACCACAGGCTTCAGGAGCTGCGATTGAGGACCTGCCGTCAATGGAATGTTCCGAATTAAATACCGCTTTTCCACGTCGGCGACGCCAACGACGATCCGGTAGCGTTAAGCCCGCAGCCACAGCGCCGAATGACAAGACCCATGCCTATACACAACCAGAGACACCGGATCAGCCAGATACGCAGGTACAAACGCCAACCGCGTCTCCCTCTCCTGCTATACCTAGCATATCAGGCGAGCTGAGACAGAGAGTAAATTTCGCACTGGAACAAAACTACCCTGCCTTTTTCCTCGGGCCGGACTTCACGATCCTTGCTGCCAATCTTCTCGTGTTCCTGCTTTTTGATACAACCGACCCCGCTGATCCGGCGTTTGACAAAACCTCTTTGCTTGGCAAGAAAGTATCTGAGGTGTACAACCGGAAAGAACTCGCTGAGCGAATTATTCCCGGCACGCAAGAAAAAGATCTCATCAGACTCCTCAAAACCCAAGGGAAAGAACCCGATCCGGCGACCATCACCGGATATCAACATTTAATAGGAAATATTCCAGGCTTGCAAGTTGAAGAGCCAGGACAGAGTAACGCCTGGCCTTTTACGCTGGTAATAAGACCCCCTTCACAGCTCAACATTAACAATGAGTTTCTCAAGCATGAGCTTCTCAAACTTGAGGTGAAGATGGTTCCAATTCTCCGCGTTGACCTTACAAGTGTTATCTTCAAGGAGGGATATATAGTCTTTTTTGAAACATCATACGATGGTTACACCAAGTTTTTACTCAAGCAGGAGTACAACCGGTACATGAACCTGCCTAACCTGGACTATATCCAGTGGTATGATGAAGATTATGGTACAAGCAAGCCTAGTAGATATGTTCAACCCTCTAAGAAATTAAAGCAAGTAGGCTCAGCTATAAAAGCCTTTGGAAAATCACATCTTACAGTATTACCGCACCATATGTGACATTGTGACATCGAGTCCGCCTGTTTTTAACACCGTAGATGGCATTCTCATTGTTTCGGGGGAAGCGCTCAGCGGCCAGGATGCGGCAGAAGCAAACAAAATTATAAATTCTTACTCAAATCAAGCACCTTTTTTCGCTTCTCAATTAGATGGAGGCTAGTTGCGCATTGATTTTTCCTGCTATGTTTGTGGGAACTTTTGCGAGACCTACTTCTTCACGTTATTTTCCCTGAGACTCTCCGCCCAGGGCTCGCCCACCATCGTCTCCAGCGGAAGCGGAATATCCGTCCTCCCGGGAACATAACCGGGAAGCCCGGTAACCTCTGCCATCGCATCAAGTAGTTGCACTCCTTCCGGTGAGAGTGTGACGCTGTCGCGCTTATCTAAGATGACATACTCAATTGCGCCATATCGTGCATCTCTTTGTTGGTCTTTGCTCAGGTGCGTGTAGGCAACCGCTTCCCACGCATAACTGAGATCATAGTAAAGCTTGTGCGACTCCGCAGGCACAGAGAGATCACGCGCAGCAGCAGATTGTGCCCGGAAGAGCTTCTTTCTGAACCAGTCAGCGGTATTAAACGCCGGCGCCTGTCTCTGAGTTCCACCCTCCTCGCCGATACTGTAAATGACCCCTTCCTTCCCCTTAGCCAGCTCGCTCCGGAACCGGGCCACCAGCTGTTTATGCAGGGTATCCCGCCCGTTCCCGCCCGGCGATTCCCTGCCCGCGTCCGCTCCCTCTTCACGACTTGATCTCTCACGTTCCCCTATCATATACTTCTCCTGCCAGGCCGGGGCCTGTCGCAGGCAAGCGCATTGTAGGAAAGGCCGGATCATCCTGTCAAGACTGAAAAACGTAAGAGAAGCGGAAAAACGCCCCCTGTAATCTTGACAAACATGCTCTAATACTAGGGTAAGCAGATGCAAACTCTGCCCCAACCACGAGAGCAGGCATTTGCAGAACCAATTGTTTTTTTCATCAGGGCTGTTTGAGCCGGAAGAGAGACAGACGCGTTGGCCTTAACCGAAGTTGAAGAATATATCCTGCGAAGTATTTACGACCTGCAGTACCTAACCATTAAGCAAATAGCCAGGCTCCATTATCACAGCGGGTCCCGCTCCAGCCTCAATTATGTGGCTGCAATTATGAAGCGGCTGGACCAGGACCATGAACACTACGTGCGACGGAACTATTTAGCCCGCGCCGTGGCCTTTGGCCGCAACCCCTCGGTGTTCCGCCTGGCCACCAAAGGTATTAACCACATGGCCGGCCTCGGCCTCTCTCCCCTTCCCAAGTTCCGTCCCTCAGACCCATTTCCCAGCTTTGAAAACCTCAAACATACGCTGTGCGTGAACGATGTCCTGATCGCCGCCCGCCGTCTGGCGGCAGAGCAGCAGGGGTATGAGCTCCGGGAAGTGCGGCACGACTGGATGCTGCACCATACGCCGATATATGTTCCTGCCGAGAAGAAAAACGAAGGAAAAGTTGCGGTTATCCCTGATGCCTGGCTGGATTTCTACCTGCCTCCTGCTCCAGGTGAAACGCGGCCCCACCGCTGCCCAGTCCACCTGGAACTTGACCGGGGCACTGAGGATACTGCCCACTCGTTTAAGCCGCGCTTTGCCGCCCGCGTCCGCTATATTGAAAAAAACGGTCCGTATGAGCAATTCTTCCATACGCCCTTTGTCACAGTTGCTTACGCGACAACGCGCGGGATACGCCGGGCAGAGCGTATGCGTTCCTGGGCCGAGGAGGAACTTGCCCGGCTCGGTCAGCAGGACAATGCCCATATGTTCTACTTCACCAGCCTTGAGACAGCAGTTGACCCGAGAACCGGGGAGGTAACGGAAGAACTGGCACTTGACCCGGCCACGCTGTTTCTCACGCCTGTCTGGACCACACCGACGCCTTCTGACCATACACCCAAGGTGTTGCTGGCATTTGACTGAGGTTCCTAATGAAAAGCGCGAGCGGCGTGCGAGGTCTGCCGCCCCCGGTGGCGGCAAAATTCGCGCCCCTGCGGATTTTCACTGCCGCGTGCGAGCGCCCGGCGGGCTGCGGTGTGTTATGCGTTGCAGGAAAAGAGAAAATGCAGGAGGTTACGCTGCTTCCTGTCCGTTCTCCGGCTCCTCAGGGCGCGGTGCTGCCGCTAAAAAATCCTCAACTGACAGAAAGCCGTTCTTCTTATATACCTCGTCAAAACTGAAGATTGCCTCCGGATGCAACGGACTCTTCTCTTTGAGGAAGGCCATATTGGTACAGTCAACATAGCTGGTATTCTTTGAGGTCTGCTGTTTGAAAATCTCAATAGCAACTTCCTCAAGGGCTTCTACGACCCGCCGGATGATAAAAGGGCTGTCCGGTGCAAGCATGGTGTCAATGTAGGCAATGGCAACGGCTTTGCCGACTTTCTGGCTCAGCACGGTGACGGTTTCCGAAAACACAAAGTTTGAGGTGAGAAATTGCAGAGGATATGCGTTGAGCTTGTCAAAAAGCATTTTTGCCCGTGTATGGTTTGGGTCGTCTGCCTTAACCGAGGCGACAAAGGCATCGCTGTCAACAAAAATGTTTGCCAAGGTTTTATGATCGTTTCTTGCGTGTTCCATATAAATAGTGGTCAATGTTTTCAGAAAGATACGGGTCATCCCCGCCGGTCGCTTTTATTGCCAGGAGCCTTTGCAGGGTCTTCTTGCCCGTGGTGTCAATCGTCTTCCGCCTGGCAATGCCTTCTTTCAGAATGTCGCGGGTCACCTCGGCCATAGATTTATGCTCCTGCTGTGCAAGATGGTTGAGGTCTTTATGTATCTGGTCTTCCAAGTAGACTTGTGTTCTAATCATGATAAATTGATTATACATATAATGTATATGGTTGTCAAGCGCCAGGAGCGGGTTCATGTTGGTAACTCCCCTGCTCCTGGCTAGGACTGATCCTAACCAGTCGGCAGAGAAACTTTGGATCAGAAGAGGTCAAGCTGACCCTCCCACTCATCAAACCCGACTCCTGAGAGTTCGACAATTTTCTTCTTTGCAAATTCATATGCTTCTTTAGTTCCGTTATATGACGGATCGGGGTCTATGATTGCAAATTCCGAGCGGTATCCGGTGCTGGATATCGCCTCGCCGCGAAATTCAAAGTGGTCAGTCCGGTATTTTAAATCCGGCTCGTTGCAATAGCTCCACCGGGGGTAATACGTGACGCTTACTTTCTTCCCGTTGCCAAGCGTAAATTGCCAGATGATCGTTTTTTTCTCTGACTCAAGCATGATCTTTCGACCTCCTTTCTCAGGCATAGCTTGCCTGCTGCAAGGCTGGAATTGCTTCCAGCCCCGTACAGAGAAACTATATAAGCACTCAATACTCCAACCCGAGGATGTGTGTTGCTTCTCCTGACTCAACGAAATCGTTATCCTGTGCCTCACAACCCTGATGGTACGGCTTGTCAACATCGCCTGTTCCATCGAAAGAACTGTCAGATTTATGGAACTGTCCATCTGTCTCATTCCACACCCATAAAATGTGCTCATACTGAGTTTGGGCTACGACATCCAGCGGTTTCTTGCAGTACACACACATAGTTTGCCTGTGCTCTTTGGCTGCATCTGCTAACTCTTGTGCTTGCGTTTTCATGTGCTCGCCTCCTCACTCAGGCTAGTTTGCCTGCTTTCCCCTGCAATTGCGTGATTGCAGGGGATTGGTAGACAAGCTACCTTATTTATGGCCTGACACTCTTCAACCTCTCGGTTGCCAGCGCGTGATAGTGCGCATCAAGCTCGATGCCAAGATAAGCACGGCCTAAGCTCTTTGCCGCATGAAGCGTAGAGCCTGAACCACACATCGGATCAAGCACTAAGCCACGTTGCGGTGAAAATGTGTCCACTAAGGGAAGGAGAGCGGACAGGGGTTTCTCTGTCGGATGCAGTTTGTTTCCGCTATACGTCCAATATATCACGTCACCAATTGGGTACGCCGGCACTTCCGGGTTGCCTTTGGCTAACAGATACGCACATTCATGCTGATAGCGCAAAAAACGGGTTCTCGATGTATACCGCTTCGGAAATACCAGATGCCCGACAATACGAAAACCAGCGGTGCGAAATGCGGCGAGAAAACGGTCAGCATGGGGCCAGCCATAGAAACTGATACAAAAACGGTCGCGAGCCAGGACACGGTACATCTGAGCAAAGGCCGGTTTCAGCCAAGCGTCATTATTGTCGTTTATGATGCTCCTGCCATCCCGGGCTATGTAGTTTGCGAGGTAGGGCGGGTCAGTCAGGATAAAATCAACGCTCTCCTCGGGTAATTGGGGCAGGATGTTTAAACAGTCTGCGTTAATAATCGTGTTGTAGTTAATTGCTGTTGATAGCTTCATATATTTCACCCCCATTCTCAGGCAGTTTGCCTGCTCTCCCCTGTGAGCGCTAACTCTCAAGGGATCGGTAGACAAGCTACTCGGTTTTGAAATATGTCAGCTCTTCTGTCAAAAGTTGCATATGCTTTCACCCCCTTTCTTTATTTGTTAATGTGCCTGAGCCTCCCTAGGAAAATTGTTTGTTCGGAAGGCTGCCTGCCTTCCGATACGTGCAGCGCACGAAATGGAAGGTGAATTTGCAAGAGCGCACACGGGGTGCGCCTGCGGGGGTGCCCTTGTAAGGGGGAGCAGGTTTCTCTTGCAAAGAGGGAACCTTTAGGTGCCCTTACCGCGATTAAAAATCTCTTCCTTGATTAAAAAGTCCTTTTACAATAGCGGGGCGCGTGCGACTAAACCAGCTTGAGTCTTCCCCGCGGGTCCGAAGAGCGCGCGCAACAGACAAACTTTAAGGAGAGGAGAGAGCGCCGGAATTGCCATCAAGGATTTTCCGGGCTGCAAAAGCTCAACCCGTATGAAGTGAAGAGAACGCTGGTAAACCGGGTGCAATTCCGGCGCGGCGGTGTGGTCTTCCGGCAGGTTGGGATTGACAGATAAACGGTTGGTTGGTAGGATCAGTGGTACCTTCCCTGCTCTCCCCTGCGAATGCAGACTCGCAAGGGAACGGCAGAAAAACTACTTTGTTGGCCTTTCAGCCACCTCTATCTTGTCCGGGACGAGCCAGGTGTTTTTTTCGCGCTTGTAGAGCGCAACTGCTTTTTTCTTTGCATCTTTCTCGTCCTTGGCCTCAACCTCGTATGTTGTCGGCTCTTCGTAAATATGAACGTGATATGTTTTCATATAATCACCTCCTCTCCGGGGTCGCTGTTAGACAAGATTAGAAATGTCCGTTTTTTTGTGTTCATTCTTTAGGAGGAAGTATTCTGTTTCTCCAGGGATGATCCAGCGGCGGTTTGTAATTGAGGGTATGGGTTGTTAAGATAATCGGCTGCTTCATCCGTTGCTTCTTCGGTTTTTCCGGTAAGAGGATATATGCAAGTTCATGGTCTTTGAGAACAATATGGACTGACTGGTCAAGCCAGGTTTCCATAGTTGCCCGCATCAGAGGCCGGATGGTTGTCGGCTGGATCTCTGTTAACTGATACCAGTTGTTTTTAAACTGAATAGTAAAATCGAGATTGATTCTTCTGGTATCATGGATGGAAAAAATGTGATCGGCATGTCCCTTTTCTTCTGATAAAAGCGGCCTGTGAACATCTCCTTCTTTTGCCGGGATCACCGCAAACTTTTCATTAAACTTTGGAATAAAGACTTCTTTGAGAAACTTGTTGCCCTCATCGGGCGTACTGACGTTTGCCAACCGCAGTTCTTTTACTAACCGATCCTGCAGCGTTTTAAATAGCCGTTCAATGCGTCCTTTTGCCTGAGGAGAATTGGCGGGAATGGGATTGATACCAAGCTGACGCATAGCTCTCTGAAATTGGGTCATCAGGTCTTTGTTATCAACTGCTGCTTTATGGTTGATTTTGTAGGTCGAGAATTTATCAAGATAAATTGCTCGTGGTTTCCCTTTCTCTTCTACATATCCCTTCCAAAACGTAAAGACAGCAATTACGCCTTCATTTGCCAAAAATGCAGCTCTGGTAATTTTTCCTGTCGCATCATCTATAGCTGCTAAAAGACACGTTTCAATAGGATCTCCATGTGTATCAACATATCTGTTTTCAAACCAATAGTGGTATGATCCGTCAAATTGCTCCAGTTCTCCGAAGTATTCTTTTCGCGGCCTCCAGGAACGATAGTCGGCTTTCCGTTGCTTCCGCGGCTTCCACAATCCTTTTTCTGTCATCCATACCCGTACTGTTTGTGAGGTAATTCGTATTTGGTGATTCTCCTCAAGTTTTTCTGCAGCAAACCCCGGCTTAAAATCAGTGTACGTTTGCTGTATGACTTGCAGTGTTTTTTCCTTTACTGCAGGATCAATATGATGATTGCCGGGTTTGCCTTTTAACTTATGCACTACAGCAGCTGCTCCCTGACCATTTATCGTAATCTTTAACCGCCGTACCTGGCGGGGAGAAACACCGAGGAGCTGGCTAGCGTGTCCCGGCTTAATCTCCCGTCTGATAACTTTTGTGATAATATCAAACTTGTATTGCTCTGCAGAAGAAAGATGAATTGCCGCCATAGACAGGTGGCAGCAATTCACTGTAACATTTTCCCGTTTTTAAAAAGCGGACGTTTCTAATCTTGTAATAGCGGACATTTCTAATCTTGCGTAATACTCTCCGGGGTCGCTTGACAAAACATAGTTCGGTTGCTATTCTAACAAGGTTTTGTAGCTCCCCTGCTCCTGCTCAGAATGTCAGTCTGAGCAGTCGGTAGGCAAGCTACCTCAAAAATAAATGGCAAGTACCCGATCCAACTCTTCATCAGAGAGTTTGAATTCTTCGTACTCAAACCAGTGTGCAAAGAAATAGTAACCTTCGGCGGTTTTTCCGTCTATGTCAAAGTACACCTTGTATCCATCAGACGGGCCACCCCATGAGAGCAGAACCGTAACTTCTTTTCTCTCATCGAGGCTTAATGGTTCCCGATACTCCTCCACCTCGTCACGCTCTTTCTCTTGCAAAAGAGCCTCAACCAGTTTCAGGTTTGCCATTTCGTCCTGATAGTTCTGATAGGCTCTATCTCTGAATGGAAGGGTTCTTTCATCTGCCACATCCACCACCTCCTTTCCCAGGTCAGTTGACCTGCTCCCGCCCG
>WNFH01001406.1_pt1 | contig 16242 bp, 14 predicted proteins | sample 5400411 | NCBI WGS metagenome assembly WNFH01 (sample SAMN13153347, study PRJNA577476) | soil metagenome | isolation source: 200 cm saprolite under Douglas fir tree site 2 hole 3 | place: USA:California | collected 2015-04-18
GACGATGTCGGCTCCTTTATAGACATCTCGCGGGTTGTCCAGGGGTACGACTTCGATGTTGAGTTTTGCCGAGATTTCTCTGGCATACTCCTCCCGATGTGTTTTTGTGGGGCTGTAGACTTGAATCTTCGTGATCCTGCGCGCCAAAAGAAATGCCTCGGCGTGTGATCTTGCCATTCCCCCGGAGCCGATCATCCCCACAACCTGAGCATCTTCGCGCGCGATATGCTTGACTCCGATTCCAGAGTCCGCCCCAACCCTCATGTGCTGGAGATATCCGTCATTGATTAACGCTACAGGTTCGCCGTTCTGAATATTCACGAGCAAGATCAGGCCGCAAAACTTTCCCGGCTGCACGCAGTATTTTTCTTGCGTCCGCGCGCCTTCGTACTCCTGCTCGTAGATCAGGTCCGACTTCATCCGAATGGCGAAGTAACCTGAGATCGACCCGCCTTCCATTGTGCCCCATTGGTATATCTTGCCTGGATCATCGGTCGGGATCTGAATGTCGATCCTCGGCCTACACACCGCCTCTTGACGAGCGAGCTGGAGATAGGCCTCTTCCAGGGCGCCCATCGCGATCTCCATCGTGAGCACCTTTTTTACATCATCGTTGCTGAGGATGAGAGTCATGGAAGGCTTTTGTCACGGATTCTTTCCCCATAGCGAAACAAAGAAACCTTCATTGATCAGTTCTTGCACGAGGCTGTTGTCGTAGAACTGCTCGGGTTTGGCCTGCTTCGCCTTGGGGTTTTTTTGAGCGGTCTCATCCAGGGTTACCTGGAATGCCTGCGGTTTGACCAACGGAACCTTCTCGACGAAATCATAGGCGTACTGCGCGCTTCCCTCCAGCATTCCCGGATCGCTGATCTTTGAATAACGGCCGATGATTTTCTTGAACTCCTCCTTCTTGGTATGCATGAAGTAAACGGCCCTGGCATAGGCGCGCAGGAACGCCTTGGCCTGTGTCCTGCGCTCCCTCATAAACTTGCGCGATGTCGTCAGCCCTACGTGCATGAAGGGGATGTCCTCTTTGGCTAGATTGGAGATCATCTTCATTCCCGCTTCTTGCGCCACATAACCCATGGGATAGGACATCGGCGCAGCGTAGATGGCTCTCTTCGAAAGAGCTGCGGCTATTTCCGGCATACCGCCGATTTGTATGATGGGAACGTCGCGCACCGGCTCGAGGCCGTATTTGCGCAGAAGCATACGAATCGAGAAATCAGTGGAAGCGCCGAAGCGCGTTACCCCTACCGCTTTCCCTTTCAGGTCCTGTATGCTTCTGATCTCCGGAGCGGCCATGACGTAGAAGGCGGCAACGTTAATGATGGCGCCCATGGCGACTAAGTCGCCACCCTGTAGGCCGGAATCCACTACTACCTGACTGTTCGCAGCCGAGATGGCCACATCTCCGGCGAGCATGGCGCTCGCCACAACGGTCGAGCTCGGTATGTAGATGAGGTCGGCATCCAATCCTTCCTGCTTGAGGAAGCCTCCGTCCTTGATGACCCAGTACGGGGCGTTGAGGGCGCTGACGGCCGTCCAGGCGACAACGATTCTTTGAGCCGCGGCGACTTGCGGAAATACGAACAGAAAAAAAACAAAAAAGATTCCGAGGACTCGGCTAGAGAAAGAGAAATTCTTCATATCTCTCCTCATATCTCGCTCCAAAATCGTGATATTATTTTTCCGCACTTTGCGCCTCCTCGCGGTAAAATCCCAGGGCCTCCATCAGCGGCCTGTCGTTCATCACGAAGAGTATGGCAGGCTGTCCATGGTTGTTTTCGTGCCGGTGATGCCGCCAGAGCGGCACTACAAATGAGTCGCCCTCTTCCCATTCGAAGCGTTCATCGCCGATCACCGTTGCGCCCTTCCCTCTGAACACATGATAGATGGCGGAGCTGGTATGGCGATGGGAGAATGTCTTTTCCGACGGCCGAAGCATCTGAATGGCGCACGAGAAGGTCGGAAGCGTCGGCCCGCCGTTTAGGGGGTTGGCATACTGTAGCAAGATTCCGTCGTAGGGATCGCCCGGCCTCTCTCCCACCGCCTTGAGCACCTTTTCAGTATCTTCCCAGCGGTAAACATAGGGAGGCGGCTGGATCGAATCGGAGCGCACCCAACTGGGGCGGACGGGGCTCAACTCGCAGTACGAACTGCCTTCGGCCCTGGTGATCGGCTGTTTTGGTTCCTTGTAGGGTTCGTGGAAATCGACCTGCAACAGCCTGACCAGGGGAGCGTCGAGCACATCCAACCACATGAGAGTCTCATTCGATTCATTGACGTGATCGTGCCAGGTCCAGTTGGGAGTGGTGGCGAAGTCTCCTTCGCCGATCTCAAACGATTCCCCCTCGACGACGAGGCGCGCGCCTCTTCCCTTCGTGATGAAGCGGATCGCTCCCGCTATATGACGATGGGCCCCTGCATGCTCGCCCGGCTTCAACATCTGAAGGTTGAGAGTGAGCGTGTGCGTGGTAGATCCCCCCAGCGAAGGATGGGTCATCTGAATCACTCTGCGAAAAGAGGTTTCTAAACCCACGACCTCTCCGGCTCTCCGGATCGCCTCGTAGAGATCTTTTCCTTTCCAGAGGTGAGGCTCGAAGGTGGGCTTTGGCTCGCGATAGGCATCGCCCCGATTCGCCTCCCAGTAGCCCCTAAAATGTTTTTTCTTAAGCTCCGCTTCAAATTCCTTAAGGTCCGCCATAATTCACCTCCGACTCGCGTTCGTTGATCACTTTTGCAACAGCCCGATGCTGCGGAAAAAGCCTGATTCACTCACCTTGCGGACGAAGGAGTTGTCTATGAACTCCTCCGGATTCGCATCCTTCACCTGAGGGAACTCCTTCTCATCCAGATAACTGAGATAGGCACGTGTCTCCATGACACCAACTGTGAGATCGGATTTCACGAAGCGATGGAAATCTTCGTAAGCCTCATCGACCGCATCCGCGTCATCCATCTTTGTATATTTGGCAATCATCTTCTTCGCGCGTTCAGCCTCTTTCCTGGTTAGAAGCAATCCCTCTCCAGTCGCTTTGAGGAAGGCCATGACGGAGTTCGGATTTTTCTTGAGAAACAGTTCGGTGGCGGCAAAGCCGGAATGGGGGCTCAACACGCCCAATTTCCCGCTGTCCGCCAGGAGATTGAGTCCAGCCTTGCGCGCGGAAATCGTCGTCGGAATAGATAAGGTCCCGGCCGCGGTCTTCCCGGAGACGACCGCCGACAAGGACGCAGGGACGTTTTGGGTATAGAGAATCTTGACGTCCTTGTCTGGTGTCAGGCCGCTCTTCTGCAGCGCTTGCCGTGTGGCGATGTCGCTGGCCGAGCGCGGCGCGCTGACGGCCAGGGTCTTGCCGCTCAACTGACGTATATCCGTGATCTCTTTGCTGCCCCAGATTTGGAATTCCAGCCGATCGCGGGTCGTTCCGAAATACTTGACGGCCGCGCCCCTTAACCTCGCGTTGATCAGTTCAGGACCGCCGACATAAATGTCGACGTCGCCGGCAAGAAGAGCTTGAGTCGCTGCCTGCGGGTTCAAGTACTGAACCTTGGCGGTGATCTCATATTTCGCAAAGAGGCCTGCCTCGTCCGCCAGCCAGAGAAAGGTAAAGGAGATAGCGGGCGATACGTATACCGCTGTGATTTGCTTCTTCTTTGTCCCCGAGGCGGCATCCGCACCAAAAACGGGTGGAGCAAACAGAGCCAGGAGCCAAACTACCCAAAGCCACAGGAAAAAAATCTGGGTGTTTTTTCTCATGTTAGGTCTCCCATCCTCTGGGTCATTATATATTATAGAGCCTCGCCGCGTTATCTCCCATGATCTTTGCCATGAGTCCTGGAGCGATATCTTCCCGGCTGGTGACGCTCTTCACCGTATGAGGAAACTTAGAGTCCGAGTGGTTGTAGTCGGAGGCGAAGATTAAGAAATCCTCGCCGACATAATTCGCCACGAAGCCAATCGTGCTTTCGTCGGGCTCGAAGGAGTAATAGAGCTGTCCGCCGCGCATGTATTCGCTCGGAGGCTTCGTGAGCCAGGGGACGGTGGGCTTCAGATACTCGTAGTGCTCGTTCAGGCGCTCCATCCAGTAGGGAACCCAGCCGGCGCCCGCCTCCATAAACGCCACTTTGAGGCGGGGAAATTTCTCCAAAAGCCCGCCCACGACAATGCAGAGCACGGCGATCATCTGCTCGAAGGGATGGGTCATCGCGTGCGTGTAAAACGGATGGTCGAACCTCTCGATTCCCGCGGCGGTTCCGTCGCCTGCTCCGACGTGAACGCAGATCGGGACGTTGAGCCGCTCGGCTTCGGCAAAAAACGGCTGAAGATCCGGATGGTCGAGGTTTTTCCCTGAAGCAGAATGTACCGGGGTGGCGACGGCGACGCAGCCGAGCTCTTTGACGCAGCGGCGCATTTCGTTCACCGCCGCAGGCGGGTCCTGAATCGGCACGAGGGCAACGGCCTTGAGTCTGCGCGCGTCGGCCTTGCAGTAATTGGCCAGCCACTTGTTATAGACCTGAGCGATGGCACAGGCGAGATCCTTATCCTCGACAAACGGGAGGCTTAGAAAGGGGGTCGTACCGAAGAGGACCGCGGTATCGATTCCCTCGAGATCCATGTCTTTGAGCCGCTGGACCGGATCTTCCATCCCTGTAGTTTCGTTAGGCCTTCGGTTTCGCGGCGCGCCGACGAAACTGCAGCCCTTGCCCACAGGTTTTGGGACCAACCGTCCCTCCACCATGATGAAGTCCACGCCTCTGTTATCCTTGACCACGCGCGGAGCGCGCGATTTGAATGGTTCCGCGATGAGATCTTGCCAGGGAATGTATCTCTCCTGAACGTGACCGTCCGCGTCGATGATGCGCATGGTTAATCTCTCCTGAGTGGAAAGCTACCACCCTGGTTCTAAAGCTGTCAACTAGCCCTGAGCTGAGCTGATTGAAGATCGGACATAGAAAAGGTAGAGCTGATCTCCGAGGAGATCCAAACTTGCCATTTCATTGGATGCTCGTCGTTCTTTTTGCGGCAGTTCTGCACGCGAGCTGGAATGCGATTATCAAAGCCGGCTCTGACAAATTCGCCGACACGGTTCTGGTTGCCATCGGAGCCGCGATTATTCCCGGCTTCCTATTACCCTTGATTCCTTTGCCCGCGCCTTCAAGCTGGCCCTATTTAGCCGCGTCGGTGGTCATCCACTTCGGCTATTTCTCTCTTGTCGCTCTTGCCTACCGCGCCGGCGATCTGAGCTATGCTTACCCCATCATGCGCGGCCTTGCCCCGATGCTGACCGCATTAGGCGCCGGTTTTATGGTCGACGAACCTCTGAGCCTAGGTGGAAAGATCGGTATTCTACTCCTCTGTTCGGGCATCCTGACGCTGACCAGCGACAGTTGGTGGTCGGGAAAAGTCGGCTTCGCGCCGACAGCCATCGGGTTAACCAACGCCGTCGTCATCTCCATGTACACCCTTGTCGACGGCATCGGCCTCCGATTGGCAGGCAAGCCGGAGAGTTACATCTGCTGGTTGTTCTTTTTAACTCCGCTCCCCTTTCTTGTACTTTCGCTTCTGAGACAGCCTCAGTTCTTCACCGCACAACTCAAAAGCCGCTGGTCAGCGGGCCTGCTTGGCGGGCTTTGCACCTTTACTTCTTACGGCTTGGCCCTTTATGCCATGGCCCATATCCCCATCGCCCTCGTTGCCGCGCTCCGGGAAACCTCAGTCATCTTCGGCACCATCATCGCCGCAGTTTTTCTGAGAGAACGTTTCGGCCCGATCCGCTACGTGGCCGCTGGCCTGGTCACCGCTGGCGCTGTTGCAATGAAACTGCTTTGAACGGCCATGCCCTCCGAGAGGCCCAGAAAATTTGCTTTATAACGCCTCGGAGATGCGGTAATATTGTTAGCAGCTATTCACCCATCCAGCTTGTGGCATATGGAAGGCAATGTACTTCGAGATTATTGGAGAGATCGAAGATATTGAGGCTATTGCTATTGGACGGTCGATTCATGATATTGCGCAGCTTCGTAGACGATATGGACCTGGTCGCTGGCGAAAACTCAAGGGAACAGCCACCGTCCGGCTTGCAACTGGGCGAGTCGGTCGAGCGGAGATCCACTGGTACGAGGCCCACGGGATCGGTAGAGTAAAATTGAAGATTAAACAGTTTTTGGATTAATGACTATGAAGCGGAACAAAAAACAGTTTGCGATCTGTGTCCAGAACGAAGGGGCCGACGATCTAGCGGTGTGGAAAGTCTACCAGATTCTCTCTGACGCGCGCGCCGCTAAGGACGGGTACGTTAGAGTTATTGATGAATCCGGCGAGGACTACCTCTACCCCGCGCATTATTTCGTCCCGGTAGAGTTGCCTCGGGAAGCCGAACGTGCTTTGTCAGCAGCCTCACGTTAGAGCACCTTTGGCGGCACAAAACTTCCCGTTGTCCTTCATCAGATAGCGGAAATTCTACTGACTTAAATTTGCGTGACCGATGAAGCATGTGATGAAGCCTTTTGCTTTATGCATCGACAATACCGACTACGAGGTATCCTTGATCCCTGGCAAGGTCTATCGGATTCTTCCAGATCCAAAAGCCGCCAAGGATGACCTTGTTCGTATCATTGATGAGAGCGGGGAAGACTACCTCTACGACAAGAGTTATTTTGTCTTCGTGGACTTTCCCAAATCCGTCAAGAAAAAATCACTAGCCCTTCAACGCGTCGCCTAACACCACCGTCGTGGCTCCCATGGCTCACTCGTGCCACCTCGCTCCCATCCTTCTCGCCACTTTACAATCCCCATAGCAAAGGGTAAATTCCGCTCAGCGCTTTAGTCCGACCCATTTTATCCCCAATGCCACTGCGGCAATCTTTTCGGTACTCCGTTGCTCGTGGGCATTAGGGATAAAACGCTATACGTTAGCCGTCTGACATGACAACTACTGTCCCAGAGCGAGACGTTGTACTGAACGCCATCCGAGAAGCCGCAAAGACTCTGGGACGCCCTCCATCGCGCAGAGAGTTTATGAGTTCCACCGGGATAAACGAGTATCAGGTACTGCGCCACTTCCCGAGTTGGCGGGAGGCAGTACGCGCCGCCGGACTCGACGCACAGCCGACCAACCTCCCAATAGATCCTGCAGTACTTCTTGAAGATTGGGGTGAGCTTGTCCGTCGCGTTCGTCGAATTCCGACGCGCAATCAGTACCGTCACGAGGGCACCTACAGTCCCGGCGTTTTCGAACGAAAGTTTGGTCCTTGGTCAAGCATCCCAACCAAGTTCCGGGTGTTTGCGGAAGGTCACCCAGAGTGGGCTGATGTTCTGACTCTCCTACCACCAGAGAGCACACGACCGTTGCCCTCCACGGTGGCCACCCCCTCTGAGATGCCGCTGAGCACGCTTCCGTCCTCCGTTCGCGCCTCTCGCCACACCAAGCTCCCAGACCGTCACACCTACGGGAATCCAATAGATTTTCGTGGACTACGTCACGAACCTGTAAATGAAGATGGCGTAGTTTTTCTGTTTGGCATGGTCGCTCGCGAGCTGGGCTATCTCGTTGAGGCTGTTCAGGCCGCCTTTCCTGACTGCGAAGCGAAGCGCCAGGTTGAGGCCGGCAAGTGGCAACGTGTAAGGATCGAGTTTGAGTTCGAGAGCCGCAACTTCCGCGATCACGGTCATCCACCGGATGGATGCGACATCATAGTATGTTGGCGTCACAACTGGCCTGAGTGCCCGCCCCAGATCGAGGTGGTTGAACTCTGTTCCGTGATTAAGACATTGTCGTCGTCAGACGAATGAACAAACGGCTAACCCCCGCATGCAGCGGATGCGCGGGAGCGCGCACCGCTGACGCTAAGCGTTATACGCTCCAATTAAGACCGGAGGCTCTGAAAGGAAAAGAAGATGACCCAATCTAAATCAAACTGGCGTGACAACGGCGTTCGCATCGTACACAACGATGAACTCGACCTGAACACACCGCAAACACCGGGCATGACGCGCGCCGCGGCGATCAACCATGCCATCGCCGGAGCCAAGAAGCTCTGGGCCGGAACAGTTTCGGTTCACCCCAATGCCAAAACTGCGCCCCACCATCACGGGAAACTGGAAAGTATCATTTATGTAATCAGCGGCAAAGCACGGATGCGCTGGGGAGAAAAGTTAGAGTTCTACGCCGAGGCGGGTCCCGGCGACTTTATTTTCGTTCCTCCCTTTGTGCCGCACCAGGAAATCAATGCCAACCGAAACGAGCCGCTTGCCTGCGTTGTAGTGCGAAGCGACCAAGAACCGGTTGTCGTTAATCTCGACATACGATCAGTAGAAAAACCCGAAGAAGTGCATTGGATTGATGCGAGTCATCCAAAAGCCTGAAAGCGAGTTTGAAAGACATGTTATATCCGTAGTTCCCTTCTACGCCGCTCTGCTGGCCGGGCTCTATATTTTTTTAGCCGTGCGCGTCATACGAATGCGGCATGATGAGTCTGCTTCAAAGCGGAAAAGTCGATCTGGGCCTCATCGGTGGTGCGGCTGACATCGCCACGTTGGCTGGTCGCTGTATCATTATCATGAATCATGAAAGGCACTGCTTCGTGCCCAAGGTTCGCTTATATCACCTCCCTTGGACATGGAAACCGAAAGAACTGGCGCGCCCGGATTCATCTTCCAGGCCGCGTGCCGAGCCGCGTCATTACTAATACAAACGTCTTTAATAGTGTTACCTGTGGATTTCATCGAGGGGAAGAAAGCCTTCGGGCCGGGGGCACAGGGACGTGAAGATGATGGCAGGCCCAGACCCTGGGAGTAAGCAGCCTAAGGGGTTGGCGTGAGCGGCCCTCGAGGCAGAGGCCCATTGCCCACGGCCCGAAGGCTTTCTTCCCCGAGATTGTAACATTACTTAATGCGTTTGTATTAGTCTAGGGAGATTTTCGTTTGATCCGGAATCTCGTGAGCGCGTCCTCAGCCCTTTTCACCCCGGCGTAACGGTGGAAAAGATCCGGGAAGAGACTGGTTGGCCGCTCGAGTTTTCAGAGGATCTCAAAGAAACCCATCCTCCATCGCCCGCTGAATTGGTGGCGGCGCGAAAATACGACGTCAAAAGGGTTTGGACCTCCTAGGCTGAACTCTCCCCTTGACAACTGGGTGGGCATTGGAGTATGTGCGACACTCATGTGTTTCCTTAAATTTTTAAAAATACCTGAAACTCCTAAAAAACGCTCAAATATCGATAGGAGCGCTTCCCCTCGACAAAAAGGAGAAAAAAATGGAAGCTAACAAAGATTTCCGCCTGCAACTGGGCAAGAAACTAAGCCCGCAGGAGGCCAGGGCTTACACCGACGTTATCTGCAAAAAGATGTACCCTAGGTGGCAGGAAAAAGTACTACAGGGTCCTTTCATGCGTGACTTGAGCGCGGGAACGCTCCCGATGGATACCATTCGACTCTTCTGGCGCCACTGGTATAGTTACCCCGTCGAAATCAACAACTTTCACCTGATCACCTACCAGAGACACATGGGCTTTCTCACCCGCCATCCTGAACTTCTAGCGCCCTATGTGGGCAAGCTGAGCGATGAACTCGTGAACCCAAAGATCCCCGGACATATCCAAGTGCTGGTCGAACAGGGTGAGGTTTTTGGTGTCAGCCGCGAAGAGATGGTGGACTGCGAGGTCTATCCAGAGTGCCGCGCCCTCACCGAGTTTGCCAGAGGACTAGTGTACGAAGGGACGATGATCGAATGGTGGGGCCGCTCCTTAAACGAAGAGATGTATGGCCACTGGTCGAGACAATGGCGCACCGCCCTGCGGGAAAAATACGGATTTAAAGACTCCCAGCTCACCTATTTTAAGGTGCATGAAGAGGCAGATCTGGAGGAGCATGAGGGGCTGATGGCCCACGGTCAGGTGGCCCGGCTCGTGTTCGAGAAGCTTTTAGAGGACGGCTTGGTGTGGACCCGGCCTGGCTGGAGCCCTGAATATGCCTGCCTCACCAATGCCGACTATGTGGCCATGTTTCACGATGGCATTTACAAACACGCCAAAGAGTTGGGCCACTTCTCTCAGTTAGGGCCGGGTTCTCGGACGATGGCTGAGGCGGCCCTCTCAACATAATGGGAGACCACCTTCTTAGGGAGAAATCCTTCCTCGGCCAGCCTCGCGGCGCAACTAGCCACGCGGCTCACGTATTTGCTCTGAGTAAACTTCTCCTCCTCTTTCAATAGCCCCAACCTTGTCCACGCCGGAGACACAGTTTCACGCTTGTCTCGAATGCCGTTCCCCCGTTTATATTGACAAACTCTTCTCGCCCGTCGATCGGCTCCATGTTCACTCCATCAAACCCGGCAGAGGCTGTCTCCTGACCTCCTCGTCTGCCCTTCCCAAGTGCAGCCGGAAAAATATCTGATACACGCCTGACGAACAGGCGATCTCAGGAGCGTATAGGAGTTGGGGATGGAAATAATCAGCGACTGCAACGGTCAATCCGTTGCAACCACCGGCTGCCGGTGGGGCGGCCCTGCTGCTGTTGCGTTCGTTTCTAGTGAGGCTGTTATGCGCTACACTCTCATTCTCTTCATTGTACGTAACAATCCGTCGCGGGCGAATCCCTTACCTTGACAGGAACAAGTTGCTCCACTATATCTGCGCTTATCCCCCGATAAAGAGTCTGAATCCTCGAAAGGGTGTCTATGGAATCCACCCAGAGAATATTGGCGGGATACGCAACCAAAGGCCAGGGAGCGGGCCCTATGATCGTGACGCAGCGGGCCGGCTATTTCTCCAAGCATGGACTCGACGTGGAGATTCGCTTGATGGGTGGCGCCACGGGTGTGGTGCGGGGACTGATGGATGGCGAGATACAGTTCGGCAACCTGGCCGCCCCTGCCCTGGTGCGCACCTGTGTTACGGAAGGCGCTGACCTCGTCTATTTGACCGGCGGGATCAATCAGCAGTTTTTGATCGGCCGGCCCGATATCAAGAGCATTCGCGAGCTGAGCGGCAAGAGAATCGGGTTGGTTAAGGATGGCGGGTTGAATGACTTCTTGACGTCGTTTATCGCAGAGAAACTAAAAATAAAGGGAGTTAGCGATCTGAAGCTTGTCGCGATGCCGCTTGAAGAAAACAAACGGCTGGCAGCGCTCCTTAACGGTGAGTGCGACGCCGTGGTCCTGACGCCTCCGGACGCGGTCGAGGCGAAACAAAAGGGTTGTCACTTCATCGTGGACTTCGCCGATTACGGAATCAATTTCGCGCTCGGCGGTATTGCCGCGCGGCGCAGCTATATCTCAGAGCACGAAGCAATTGCGAGAAAATTTATCCTGGCCTATGTTGAAGGCATGAGGCGCTATCGAACCGACCGCGACTTCACGATCAAGGTTCAGCAAGAGTACAGCGGACTTTCGGGTCGAAGCATCGCGGAGGAGACTTATGACTTAAGCCGAGCGGGGATGCCGCAAATGCCCTATCCGGTGCTTCAAGGACTTCGCGCGCTCCTAGAGTTCTGGGGGAAGGAGTTGCCGGAGGCGCGGACCGCTGATGCAAATCAGTTTGTCGATGACCGATTTGTAAGAGAGGTGGAAGAACAACGACCCATTGCTATTGAATAACCGGATTTATAGGAGGAATTGAAATGGAAGCGCAAGAATGGCGGCAGGAATTAGGCAATCTAGTCAGGGGGCTCTTCCTGTCGCCGGAAATGGAGCAGTTCTACTCGCTCAAGGTCACTTCCGAACGGGCGAAGCTCTATCTTTGCCAGCTCTGCCATTACGTCCGGGAGCGGCGCAACTACTGGCCCCAGGTGGCGGCCAATTGTCCGGAAATGGAAGTGAAGCGCCGCATCATGGCCCATGAGTACGAAGAGCTGGTCGAAGATGATTTTTCGTCCATGGGGCATCTTGATTTGGTTTTCCGTCAAGGCAAAGAGTTGAACCTCACTCCGGAGGAGATATTGAGCGCGCCCGCCCTCCCCTCCACCAAGGCGGCGGTCTACGGATGGTGGTGGATCGCGCGTAATCGTCCGTGGCAAGAGGCCCTTTCGGCCTCGACCATCGCCGAATGGATCAACGATGACCGGCTGCTCGGTGACATCGGCGGCGGCAACTGCAGCCGGCTGACCAAGAGCTGGGAGCACGATCTAGGATTCAAACGACAGCAGATGCCGAATTTCACCGCCCACAGCGTGGCGGACGTGAAGCATTCCGATATGTTCCTCGATGTTTTGGAGCGCTACGTTCCCAACGGAACAGAAGCTGCCGTCCTGAATACCGCCAAAGAGTCGATGGAGATCCACCGGGCCTTTTTCGGCGGCATGGCGGCGACGATGGCGCGCCTTTCGTAGGATAGGTCGATGAAAATTTCGGACCTGGACCGCGAACTGGAAGCCGAAAACATGGCCGGTCTGTGCAGCAGCAGCTTTGCCGTTCAGATGACGAGGCGATCCTCTTTTCGATCAACGATAGACCGGTTATGGAGCCGCTGGGACTTTATCGGGAAGAGAAAGAGGGCCGCTGAAAATCGCCTTTATTCACGAATGCTGATTTTCCCCCCCAGGGCGCGTGCGATGATCGCCGCAGCCACGACCAGGGCGACGATGATGACCGCCACGACCGTCGCCTTCTCAAAGTCGGCTCCGGCGGCGAAATCCAACATGAGCAGAGAGAGCGTCCTAGTCTTGCCTGTAGCCAGCAGCACCACGGTGCTGATGTCGCGCGCCGCTGAGATGAAGCCCACGAGCGCCACGGTCGTCAGCGCGGGCAAGAGAAGCGGAAGGACGACCCGGCGATAGGTGTGGAGCCAATTTCCGCCGCAGATCCTTGAAGCCTCCTCCAGATCGTTTCCCAGTTGCAGCAGAACGCTTTTAATCAGCTGGGTTCCCAAAGGCATGCTTTTGATCACCATGGCGATGATCAGAAGATAGAGCGTGCCGTAAATCGGCAGGAAGATTCTTGTCTGGAGAAAGGTCCACAGAAGCGCCATTCCCATCAAGATGCCCGGTATCGACCAGGGAAGCCAGGAGAGAAAATCGAGCGCTCCCCTAGCCACAAAGCGGCTCTTTACGATCGCATAGGCGATGAGCGAATAAAAAAGGACTCCGATCAATCCAGAGCCTAGACCGATCGCAACGGTATTCCAGAGAGAGCGCAGGAGGACCGGGTCTTTCAGTGCCTGGCGCCAGTTCTCTATGGTCCATGGTTCCGGGATACTAAAGAATCCAAAGAGCTTCATGAAAGTGCCGATGACCAGAAGAGTGACGGGAATCACCGTGATGACCAGGGCGATGAACAGGACCAGGTAAAAAGCGGGGTATCGCCACCGGCCGAGTGAGTTGGGCCTCATGCTGAAGCCTCGGCCCGATACCGTGGTGTAGATTTTTTTCCCGACATAGAGGCGCTGCAGAGCGACCATAAAGAGTAAAAGAACGAGAAATAGCGTGCTCAATGCCGTCGCCGGCGCAAACTGCGGCGGCTCCCACGTCGCTAGCTCGTGGATCTTTGTGGAGTAGACTTGGATACCCACGGGCACGCCCAAAAGAAGTTCGATCTCAAAGGCTTCGAGGGCACGGATGAGGCCGAGAATCGTCGTCACTAAGATGGCCGGCATCATCACAGGCACAACGATGCGCAAGAAGGTCTTAAGCGCGCTGGCGCCGGCGATGCGCGACGATTCCTCCAGGACCGCGTCGAGATTACGGAACGCAGGCGTAAGCAGAATCACCTTGATGCTGATGCCGCCCCCAAGGTGCGCCCAGACGATTCCCCAGAAGGAGTAGATATTGAACGGAGGCTCGGCGAAAAGCCCAAGATTGACTAGCCATTGGTTCAGGAGACCATGCTTCGGATCCAACAAGAGAATCCAACCCATGGTTTCCGGCAGCGGAGGCAAGAAAAAGGACAACCAAAAAAAGAATTCCAGTGTCCCTTTCATGGGCATATCCGTGCGCGCAAGAAGCCAGGCCAGGAAGGCGCCGATGACCAAGGCGATCGTCTGCCGGGCGATCGCCAGGGTGAAGGTGTTGATCATCGCTTGACGGATTCCGGAGGTGCCAAAGGCTTTTTGCCACCCCTCCAGGCCGTAAACGATCGGTTGACCCGGCCGGGCTATTTGAAAGCTGTTGAAGATCATCAGTCCCAGCGGCGTCAGGACGAGGAAGGCCACCACGAGAAGCAGGAGCGACATAAGGAGGGGCTGCCAGTTGAGCTGCGGGCCCCAAGAGAATATCTTTTCGCTGGTTACACTACGAGTCATGTTAAAACCCGTATTCCTTCCACCTGCGGCGCAGGGTCTCTTGCATTCTTGGCGAGATAGCCGTTCCTAAAGGTGGGTAGCGGTTCCCGCCATATTGCTCCTGGGGTTCTAGCTCCCAATTGATCGTTGCGTCGATGAGCACCCGGGTCCATTTCCCATGGCCAAACTTCACGGAGTCTCTCTCATCGATAGGCACGCTAGGATCGAGCATGGAGCCGGCTGTTCCCGAAAAAAAAGAAACGTCGCCCATGCCGGCGTTCACGCGATAGGCAAGCGCCCACTCCATGGCTTCTCCGTCGAAGATGTCGATGTCTTCATCGACGACAATGAGATGTTTGGCGCTATAGTTGCCGATGTGCGATCCCCACAGCACGTTGGCCACCTGCTGGGCGTGGCTGCGATGGCTTTTGCGGATTTGCACCCGCATCACCTCGGGCCATTTTCCTCTCCAGACGCCCATGACGTTGGCAACCCCCGCCTGCTCAAGATAATTCCAGGCTACGGCTGAGAAGGTTGCCGGCGTCCATGTGGTTCCCTCATTGGTTCTGCCGGGACTCGCCCCGGTAAGACATCCCATAAAGATCGGATCATTTCGATAAGTGATACAGTCCACGCGGATCGTGTGCTTGGGCACTTTTTTTCCGCCATAATAGCCGGGGTACTCACTGAACGGTCCCTCTAACTCAAAACTTTTTGGGTCCGGGGAAATGCGCCCCTCGAGCACAATCTCGGCGGTAGCAGGCACCCAAAGATCGTTCGTCTCGCACTTGACCAGCTCGACAGCCTCCCCTCTTAAGGAGCCAGCCATCTCATATTCCGGATAGTTCACCGGTGTGGAGGCGACGATAAAAAGGGTCGGGTCCCAACCCAAGACCACGGCAACCGGCATCTCTTCGCCACGGTTTCTATATTTGACGAAGTGTTTGCCCCATCCTTGAGTGGTGGCCAGCAAGACGCTGATGGTGTTTTTGGTTGAGATCATCCCTCGATAGGTGCCGACATTCAGGACGTGGGTTTCCGGATCCATAGTCACGACACTAGCGGAGGTCATGATATACCTGCCACCATCCAAAGGATTCCATTTAGGCACGGGGAATTGATAGAGATCGACCTTGTTCCCGGTCAAGATATTTTCCTTGACCGGTCCATTCTCGACCCGCCGGGGCTCCACCGGCCTTCGGAAAAGGTCTTTGAATGTTATGACCAGCTCTCGATAGGAAGTTTCCTCCGGCAAACTCAGAAGCCTGCAAACCCTTTCCCTGGTTCCAGTTCCGTTGGTAAACAATCGGCGACAAAGAGTCGTCTCGTGGCCCTTGATCCTTTCGAATAAGAGCGCGGGGCCAAATTGGCTTGAAATCTCCCTCGTGATCGCGCCGAGCTCCTCGTCCCAATCAACCTCGGCCTGGATCCGTTTAAGCTCGCCCTTCTCTTGGAGAAGATTGATCCAATCGCGCAAATCTTTCAAAGTCATTTTGTTCAGCTCCCAACATATGAGAAAAATTCTCTCGCCATCTGCCAATCCCTAAAGATCTCGCCCGCTGCCTTATTCGATACCTCGTCCCGCAGTCTTGATGCGTTCTCAGAAAACTGCTCGTAATACTTTACCCCGTCAACCATCCGATGCATCGGATCTACGGACTCTTTTGAGAGATCGACCCCGGCGCACCGGCTGCGGCAGAGAATGGTAACAGAAGGGCAAACAAATCCGCGGCGAGAAGAAAACTTGATCTTCTGATTTTTTCACTGAATCTCACGGCGGCCATTCTTCAACGGCCAAAAGGCAAACTCTTTAAGCCATTTTGTCCGGACAGCCGCACGGATCGCAGGCGAACTTCCATGAAAGAAACTCCCCGGCTCCCTGCTGGAAAATTTATATCGCTACGGCGTCTTCCGCTGCGCCCTTCTCGTATTTTGCGGCGTTCTCCTTGATCGAGAGGAACTTCATCCGGACGTAAGGCGAGGTGTAGCCGTTCAAAATCCGCTCCACCCTCCCGGGCTTGCTATAAAA
>WNFH01001409.1_pt1 | contig 16234 bp, 9 predicted proteins | sample 5400411 | NCBI WGS metagenome assembly WNFH01 (sample SAMN13153347, study PRJNA577476) | soil metagenome | isolation source: 200 cm saprolite under Douglas fir tree site 2 hole 3 | place: USA:California | collected 2015-04-18
CGTCGAATAGGCGACGGCGGACGTGTTCAGTGTGCGTATCGTGGCGACGGCGGACGCTTCATTGGCCGCCATCTTCGAGCGCAGCAAGTTCGGAATCGCGATCGCTGCAATAATCAAGATGATTGCAACCACGATCAACAACTCAATTAACGAGAAACCCCTTTGTTGCTTTTTCATTTGTCCTCCGACAAAGTATTTGAATCGTTTTGCTGACCTTGGCCACAAGGTACCGACCCAAATAGAGCAATCGCCCTTCCAAGAATTTCGGAGGTGTTATCCGTTTGAGCACAACGGCCAACCCGCCTATTTTCATCAACCTGGGTGCCTCGGTCAGACCCGAGTCTTCCCGTCAGTTCTGAATCGAAACAACTGTGGCAGAGGAATGTGACGCAGAATGAATGTCTAAACTCGAGATGTTGACAAATTCTGTCACCGCAGCATAGATGGGCCTATGTGAAATGTTAGATTCAATTCTCATTTTTAATCAACAAAGGGTCCGCTCGCCACGATGCGCGGCAGTCTGTCGGTTTGGGGTACCCACGGCAACACTCCCTAGCAACGATTCCCCAGATGCACCACGCGAACCGGCGTTGAAATAAGCATGCTCCGATCCCTGCGCGGAGAGAGCAAGCCGGTAGGAAATTGAGCAAACGTCGACAATGGAGATGGCTCGGAAATTAAGCAATTGCGATACCTCTGCGGAGTCGCTGAAACCGGCGGCTTCATCCATCGCGTACGCCGAGAGCGCATTGCGCTCCGGCCCTCGGGAGTACGCCGGGGACGGGGATGTCAACCGAGTTGACGACCTTGTATACTGGAATCTTTGCTGATGTGACGCAGAGTCTCTGGAGTGTGTTAACGATCATGAAAATTGAAGACTTTGAGCAGAGACTGCGCGATTCGGTGCTGATTGCGGACGGGGCGATGGGATCGTTACTCCACGAAACCCTGGGGCCGCAGCGCTGCATGGACGAATTGAATGCCACTCGCGCGGAGGCCGTTTTTCGCATTCATATGGCCTACCTCGAAGCGGGCGCGCATATCATCGAGACCAACACGTTTGGCGCGAACCGGAACAAACTGAGCGCATTCGGCCTGGAAGATCGCGTCGCCGAGCTCAATCACCGGGGAGTCAAGGTAGCGCGCGAGGCTCGGGAAGCCGCCAAGCACGAAGTTCTGATTGCGGGCTCGATCGGCCCTTTGGGGGTCATCCGGCAAGTACGCGATGCGCCGGTTGAACAATTCCAGGAAATTTTTCGTGAGCAGGCGGAGGCGCTCGAAGAGCGCGGCGTGGATTTTTTCATCCTGGAAACATTCAGCGATCTCCAAGAGCTCTCGGCGGCAGTCGCGGCCATACGTTCGTTTTCGCAACTCCCGATCGTCGCCCAGCTTACCTACTCGGAAGAAGGAACCACCTTCAGCGGCACGCGGCCGCGGGATGCTTGGGCCGCGCTCCATGGGCGGGGGCTTCAGGCGATCGGCGCGAATTGCTCCGTGGGCCCGCAAGACCATTTGCGCATTCTCCAGGATTTGGCCGAAGTCGCCGGATCCTTTCCCACCAGCGCGATGCCGAACGTGGGATTTCCGCAGCGCGCCGGCGATCGCGTTATCTATCCGAAATCTTCGCCGGAATACTTCGATCTTTTTGCTCGTGATTCAGTCACTCTCGGCGCTCGAATTCTGGGCGGGTGTTGCGGGACCACACCGGAACACATTCGAGCGATGGCTCGTGCAGTGAAAGGAATTCACCCCGTGAAAGGCGCCCGGGTGGCCACGGCTGTCGAAGCAGCTCCCGAGACACAGCATGTTGGGACCAGGGAGCCAGAGAGCGCCCTGTGGCGGAAAATCCAGTCACAGCAATTCGTCGTTTCGGTGGAAATTGATCCGCCCAAGGGCACGTCCGTCGAAAGGACCCTCGAGCAAGTCGCACATGTGATGGCTTCGAAGCACGTGGACGCAATCGACATCAACAGCGGCCCTCTAGCGCGCGTCGGGATGGATGCTCTCACGCTCGCCGGCGCGCTGGAGCGCCGCGGCATCGAGACGATTCCGCACCTGACCACACGCGACTCCAATATCATCGGTCTGCAGGCGATGCTTCTGGGCGCTTGGACGATTGGCGGCGTGCGCAACGTGCTGGCCATCACCGGCGACCCGCCATCATTGGGTAGTTATCCGGAAACTTCCGGCGTGTACGAAGTGGATTCCATTGGCCTCGTGAAAGTGATGGCGCGTCTGAATCAGGGCTCCGACTGGGCGGGGAAGAATCTTGGTGGCGCGACGAATTTCACTATCGGCGTCGCGGTGAATCCTCTTGCCGAGGATCTCGATGAGGAATTGCGGCGGTTCGATGAGAAAGTGAACGCCGGCGCTCACTTTGCGATGACGCAACCTATCTTTGATCCCGAACACTGGGAAGGTTTTCTGAAGCGGATGGGTGGAAGAGCGCCGATTCCCATTCTAGTTGGGCTTTGGCCGCTGAGCAGTTACAAGCAGGCACTACGTCTTCATAACGAAGTGCCCGGCATCGTGATTCCCGAAGAGTTATTGAAACAACTCGAATCCGCTGGAGCCTCCGCGCGCGACCATGGTTTTGCGTTGGCGCGGCGCCTGCTCGACTGGGCGCGCACCGCGCGCAATTCTGGGGTTGCCGGCGCGTACCTGATTCCTCCTTTCAAACGATACGAAGAAGTTCTAGATCTTTTCTCTTAGGGTTTTAGTCGCAAGTTGACTATCAGGGTGTACTCGCGCAATTCCCCTAAGCGCGTATGTCATGCTCCTGATTTAGAACCGAACGCAAGCGGCAAGCCGCACAGCGATGCTTTCGAAATCTGAGCCATGCTATTTCCGGCGAAAAACTTTCCTCCGGATGTCCGGCCAGAATTCCTGGAAGATGTGATTGAGGACGGCGGATTCCATCTGCGTTCCCCAGTTCTGGGCCGTTTGACTCAGGCCGCGCTCCTCAGGCGGATAATACGCGTTGGACAAACCCGCCTCCAGCGCATTGCCCACCACCTCGGAGAAGTTGAACCGCGTGCCTCCGGAATCTGTCTTAGTCAGGAAGGCGCGGGATATCGCATATCCCGTGCGGCGGAAAAAACCTCCCTTCTCCATGGTGTAATACCGTGGGTCCTCGTGCAGGATCGCGGGGACAATCGCCTCTGTGAAAAAAGTCCCCGACACTCCGTCCGTGAAGGTGCGCCAATAATAGCGTCCATAACCGACGGCCCCACGGCCCAGCTCCGGATCGGAATTTAAGGCCATGGATTGCCCAGCTAGGATTCCGGCCCAAGTATACGAGGAGTAATCCACGACGCTATCTTGCGCGGCAAGTACGAATTTCTCGCGGGTGGACATTGGTGGAAGCTGCGTATTGGCGCTCACCGCCGCAAAATTAGGAACGACCCACAACATACGCTTGGTCTGCTTGCCTTCGGAATCGTCTTTTGAAGGGACTGCGGGTGGTTGGGGGTCTTCTTGAGTTTGCGGCTTAGTCGTCGTTTCTTGCTGTTGCGTTGGGGCAGCCACAGCCGGATTCGGCGGCTGTTCTTGTTGTGTTTGAGCAAATGCCGGCCATGAACCGTAGATCAGGGCGGCACCGATTAAAAGCGACTTTCCAAAAGACTCCGAAGCCTTCTTAGCTCGGACCATCAGCATGATCTATCACGCTCCTCCCAACCTTAGATGCATTCCAGGCCTCAATGGTCCAGCTCGACGACAACTTTCCTCGGCCTGCGAGAACCTGACCCACAGGCGGGCGAGGATCGATCTATTTAGCTGGCGTGCTTGTCAGTTCGGATGTCGCGCCTTTTCATCTCGCTGCGTATGGGACCTGCCCATTGTAACTTTGCTGTTAGGGTTCATCTTTTCAGATTCTTGGTATCTCCTCCCTCTGTCGCGTATACGAGAATTTCTGCGTCCGTGTTCTCGTGCTTGGGCACCGCCACAAAGTACCGATGCAATTCGGGAACTAGGAGCGCAGTCCTCGCCAAAGGGCCGCTTGGAACTTTTCCGAGGAATTTGTAGTGGTCAGGGTCAGTTTCTTCGTACACATCCACAGAGCCACCGCCAGCGCCACTGGGGGCGTAGATACGTTTGTCGGCCGGATTGAAGGCCAATTCGTAGCCGCCTTCCCCAATAGGAAGAGCTTGCAGCTCTTTGCCTGTCACCGTGTCAAAAACCACGATTGATCCACTTCGGCAGGCCACAAACAGGCGGTGATCTGGTTCATCCAGCGCCAGTGTAAGGTTCGCTTTACAGAGGGTAACTGGCCAGCTTGAGATGATGTTGCGCCTCTCCCGGTCAATCACATCAATCTGGTTCTTGGCCCGGTTGCTGACGTATATCTTCGGGCTCGATTTCTCTACCGCTATGCCTTTGATTGCTTCGCTGTCGACTTTGATGTCGGCCACTTTCTCGCCGGCGGTGGTATCCACGATGCTAACCATCGCATACGTCTGGTGCTCATCGGCTCCGCCATTGAGAACGTAGAGATACTTGCTGGCGGCGTCATAGGCGATCGACTCCGCGTCGAGAAGGAGTTTCACGCTTTTGATAAGCGTGTAGGTTTTCCCGTCGTAGATCTTCAAAGCCGCCGAGGGATCGTCCGTAACGTAAATACGGTCCAAATCCGCACGATAAAACACGGAAACGGGTTCCTCGATTCCGCTGATACGGTGGATCAGCTTGAGCGTTCGCAGGTCCAGAACGTCGACTGATTTGAGCTTCTCCAACGTGGCAAACAGCCGATTTCCCTTCAGGTCCAAACCAAAGTGGCTGAAATTCCCCTCAGTGTCCGGCAAACGGATGGTTTGGATTAACCTCAGTGGTGGCGCCTGTTGGGCTCGACCCTGGAGTGCAAGGACACCAAAGAGCATCAAGAAGACCGCATGCAGTTTTCTCATCTTTTTCTCCATGATCAGAATTACTTCCTTTCTCATCTGTACGATTTACTCAGACGCTTCATCATTGACGGCACCCACTCTCGACCGAACAGTGCTGCGAGTAGAGGCTTTGCCCCGGGTCATGTCATCGATTTAATTCCTTGAGCAGCTTGTTCTGTGTCGTGGATTCTAGATTCATCGGAAACATGTCACCGGGAGCAAGTGGGAGCTGCACGGCATCTTCCAAATCGCCGAGCGCTCTCTGAGCGCGTGTTAGGGGGTCCAGGCGCGCTCGGGCTAAAACCCAACTTTGGATTTCCAAATTGTCGAGACTTAGTCGATTGTCGGCACCGACTTGAATTGCCTGCCGTACGGCTTGCAATTGATTTTCTTGAAACTTGAGCAGGGATTCGGCAGCTACTAGTTCTTTCAGTGCCCCTGTGTAAATGGCGAGCGCTCGTTCGCTTCTTGCGATGACCTGCGCTTGCCTTTCTAGGAACGCGGCAGCTGCTTCCTTGCGTCGGGCCTCTGCTTCAGCGATAGGCCCCTGATTTCGATTGAACAGCGGGACGGTGGTCGAGAAGCCGACGGTAAAGAAGCTATGCGTTTCCTCATACGTGTATCCCGTCCCGATGTTGATATCGGGATATTGCTTTGCGATTTCCAACTGCAAGCCAGCTTCAGCCGCGGCGTACTGCGCAAGAGAGCGTCGAATATCCAAGCGATTTAAGACCGCATTACGTTGGATTTCTTCTGGTGAGAAGGATTCGGCGCTTGGCGGGGTTTCTATACCTGGCCATGAGAACTGGGCTTCCTGAAGTCCCGCCACTGGAATCCCAATTGCGGCCGCCAGGGCTGCCTTGGCCTCGCCAACTTGTCCCTCGGCCGTACTGATAGCCAATTGTGTTTTGTAAAGTTCGGTCCGCGCCAGGTCCACATCAAATCTCGATATCTCGCCTGCAGAAAATATTTGTTCCAAGATGGCTACTTGGTCTCTCCGCACCTCTGTTTCGGAACGAAATAATTCCAAGGTTTGAGAGGCAAGGACGTAATTCAGAAGGGCTGCGCGCACCCCGCTGCGGACGGTCCAGGCGGAATCGGCAAGATCGAATCGAGCTGCTTGATCGAGACTGCTGGCGGCTTGGATGCGGCGCCCCCGCTTCCCCGCGGTTTCGAGGGGAATGGCAAAATCCAATGTCAGCAAGTAAGGACTCGGAATGCCTGGTGCAATACTTAGAGAGGGATTGGGGCGAGCGCCCGCCGTAAGCAAAGCTGCTTCCGTTCCCGCAACACGCGCGCGCGCCGAGTCGAGTGCGGGATTGAAATACAAAGCCGCGAGCGATAATGTCTGCAAATCCCAAGTCTTGGGCGGCCACGGAGACACAGTGCGACCCAGGTTCTGTTCCTCGAAAGACTGGAGGCTGGAATCGGCAAGATTCCGCGATGCGAACCGCGAAGCGGTCGCGCTGGCAACAATAGGAGCTGGCCGGTATCGTTGTACAGCGCAGCCTGTTAGCAACAAAACTCCGAAGAGGGAAACGATTTCTTTGCGCAACGCGTTCATAGAGCGTTTCTCCATTCAAAAAATGCCAAGAAATGCAGCCCTCAGAAAAATCAGTCATGCCGTGGGTCTAGCGGCCAGCGAAGACCACCCCGGGCTCCAACTTCAGGACTGGGCGTGCACTGATGGCCGCTGCCACAAGGCTCACGAGTAAGACCGACAGACCGCCGACGACCGGCGTGAACCACATCATCCGAAATGGGTATCCGAACTCCCAAATCGCGATCTGGCCGACAATCGCACACAACCCAAGCCCGAGACCCGTGCCCAGCAGCGCGCTGAAACTAGTCTGGACGAAGATCATGGAGAGTAGCATTCGCGAATTCGCTCCCATGGCCTTGAGTACAGCGTACTGTTTCAACGCTTCTCTGGTGAACATATACAGCATCACTCCAGTGACGCCGAATCCCACGAACATGGCGATGGAGATCATGGAGGCCATATCGCCCACGTCTTCGGAATTGACGAGAAACCAGTAAACGGTGTCGGAGATGAAATCGTCCGAAGAGCGCGCTCTCAGGCCCGTTTGCGCCTGAATACGTGCGGCTAATTCGCGCGGAGATACACCCTGTGCAGTTTTGGCCAGAACGAAAGTCAGCATGTGCCGCTCCGGCAGCAGAATTCGCTTGGCGTTGGAGAGAGTGGTATACATCAACGGCCTAGGCGGATATCGAGGCAGCGCGTTGGCACGGCTCCTGACCATGACGCGATGATCATTCATCAGTAGTTCGTCCCCCGCTGCTAGCTCGCGCGTCGGTACTCCGAGACGCGGCTTGAAGGAATCAGGAATTAACCGATAGAAGGCGGTCGGCGCTTGCTCGTCCTTTGATGCGCCGAGATGCGGCTTGCCATAGGGCCATTGATCAGCTGCCAAAGCCGGTGTTTGAAGCTTGCCCTCGGTGCCACCCGGATCCACGACGACCGCGTCTGGCGTGCGCAGTACCGTAGGTGAAACGCCATCTTGCAGCGGGGGAAGCCCAAAGAGTGTGGCGTCATCCACGCCGATGAGCTGAAACGACTGAAATCGCCCGTTTGGAAAGCGCGCGTCAGCCGTGGCCAGGGCCAACGGCACGGCGGACGTTACGCCGTCAACACTGCGGACGCGAGCCAGGGCCCAATCGGGCATGTTAGTGGTTAGCTCGGTGGACTCCACCGCTGGGTCCATCACCCACACGTCCGCACCCGGGCTCTCGGCAATAAGCGCAAATCCACGCGTCATAAAACCGCAGAAATATGAACCTGCGAACGTGACCAGAAACGACGTAAAGGTGATCCCGAAAAGCAATCCGACGTACTTGGCGCGGTCCCCCTTGAGCATCTTCATCGCGACCTTCAGCATTATGGTTTCCTCTCGCTTACGTCCTTGCAGGAACCCGTCGCTTGCTTCGGTTGTGGTGCGGTGTTACTCCCCGCCGCTTCGATGAAGACATCCATTTGTTGGCCGACATATAGAGGTAGTGATTTCGGATCGAAGCTGTAGACGACTTGAAGAACTCTGGTATCAGTTCGTTGCGTGGTATCACCGGTGAGCAATACCTTAGGGACCACATCGGGATCGGTTCGAACGTATTGCAAGGGAGTTTTAATATCTGGATTTCCGCGCACCGATGCCACCGCAGCAGCGCATGGCCGAAACTTCCAGGCATCGTTTTCATCAATGTCCACGCGCACGTGCAGACTGGTATCGTCCCCGAGCAGCATCAACGGCGTGCTGAGAACGCCGCTCTGCGCGTATTCGCCCAGGCGCGTTTTCATCTGGAGGATACGGCCGGAAATCGGGGCTCGAATGGTGCGAAGTTCGACGTCGCGCTCAATCTGTTCGACCTGGGCTCTGGCTGATGCAATCTGGGATTTGATTTGCTCGACTTGGGCTTGGGCCGAGGAAACCATCGCCTTATCAATCCCGGTATCGAATCGCCTGTTCGCCATTTCCTCGACGCTGATGGACACTCCGAGTTCCAAGCGCTCGCCAACCTTCAACCGATTCTCCGCTTTTGCCGCTGTTGCCTGCGCCTCGTTCACTTTGGCGGTGGCCGGCAATAATTGGGCTTCCACCTCTTTAACTTTGGCATTCGCCGGGAGTAGTTGGGCTTCCAGATCGCGAGTGTCAACTTTGAAGAGCGGCGCTCCGGCCTTCACTCTGTCGCCCCACTTGACATGGATGGCCGTGACAATCCCTGAAACTGGAGTGCCAATCGCGATGTTTTCGCTGCTGGCCTCCACGATCCCTGGGCCGAAGATGCTGGAGGTAAATGGCGCTTGCGCGGATTGGACTACCGGCTGGACCACTGACACAGTCCGATTGCCCTGAATGACCATGAAAATGGCGGCACCCAGGCCAACGATCGCCAGGAATGGCAGCAAGTACTTGCGAATCATTGTAGACGCTCCTTATTTTTGCCATCGACAACGTCGATAATCTTTCCGTCATCCATGTGTGCTATGCGATCGGCAAACTCGAAGATGCGCGGATCGTGGGTGACTACAATGAGCGCCCGGTCGGGGCTTTTCGCTACGCCTTGCAGAATGTTCATCACACTGCGCCCGGTCTCATGGTCGAGGTTGCTAGTCGGCTCGTCGCAGACGATCAGTTTCGGTTCATGTACCAGTGCACGGGCAATCGCCACGCGTTGCTGCTGGCCGCCGCTGAGCTTCCCCGGAAGTGCGTCCAGGCGCGCGCCAAGATTGACCGCTTCGAGGGCCTGTTTCGCGCGAGCTTCGGCGTTCCCTCGTGGTATGCCGTTAATCAGCAGTGGGATAGCTACGTTTTCAACGGCATTGAGGGCGGGCAGCAGGTTGAAAAGTTGAAAAACGAAACCGATCGACGCGCCGCGAAAGCGTGTTTTTTCCTTCTGGACCATGCCCTTCAAGTCCTGACCGAGCACGTCACAATCGCCGGAGTCTTGATCCAGGATTGCGGCAATGATGGAGATCAGGGTGGTCTTCCCACACCCTGATGGGCCGACCAGCATGAGTAGCTCCCCCCGGCGCACGTCAAGGTCAATGCCACGCAGTGCCATAACGCGCGTATCACCCGTTCCATATGTCTTCGTCACGCCGCGGCAATTGACTGCAAACTGTTCTTTGGGCCCCGCCGGATCGATTGCGTATTCCATTGTTTGTCCCTCGGCTCTTTTTAGAAGAGCGAATGTATTTGGCGAAGCGCTATCGCGAGCCGCAGCCCGGCATGGTCGCCTCGATTATCTGCCTCTCTGCCTGCGTGGTGCTCTTGTTCAGAGCATCGTTCTCAGCGGCTTCAGCAAAAACAGCATTTAAAGACAAGAGAAGATTCGTGCCTAAGGTCTATCCATAAGGCCCTCGTCGCCTTAAAATGGGTATACCAACCGAAAAAGGCAGGTTCGGATCGGGTAGATTTGAGCGGAGTCCTAGACTCGAAGAGTGGTTAGAGGAGGGCTTGCGAAAATTAAAGCAGTTACCAAGGGATTGAGCGAGCCCCGGGAGAAAGTAAGATGAAAGCAATCCGTGGCGGCAGCGCTTTTCGAGCGTGAGCTTCCACTGATCCCGAGGATGGCGCGTGCGAGCGCGTACGATGTCCCAAGACACAATCCAAGAATCACGAGAGTGTACTCGGTGTCATTTCCAGTCTGGGCCGCGTGATCCCAATAATCAAACATGTCGACCAGTGGACACACAAGACAGATCGCCAAAACCAGCGTAACAATTATGGTTGTCGCCCGCGATCTCATCTGTCAAACATACTCTGAGTTGTCGCCAAGTGCAATGGGCGAAGCGATTGTCCAGCCAAAGTTGTCACGCTGGAGGCTGTAGCACTACTTAAGGTCGTGGGGCCAGAATCGGACTCCAGGGGAAACGCTCTAGGCGGTAAACTACAAGAGAAATATCTGCAATACCGTGCTTTAGGCATGCTTGACTTCCAGGCGGTTTGCATGGTTCGGTGACCTGATTGAGAAGGGGAGACTTTCGTTGGATCGAAGAGCAGCACGAATTTCGGCGCTGAAGAATCTTCTGAAGGAGAGGATCGTCATTTTGGATGGCGCCATGGGCACTATGATTCAGGCGCAGCAGCTTGACGAGGCCACTTTTCGGGGTTCCCAGTTTGCCGACCACCCGAAGGACCTGCGTCAAAACTATGATGTGCTGAATATCACGCAGCCGCGCATCGTGCAGTCCGTTCAACACCAATACCTCGAAGCCGGCGCCGACATCATCAAGACCAATACGTTCAACTCGAACGCAATTTCGACGCTGGATTACGGCCTCGAACATCACGTTCACGAACTTAATGTGGCGGGCGCGCAAATCGCTCGCCAAGTCGTCGAACAATTCGACGCGGCCCATCCCGGCAGTCAACATTTCGTGGCTGGCTCGATGGGCCCGACGAATCGGACGGCCTCTATGTCACAGGACGTGAACAGCCCTGCTTCTCGAGGCGTTACCTTCGACAAACTGCGCGAGATCTATTACGAGCAAGCGCGCGGCCTGGTGGAAGGCGGCGTTGACATCCTCCTGGTCGAAACCATATTCGACACGTTAAATGCGAAGGCGGCCCTGTTCGCCATCGACGAATACTTCGAAGCGTCCGGGCAGCGCGTACCGGTCATGGTGTCCGTCACCATCGTGGACCAGAGCGGCCGCACCCTATCCGGGCAAACCGTCGAGGCGTTCTGGATTTCCGTTTCGCACATGGACCTGCTGAGTGTTGGCATCAATTGCGCGCTCGGCGCGAAGCAGATGCGTCCCTATGTGGAGGAACTTTCGCGCTTGGCGCCGATCCACATCAGTTGCCACCCGAATGCGGGGCTTCCCAACGCATTTGGAGGTTTCGACGAGACGCCTGAAACGATGTCCGCTGACTTGCACGAATTTGCCGCCAACGGCTGGCTGAATATCGCCGGCGGTTGCTGCGGGACTACGCCCGCTCACATCCAGGCGATAGCCGAAGCGGTGCGAGGACTCCCGCCACATCTTCTGTCCAAACCGGAGCGCTATACGCGACTTAGCGGTCTCGAGCCGCTCGTACTTCGTCCGGACTCCCGCTTCGTCAATATCGGCGAACGCACGAACGTCACCGGCTCGCCAAGTTTCTCGAAACTGGTTCTCGGCGGGCAATACGAAGCGGCGCTCGCGGTGGCCCGCCAGCAGGTCGAAAACGGCGCGCAGATTATAGATGTCAATATGGATGAGGCCATGCTCGATTCCGAGCAGGCCATGTCCACTTTTCTGCATCACATCGCCGCGGAGCCGGACATTGCTCGCGTGCCGATCATGATCGACAGCTCGAATTGGAAAGTGATCGAAGCCGGACTGAAGTGCGTTCAAGGCAGAGGCATCGTCAACTCGATCAGCCTGAAAGAAGGTGAAGAAGCTTTCCGGCAACGCGCGCGCTTGATCCGGCGGTATGGCGCCGCGATGGTGGTGATGGCGTTTGATGAGAAGGGCCAGGCCGATTCGCTCGCTCGCAAGGTGGAGGTTTGCCGGCGATCGTACAGGATCCTCACCGAGGAAGCCGGGGTCGCTCCGGAAGAAATTATTTTTGATCCGAACATTTTGACCGTGGCCACTGGCATCGAGGAGCACAACAACTACGCCGTGGATTTCATCGAGGCAACGCGGCAGATCAAGGCCACGCTGCCTTACGCAAAGGTGAGCGGAGGAGTGAGCAATATTTCATTTTCCTTCCGCGGCCACAACGTGGTGCGCGAAGCGATGCACTCAGCCTTTCTGTATCGCGCGATCCAGGCCGGCCTGGATATGGGCATCGTGAATGCGGGGCAACTCGCGATCTACGAAGAAATTCCCAAGGACCTCCTCCATCTGGTCGAGGATGTATTGCTGAATCGCGGCCCGGACGCGACCGAACGCCTGCTCGCTTTCACCGAGACGGTGAAGGGGAAAGAAAAAGGGCAAGTAGAGGAAGATTCCTGGCGGAAGATGACTCTCGAGGAACGCCTCGCCCACGCCCTGGTGAAGGGCATCGCGGATTACATCGAAGAAGACACCGAAGAGGCACGGCAAAAGTACGGAAAACCGCTCGCCGTCATCGAAGGGCCGCTGATGAGCGCGATGAATATCGTTGGAGATTTATTCGGATCGGGGCGAATGTTCCTGCCCCAAGTCGTGAAGAGCGCGCGAGTGATGAAAAAGGCGGTGGCCTATCTGCAGCCGTACCTCGAAGCGGAAAAACAGGCGGGCGGCGCCGCGTTCGTCAAGGGACGCATCGTCATGGCGACCGTGAAAGGCGACGTCCACGATATCGGCAAGAACATCGTGGGCGTGGTGCTCGGCTGCAACAATTACGAAGTGATTGACCTTGGAGTGATGGTGCCGAGCGACAAGATTTTGAAAACCGCTCGTGAGAACAACGCCGATTTGATCGGCCTGAGCGGCCTCATTACTCCTTCACTCGAAGAAATGGTGCACGTCGCGAAAGAAATGGAGCGAGAAGGTTTCACCATGCCCCTGCTCATCGGCGGAGCCACGACGAGCCGCACGCACACGGCCGTGAAAATTGCGCCCGCATACCCGCACCCCGTCGTGCATGTCCAGGATGCTTCGCGGGCCGTCGGCGTGATGGGAAATCTGGTAAGCGTGGAATTAAGAGATCGTTACGCGGAGGAAAACCGCCAGGAACAAGAGCGCACGCGGGAAAAACATCAGTCTCGGAAAGCGCAGCCTCTCCTGTCTTTGGCGGATGCCAGAGCCAAGAAACCGGCTTACGATTGGTCTGCCTATACGCCGCCGCGCCCGTCATTCCTGGGCACGCGTGTTTACAAACCGGTGCCGCTGGACGAGATCGTTCCATATATTGACTGGACGCCATTTTTCCACGCATGGGAATTGCGCGGAATTTATCCGAAAATCTTCGAGCAACAGGGAGTCGGCCCCAAAGCGAAAGAGCTGTTTGATGACGGGCAGAAGCTGCTCGAGCATATCGTGCGCAAAAAATTGCTCGAAGCGCGCGCCGTGATCGGATTCTTCCCGGCAAACAGCATCCTTGAAGATATCGAAGTCTATGCGGATGAATCGCGGCATTTGCTCACGACGTTTCACACCTTGCGGCAGCAGCAAGTGAAAGGCAATCAAGAACCCAATTACGCCGTTGGTGATTTTATTGCTCCCCGCGAAAGCGGCAAATTGGATTATTTGGGCGGCTTCGCCGTGACAGCAGGGCTTCACATAGCCCCGCTAGTCGAACAGTTCGAGAAAGATCATGACGACTACAACGCTTTGATGACCAAAGCTCTGGCAGACCGCCTGGCGGAAGGGCTAGCCGAGCTGATGCACAAAAGGGCGCGCATCGAGTGGGGGTTTGGCAAGGACGAGAATCTGAGCCATGCCGATCTGACCCGCGAGCGGTATCGCGGCATCCGTCCGGCGCCGGGCTATCCCGCATTGCCTGATCACACGGAAAAGCGTCCCCTGTTCGATCTATTGTGCGCCGAAATGAACGCAGGAATAAACCTCACCGAAAATTTCGCCATGTACCCGGCCGCGTCGGTGAGTGGGTTTTATTTTTCGCATCCGGAATCAAAATATTTTGCCGTCGGGAAAATCGATCGCGGCCAGATTGAAGATTACAGCCGCCGCAAAGGCATGGACCTGCGAATCGTGGAGCGATGGCTGAGTCCGAATCTGAATTACGATCCTGACGCTTCCTAGAAGACTGCGGAAAGGATTATTTGCCTGTCATTCCGAACGAAGTGAGGAATCTCTCTGGGTTTGATTGCCGGAAAGCAGAGAGATTCCTCGGCACGGAGCGCGCCTCGGAATGACAACATTTTGAGTTATCCGCAACTTGTCATGGCGCTCTGGGTTTACCCAACGAAACACAAATGCCGGCTCCAACCGGGTGATTGGAGCCGGCATCCGTTTGAGGGGGATAAAACTCTACGCTAAGCGGCGATGAATAATGTGCTGCCTTGCCGATTCACAAGCAGGAGCGGGTTCTTGCCGGCTTTGCGAATCGCCTCATTTAACTCCGAGACGTTCCTGACCGGATGGTGATTCACTTCCTGGATCACATCGCCACGGCGCAATCCGGATTCAGCTTCCGGACTGGACGGGCTGATGTCCGTGACAACAACTCCCTTGGTGGATGGAGAAAGGCCCAGCTCACTGGCCGATTCGGCATCGAGATTCTCAAACGTCACTCCCTCAAGGGCGTCGTTTGATGTGCCGTCTTCGGCTTTCGCCTGCTCTTGTGAGCCCGGCAGTTCGCCGAGCTTGACCGTCACGTCGCTCTGTTTGCCCTCGCGCAAGATCTTCAACTTCACGTCCGCGTCCGGCTTCATCATCGAGATGTTCATCCGAAGTTCGCGGCTGTCGGAAATGGGTTTGCCATTGACCTCCAGAATGACGTCGCCTCTCTCAAGCCCGGCTTTCCCGGCCGGTCCGGAAGCTTTGACATCGCCCACCAGCGCGCCGTGAAGTTCATTCTGTCCCATGGCTTTTGCGATGGCCGGCGTAACATCCTGCACGACGATTCCGAGATACGCCCGCGTGACCTTGCCGTGATCCATGATCTGATCCATCACCTGGCGCGCCAGATTCACCGGAACCGCGAATCCGATTCCCTGGTTCCCGCCGGATCCATGCGAAAGGATTGCCGTGTTGATGCCAATGAGTTCGCCGCGATCGTTGACGAGTGCGCCGCCGGAATTGCCGGGGTTGATCGGAGCGTCTGTCTGGATAAAATCTTCATAGTCTTCGATGCCGAGATTTCCGCGATTCATCGCGCTGACAATTCCCATGGTGACAGTCTGTCCGACGCCAAAAGGATCTCCCACGGCCAACGCGTAATCGCCCACCTGAACCTTCGAAGAATCTCCGATGGTAATCGCGGGATAACCACTTCCTTCCACCTTCAACACAGCAATGTCCGTCTTGGGGTCGGCGCCAACAACCTTCGCTTGCAACTGGCGCTTATTCGAAAGGGTGACACGAACGTCCGTGGCTCCCTCGATCACGTGATTGTTCGTCAGGATGTAACCTTCCGGACTGACGATTACACCGGAGCCGAGACTCTCTTCGCGGTGCGAGCGCGGATTTTGCTGCCGGTTATCTAAGCCGGGCCCAAAGAATTGCCTGAAAAATGGATCGTTGAACATTCCTTCTGGTAGTTCCGCCTGCGCGCGAACTACTTTGGATGTAGATATATTGACAACGTCCGGCAAAACCGACTTCACGACGGGCGCAAAGCCCATCTTGCTCGGTCCTTCATTTGCATCGGCGAACTTCATCGAAGCGTGCGCGTTGCCCGAAAACAACGCTTGGCTGGCACGAGCCACGCCAAATCCCGCGGCGCCGATCAGAATAATCATCGGCAGCGCCATTGTTTTCTGCTTACTCCAAGATCTCCACGGTCTCATGTTTTCTCCCTCTTGAATCTGCTCTTCCAATCTTCCATACGCCTGGCTCTACCTCGCCAGGTCTTTTCTTCTACTCTATTAGACGCACCTGAAAAGTTTGGTGAGCATCCCTACGGGCAGGCCTCTCCCCGTTTCCAAATGTCGAAGTTGTGATCCGGGATTTCTTCAGACGCAGGCAAAGCATCTGGGCGCCGCATTCAAGCCTCTGTTCTCACCGGGCGAACTCGCGGTTGCCCAGTTCATCTGTGCTAGAATTTAAACCCAGTTACAGGCCCGTAGCTCAGTTGGTTAGAGCGCTACCTTGACACGGTAGAGGTCTGCGGTTCGAGTCCGCACGGGCCTACCATTATTTCGTAGGACTTACGGGGCAACGGCCCCAAACCTCCAACCCACAATCCGACCCACAGCTTACTGCGCTGCTTCCATACTCATCCCCACGG
>WNFH01001410.1_pt1 | contig 16232 bp, 17 predicted proteins | sample 5400411 | NCBI WGS metagenome assembly WNFH01 (sample SAMN13153347, study PRJNA577476) | soil metagenome | isolation source: 200 cm saprolite under Douglas fir tree site 2 hole 3 | place: USA:California | collected 2015-04-18
CCACAATTTAGAACGTTTGTCCACATATTTATCCACATTTGCACAGTCTTGCGAGCAGAAAATCACATTTGTAAACATAACTATGAAATCTTTGTAAAAACCTATTGCTTCTTGCACAAATAGCTGGTATAATCTCCAACGTTAGAAAAAACAAATATCCCTTGCACCTCGTGGTTAGGCTACTGACGATATGATGTAGCGTTTTGGACTAATTGGAACGAAGAGGTTTCTTTATGGCAGCGAATTATGACTTCAGCCGTTCTTCCCTACTTGTAGCAGAGTATCAGCGCGAAATGGAACTCTATGCAGTGGCTCTTCAAGAAGAAAGCCAGGAAGAACAGGAGGAACGCCTGAGTCTTGTTGAACGCTCGTGGCCACTAACCTGCGCTTGTTTCCAGGCCCAGCTCGAGTCCAGCGATGTCCCGGCTTACACTTCAATGGCTCTTGCGCGTCCGTAATCTGTAGTTGCAAAAGATATGTAGTCGACAATGCCTCACCCACCAGAACTTACATCGGATGCACTTACCTATCAAATACCTGTGCAATTCGGAATGGTGTACTGGGTGAATTTCGGCTATCCATCACTTCCCCCAGGTATCGAAGAAAAGCGTATCCTCGACTGGCATCCCGCTTTAGTTGTCTCAGGTGATCCTTTCTGTCGCCACGCGGGCGCTGTAAACGTAGTTGCCCTAACCTCGTACCGCGGGAAGCTTCGCCCTTATCATCACCTCCTCTTGAAACGGGATTACCCTCTACTTGACACGGATAGCCTGGTAAAGACAGAATTAATGTATCCTGTACTGCGCAGCCTGCTGGCCGACCAGTATGCGATCTGTAAGCTCAACGATGGCGACCTGCGCGCGATCATGGGGAAGGTTGCCAATAGCCTGGCGATTACCATGTATTATTCATTGCATTAACGTCTTCGATTGCAAGACGATTGATTGGACTGGGTGGCTCATGAACGTTGACCAGGAACAACTCCGGCTCCTGCCCTCCGTCGATGAACTTTTGCAATCTTCTACGGGACAACAGCTCATCCACCAGTACTCCCGCTTTATGACGCTGCGCGCTGTACGCGCCAGTATTGCCCAGGCACGCACACATATCCGCGATGGCGCCTTATGTCCCTCTCCACGAGAACTTCTCATGGCAGCTGAACAAATCCTGGAACGCGAACAGCGGCCAAATCTTCGACCTGTCATTAATGCCACCGGTGTCATCATCAATACGAACCTGGGGCGAGCGCCTTTGAGCCAGGAAGCTTTGCAAGCGGTACAACGAGTGGCTGGCGGTTACTCTAATTTGGAATACGAATTAGAAGCGGGGGAACGCGGCTCCCGCCATGCGCATGTCGCCGCGTTGCTCTGCGAATTGACAGGCGCAGAGGCCGCTCTCGTTACAAATAACAATGCGGCAGCGGTACTCCTGGCGCTCAGTGCATTGGCTGCCGGGCGCGAGGTCATCATCTCACGCGGCCAATTGGTCGAGATCGGCGGCGGTTTCCGCGTACCCGATGTAATGCGGCAAAGCAGCTGTCAACTGGTAGAGGTCGGCACAACCAATCGCACCCGCCTGAGCGATTATCAGGTGGCTATTAGCGAGCGCACTTCCCTGCTGTTAACGGTTCACCCCAGCAATTTTCAAATGACCGGCTTCACCGAATCGACGCCGCTGAGCGCGCTGGCCGAACTGGCCCGTCAGTATAGGCTGCTGGTAATGGACGACTTAGGCAGCGGGTGTTTACTTGCCAGTGAACGCTATGGTTTGGGGCATGAGCCGATGCCGCAAGAGAGCATTGCCGCAGGCGCGGATGTAGTCTGTTTCTCCGGTGACAAGCTGCTGGGTGGCCCACAGGCCGGCATTCTCGCTGGCAAGGCCGGGGTGCTGGAACGTATAGCCAGGCATCCACTCATGCGTGCCGTTCGTATCGATAAAATGACATTGGCTGCCCTCGAAGCAACCTTGCGCCATTACCAGCGCGACGAGGCCGAAACCCATATTCCTATCTGGCGCATGATCTCAGCATCGCCTGCGAAGCTCACCGGCCGCGCATCAAGCTGGGCCTCAAGACTCCAGCAGCATGGTGTCCAGGCACACACGCAGCGCGGGGAGTCGACCGTTGGCGGTGGGTCGCTGCCCGGCGACACTCTTCCTACCACACTACTGGCTCTTGATGCCAGGGATGTATCCATGCCTCTGGATGAACTGGCGAAGCGTTTACGCCTGCACAGTCCTCCTATCATCGTTCGCATCCTACGCGACATGCTCCTGCTCGATCCACGCACAGTCTCCGAAGAGCAAGATAAGGAGCTGTTACAGGCCCTGGTAGAAGAACTTTCGTAGTGGCCAGATTCATCAACTCCCTTCGTTCGTGCTATACTACGGTATGAAATAAACCGGATATAAAGGAGCTTTCTTTCTATGTCTCTCTATCGTTGGAGGGCTACTCTACTCTTTACCATCCTACTCACGTTGATCCTGGGCGCGTGTGCAGGCTCCAGCACATCACAGGCACCGGCAACGCCCACACCAGCGCCCAGGCAAGGGCAAGAACTGTTGACAAAAGTGGGAAAAAATCTCAATGCCGCTAAAACATTGCATGGTATCTTCGACGTAACGGTCGTTGGCCCAGGCATCAATGGTATCGTTAATACCGAAGTTTGGAATGAAGCGCCAGGCAAGAGCCGCACAGTCGTGCTCCAATCCACTATTACACAGATAGCGGCTGGTACAGTTACCGTTACCGATGGGAAACAGGTCTGGCAATATGACCCGGCGAAACAGGTAGTCTATACTGGCAGCGCCAGCAACAATAATGGTACGCCTACCAGCAGCCGAGGGGTAGGTCAGGATCAGAACGAATCTATCATGAACATCATCCAATCTGTCTTTGCACATGGTAATGGCACGCTGGTCTCTTCTAATGCCAGCATTAATGGACACGCTGCTTATGACATAAGCGTTGAGTCGCCAGCATCGGGTAGCACAGGCTCAAGTAACTTCAATTACTTTGGCGATGCCTATCTCGATAAGACAAGTCTACTTCCCCTCAGGGTAAAGCTGACGATCCAGGGCCTGGGGCAGGTGACGCTTAACCTGCCATCGCTCGCACTGAATCAGCCGATTGATGCCAATCTCTTCACCTTCGTACCTCCTTCTGGTGTCAAGGTTCTGCCGTTCCCGAAAAACACGACGCCGGGTACAGGTACAATCACCCTGGCGCAAGCGCAGCAGCAGGCAGGCTATCACCTGCTGAGCATTCCAGCCTCCCAAAGCCAGTATCAATCACAAGGCGTAGATGTACTTGGCGCCCCGGGTAACCAGATCTTTACGCTCAACTACGTCAAGGGTAATACTACGTTCGCAATCTCCGAGGGAAAGTCCCTGGCAAACTTGCCTACCTCCGGTCAGCATCTCAGCCTGCGTGGAACGACAGCAATCCTCTCATCATCAAGCGGTACAACGACGCTGACCTGGACGGAGAAAGGCGTGGGTATTCAAATCGCGGGTCAGTTAAGCAATGCTGAGATAGTGGCTATTGCGAATTTGTTGTCGTAGCCAGCGTCTCGTTCACTACCTCGGCCAGCGCCTTGATAAACAGCGGAGAGGTATTCAGCGACTCGGTACGCGCAAACTGCATACCATGTTCTTCTGCCTGCTGTCGCGCAGCAATCTCGATGTCATAGAGAATCTCAAGGTGGTCAGCCAGGAATTGCACCGGCGCAATCAATACGTGCCTGTACCCGGCAGCGCTTAGTTCGGGCATAATATCGGCAAAGTCCGGCTTGAGCCATTCTTCAGGAGTATGGCCCGCACTCTGGTAGCAGAACTTCCAGCGCTCAGCGGGAAGACCGGCCAGCGCTGCCACCATGGCTGCTGTCTCCTTGAGATGGTTGATGTAATCCAGCTCTTTCTCTACCACGCGCTTAGGCATACTATGTGCCGTCAGTAACACGGGGACATTTTCTCGCACCTCTGCCGGAAAACGGTCGAGCGCCTGTTGCAGACGTTCGGCCAGCGCCTGCAAGAAATAGGGCTGGAGATGCCAGTCCCCGGCGATCTTCAGTTCGAGATCATCGCGGTGCAGCTCTTCTACAGCATCCTCCAACGTACGCACATAGCCGCTCATAATGATTGGCGAGTACTGCGGCGACATAATCACACCGACCAGCTTTTGCGCACCCACAGCAGTCTCAGGCACAAGGTTGGCAATAAATGGCGGGGCAAATCGCATAGCGGCAACAACGTGAAATACCGGGCCGCCAGGATGCTGTTTATTCAACTCCTCCTGGAGAGCGGCAGCCTGTTCGCGCGTGATGCGCAGCAGCGGTGAGCCACCTATAAGCGCGTAGCGCCGTCGAAATTCTGTAATGAGTTCTTCGTCGGCAGGGCGTCCTCCGCGCACGTTTTTCAAGTATAAGGGAATATCGTCGAGGGTCGCCGGTGAGCCGTAGGTCATCAGCATCACCCCAATGTGAGCATTCGTCATTCTTTTGTATCCTTACTTCTATCGCTGCGTTGCTCCGTGAACCGCATCGACGAGCCTGCGCAGCATCGCTGGCTGCGTGTCTGCCGGTACGCCATGCCCCAGATTAAAGATATGTCCAGGGTGCCCATCCGCGCGCCGCAGCACGTCACGCATGCCTTCCTCGATGACATCCCACGAAGTCAGCAATAACGAGGGGTCGAGGTTGCCCTGGATACCCCGCTCGTAGCCAATCCGTGCCCAGGCATCGTCGAGGTTCACGCGCCAGTCGACGCTGATAATGTCTCCGCCAGCCTGCGCCATCAACTCCAACAAACTGGCTGTGCCCGTGCCAAAATGAATGGAGGGTGTACCGGTTTGTTTGACCGCCTCGAAGACGCGCTGTGTGTATGGCTGCACAAAGCGCTTGTATGCGCCGGGGCCGAGCGCTCCAACCCAGCTATCAAATACCTGCACAACATCGACACCCGCCTCTACCTGCGCAACAAGGTAGCGTGAAACTACCTCGGTCAGCTTGTTCATCAGAGCATGCCAGGTCCCCGGCTGCCCGTACATCAACGACTTGGCAATGCCATAGTCACGTGAGGGGCGACCCTCGATCAAATAGCAGGCCAGCGTGAAAGGTGCTCCTGAGAAGCCGATCACTGCCTGTTTCCCCGCCAGTTCGCGCCGCACGAGTCGAATCGCCTCCATAACAAAGGGTGTCGCTTCTCCAGCATCAATGATACGCAAGGCTTCAACATCCCGCATGGAGCGGATAGGATTATGGATGATTGGACCAACATCCGGCTGTATCTCTAGCGAGACGCCCATACCCTCCAGGGGGAGCATAATATCGGCGTAAAGCACTGCGCCATCAACGCCAAATTCTTTGACGGGCATCTGTGTAACCTGCGCACACAATTCTGGTGTCTTTGCCATGGTGAGAATATCGTAACTCTTGCGCAATTCGCGGTACTCGGCGAGGCAGCGCCCGGCCTGGCGCATGAACCAGACAGGCGTAGCATCGGGTTGCCGGTGATGGCAGGCATCAAGAAAGCGTGCGAATCCGGTGTGTGCCGCCACGCCAGCTGGAGTTTTATTCGGTTGCATGTTTCTTCCTTCACGAACGTAGTATCTTGGAGGGTTATCGCCCTAAAGCATATCATAACGTGGTTTTAGCAAGATGGCAATAATAAATCTATATAAACCTTACTAAGAGGGGATATTCTATGGAGAATTTTTGAGAAATTGAGGCGCTCACGAAACCTGGTACACTTTGATTGAGGTGCTCACGAAACCTGGTATACCTTGAAATTGGAGAAACTGGCCTCAGCTCTGTTAACTGAAGGCGTTGTTCCGGCGTCAAATCCAACCTCTCCACCAATATAGGTGCTATCTTGTAGCTCTCCACCAAAGACGCCATTGATGAATAGTTTGAAATCACTCCCGTTGGCGATTACGAGCAGCGTGTTCTTCTGGCTGCCAGCAGCAATCGCGCTGTTGGGCGTAGCTTGTATGAGATATGTATAGATTCCTTGCCCATTAGCGTTGACATCGTGGCGGCGAAAGAAAAGCTCTCCCAGATTATTGATCCCAAAGTCATAAAATTGCTGGCCGTTGGCACGGAAGATCAAAGCCGCGTAACTGCCTGAGAGCAGCGAGACATCTACCTGGAAAGCCGCATTGTCATAGGTTAAGATATTTGACTCGCATGGCACAAGAAAATTGGCCTGTTTTACTACGACGTGGTACGTTCCACCGGTAAAAATGCATGACGTAGTATCGACGTTCCAGCCACCGATGATGCTGCTGCTCAGATCATCTGTCAGTAGAGGCGCACTGCTGGTAATCGCGCGTTCGGTTGCAACCGCCTGCTCTTCATTGCTCAGCGCCGCGACGCTAGCTGCCGTTCCAGGCGTGCTTACTGTCCTTGTCACATCGATCCTGATTGGTGTAGCCTTTGCTGCCACAGTTGTTGTATTCTTTGCAAGTCTATTACTATTGTAGTCGTAGACGGCGAAAAGGATTACTGCCATGATGATCAGCAGGAAGCTAATGCCCATGTAGCCGGTAACCACAAAGACGTTCCGGTTATAAGATGCACTTCTCGCACGTCTTGCAGGCAGCGGCCCGGCTATGGGAGGAGTCGACTTGCCAGGGTGCTGGATGAGCGTCTCTCCAGTTGCCGCGGGTACGTCGGCATTAAATTGATACACAGGAAGCACAAGCTTTTCTTCCTCGACAGCAAGGGGAGAAGGTGCAACTGAAGATGTAGCTGCAAGGGATATTTTCACTTCTCCAAAAAGTGGTTCTGCCGGCGCGTGCCTCGCCCCCGGTACTTGAGGTAGCTCCTCTTCTATGTTGTTGACCTCGTAGAGGGGTGCTATTGCATTGGCGCCATCTAGAACCGCCTGGACTCTTGCCGCTGAAGCGCTGCCTGGAATGATTTCCTGCGTTTGTCTTGAAGTGCTTAAAGCCTCCAGGTAGGTATACGCTAATGCATTGGGCGTGAGATAACGACGGCGCGGGTCTTTGTCCAATGCACGCAGTATGACATGTTCAACTTCAGGAGGAATAGCAGGGTTAAGACGCGAAGGGGGTGCCGGCTGTTCGTGCATCTGCTTCATATAGACGGCCAGGGCCGTTTTAGCTGTGAATGGCAACTGCCCGGTAACCATTTGGTAGAGCAATATGCCAAGCGCATAAAGATCACTGCTCTTAGAGGCAGGGGCATCGGCCAGTTCTGGTGCCATATATTCGGGAGTCCCTAGCAAAACCCCGGTTTGTGTGACACTACCCCTTTCATTCATCTCCTTTGCCAGCCCGAAATCCGCCAGGTAAGCATGGTGATCATCGCGCAAGAGAATATTTGAGGGTTTGATATCGCGATGCACAATTCCATGTTCGTGGGCATACTGTAGGCCGCTGGCAATTTGATGGAGCATCTCACCGGCTTCTTCTAATGATAAGCGGCCTCCTCTTCTGTCCAGCCTCTCGCCCAGGGTCTCATGCTCGATATACGGCATGACCAGGTAGTGCCAGGGTCCCTGTTCACCATAATCGAAGGCGGGCAGGATGTGGTTATGGTGCAAATTGCCAATAGCCTTGGCTTCGCGCTGAAAACGTTCGATGTAATCCACGTGGCTACTGCTCACGACCTTGATGGCTACATCACGGTGCATGAGCTCGTCATAGGCAAGATAGACTTCCGACATACCACCCCGGCCTAAGCGGCTTTGCAGGCGATAGCGGCCTAATGAGGTACCTTCCAATCCGGCCATGTGCTCTTACATTCCTTGAATACGCATTTCCACCCCTCTGCCACGAGCGATCTCACGTGGACTCTACAGGCAGTATATTCACCATCTCCATCACATGTCAATTCTTACAGTCAGCGATTGTATGTTCATCACCATTCCTCTTCCCGTTCTAGTGTCTGTGTTTGTGCTCGTGCTTATGCTTATGTTGAGCTGAAGAGTGTACAAAAGGCTGTGCATAGATGATGATCCCACTCAATTCATGAGCTGCTGGGGTGCGTCGCAATACATGCCTGGGTGAAATGTGTGCTGGTACGGCTTTGCTGGGGAGCTGTGCGCTTGCGCTTAAAACTGAAGGCGCCTGGGTGCTGCCTCTAGCCAGTAAGAACCCCAATGATAAGGGAATAACCAGTAGCACTATTACCATGAGACTCGCAATGCCCTTGTTGCGGCGGGGTTGTTGCCATCCTGGCACGGTTTGCCTCAAAAAATCTGGTAATCTACTACTGCCTACCTCATATATTGTTACAGTTGCCTGTGCAAATATGATTTCCGAACCCTCAGTACCTGCGAGCGCATTTGCATACGCCTGGGCCATCGCTCTTGCGCTCTGGAAACGCCGCTGCGGGTCCTTGTCCAATGCACGCAAAATAACCTGCTCCACAGAATGAGAGATAGCCGGGTTGATGTGGGAAGGTGGCTCCGGTTGCTCTCGCAGGTGCTTCCAATACACCGATAGAGGGGTATTGCCTGTGAATGGAGGCCGTCCCGCCAGCATCTGGTAGAGCAAGACGCCGAGGGCATAGATATCGCTGCTCACGCTTTCCGGGCTGTTAGCCAGTTCAGGGGCCATACACTCGGGAGTGCCTATCAAGCAGCCCGTTTGCGTGATATCGCTCCCCCCTCCGATTAATTTTGCCAACCCAAAATCCGCGAGATAGACGTGCCGCTCGTCGCTATTATCAAGCAAAATATTTGAGGGCTTGATGTCTCGATGCAGGATACGGTGATCGTGCGCCAACTGCAGCGCGCTTGCTATTTGTGCAAGTATATTTCCTGCTTCCTCCTGCGTTAAGCTGCCTTGTGCGATACGTTCACGTAAATTTCCTCGCCTCATGTACGGCGTTACCAGGTAATGATATGAACCATGTGTACCATAATCCAGGGTAGGCAGGATATGGTCGTGCGAGAGCATGCCCATGGCTTGTATTTCGCGATGCAGTCGTTGTATGTTTTCAGTATTGTCACTACTGACAAGTTTAATGGCTATATCACGATGCATCAGCTCATCGTAAGCCAGGTACACATCTGACATGCCCCCGCGACACAAGCGTTGTCGCAGGCGGTAGCGGCCAGAAATAAGCTCTTGCATTTCCAGCATGGTTGGTCCTGGGATTTCTTTTACTTTTCCAAGTACGTCTAGGTATAATACGTTTCCGCGCTGGAATCCGTGTCAGGTTGTTTCCTATATTATGCCGGTAATGCTCGTTCCAGGAACCTACGCCAGTTTCTGCCCATAATTCCTTTTATATCTTCTTCCTTGTATCCCGCGCTGCGCATCCGCCAGTTTCGGGCCGTATCCAGTTCGGTCGGCGTCTCATCGCGCCTAAATCCACCGTCAATTCCTGCTCTTCTCCGTGTATGATACAATTTCCTGAGCCGGGTTTGTGAGGCAGGGCGAAGAGTAGAAAGGAACCTGATATGCCGGATCGCCTGGTCTATTCCACCGATGGCAATACCTGTCCCGTGTGCGGACAGCCATATAAACATTGTCGTTGTGACCAATCACCATCCCCTACAACGAAAAAGAGCGATGGTACCGTACGCATCATGCGCGACCGCAAACATCGCGGCGGCAAGACTGTCACCGTAATTACCGGCGTACCTGCCGGCAATCAAGCGTTAGAGGCGCTCGCGCAGCAATTGAAGAAATTATGTGGCTCCGGAGGCACCGTCAAGGATGGCGTGATCGAGATTCAGGGCGATCATTGCGATAAGGTGCAGACCAGGCTGAGCGAGCTGGGATATAAGGTAAAAAGGGCTGGTGGATAGTGAATGCTGTCTAAACGGCGTGTTTCCCTCTCTTAACTCCTCGCGCTGGAAAACGTCCCCTTCAACATCTCCCGGAACCCCTCAGTCTCCCGCAGCGTCTCGTCCAGCGCCCTGATCTCCTGCCACGTCAGCCAGATGGGCGTCTCCTCGACTTCCCACGCTTCCAGCATTTCCGCTTTTGTTTCCTGGTTTGAGAATAAGAGCGTGTCTTCACTTGTGATTTGCAAGTACTACCTTTCCGACCGGCTGAGCGAAGCTAGGACGCAGTCCGTTGCCGGTCGGAATAAGAGCGAGTACTACCTTTCCGACCGGCTGAGCGAAGCGCACTCCTTGCATCTTGCCTGAGCGAAGCGCACTCCTTGCATCTTGCCTGAGCGCAGCTAGGACGCAGTCCGTTGGCAAGCTGGCTTTCAAGAAGGACGCAGTACTGCCTTTGGTCTTGCCTGACGGACGCAGTCCGTAGACGCGCAGCGTCGTTGGCAAGACCCATTTCAAGGCACGTTGCCGGTCGGAATAAGAGCGAGGACTATCTTGGACACCGGGAGAGGAGAACTCCATCTGAGAGATGAGAAAGAGTGAAGAGTGAGTTTTGCAGCAGGTATTCCTGGGCGGCCTCCGCCTTAAGAGGGAAGTGAAGAAGTCGAGAACATGAAACACAAACACCAAAGACGCTCGGACTGCCCAATCAACTTTGCCTTAGAGCTGTTTGGCGATCCGTGGTCGCTTTTAATCATCCGTGATATCGTCTACTTTGGGAAGAAAACCTATGGGGAATTTTTAGCGTCAGAAGAAGGGATGGCGACCAACATTCTCGCCAGCCGCCTCGCTCATCTGGAGCACCAAGGCCTTCTGGTGAAAAAGCTCTCTGAGCAAGATAAGCGAAAAGAGGAGTATGTCCTGACGGAAAAAGGGTTGGATCTCATCCCTGTCTTAGTGGAAATGGCGAACTGGAGTGCAGAGCACGATCCACACACCGCTGCCCCTGCCGCCTGGATTGCCCTGATGAAGGCCGAGAGAGAGCAGATGATCCGGCTCATGCGTGAAACGGTGCAAAGCGGCAGCTCTGTTTTTGTAGGCGAGAAGAGTCTTCTTGGTCAATTCGTCTAGCACTGCTCCCTTGCGGAAGGTAACACGCGGCGGAGCGCTCCCCCGAACTGCCGCAAAACAGCAGGGTTCTCGTCGTGAGCCTTGCTGTTTTTTTCTGGAATGTCTGATCTCTCCATGTGTCTGAGAGCGCAGCGGCCTCTGATTTCCGGTTTTGGGAAGGTCAGGAAGAACAGATATATAGAGGTTACTTGCAAATTGCAAGTTATATAGGCGAGAAGGAAAGAGCACAACCAGCGTCAAGGATGGCAGAGGATATGCGCGCAAGGGTGTTGTCGCTCGCATCTCGCGAGATCGGAAAGGATGCAACAGATGGCTACAGGGCTCCTCGATCGTGATACAGTCACCGTCCCGATGGCGCATGTAGTGAGAGCAAGACCCATTGCGGCTTCCCCTGCGAAAAAATCGCGATCGATCACCGCCGCTCTGGTGTTCCTGATGGGCTGCGTCACCCTGATGATGACCGGCTTTGCCGTGATCATTCCCGTCTTCCCACAGCGCTTGCAAGCCCTGGGGCTGGGACCTGAGATGCTGGCGTTGATGGAAGGGGCCTTTGGTCTGGGGATGTTCCTCTTGAGCACGCCAATGGGAATATGGTCTGGCCGCATTGGTCGCAAACCCATCCTCTTCATCTCTCTGGCCGGTTTTATCGTCACCAACCTGCTGCTTGCGTTCGTCAATGTGCCGCTGCTGTTCATTCCCATCCGCTTTGTTGAGGGCATGTTGCTTTCTGGCTTGATCCCTGCCGCTATGTCGATGGTGGGCGATACGATCCCGCTTTCGAAACAAGGGCGCTGGATAGGTTTTCTCACGACGGCACAGGCAGTTGGTTTCGCACTGGGTCCGGGCATTGGAGGCTTCCTCTCTCAAACCCTGGGTTTTACCAGTCCCTTCCTGCTCTCGGCTGGTATCGCGCTGGCGGCTTCTCTGTTGGCAATCTTCCTGGTGCCAGAAACCCTGCCAGCACACGTGCGGGTCGAGGCGAGAACGCACAAAGCCAATCGCGGGGCAAAAGCTCAAAAGCTGAAGGAATTGCGCATTGCTCGCCTGATCTGGCTCGTGGCTCCGTTCCTCATTATCGATTTCGGCATGATCTTCACCTACCCCTTCGTGTTCCCGCAGTTTCCTTTCTTCTTTATGAAGGTGCTGCACTACGGCGCGGCACAATATGGCATGTTGTTCAGTGTCTATGGCATGGCTCTGGCTGTCTTCCCGTTCTTCCTGGGACGGCTCTCGGAGACGATGCCGAAAAAGCCGCTCATCGTCATCGGCAGCCTGCTCTTCAGTGCCTTGATGGTGTTCATGTTAGCGGCTCCCCTCTATCCGCTTTTGATCGCGGGAGCGGCTCTGGCAGGACTGGGCAGTGCCTTCGTCGAGCCAGCTATGGGCAGCATCTACCTGGGTGCCACGACCGACGAAAATCGCGGCCAGATCATGGGCATGCGTGGGTCAGCCATCTCGCTCGCCGTCATGCTCGGCCCGCTGGCTCAGGCGCTTGTTGGCCCCTGGATCACGCCACAAATCACGTTCGCTATCGGTGTTGCTCTGTCGTTAGTGATGGCTCTGGTAGCCTTTATCCTGTTGAAGAATCCTGGAAGGGCGGAAAATGTGTAAGGCAGAAGATGCGCTCTTTCACTCCTTCTTTCTCGCTGTTATGGGCAATTTTCCTCCCATTGTACAGCATTTTTGCGCGAGAGCATTCGGCCATCCCCTTCAACATGTCTGCGTCCATGTGCATAGTCAGATCATTGCTTTTCACTATAGCCACAAGGACATGCTCTCTCTTTTTCAAAGGTCATAAGGTAATCCTTGATACGGGCAGAGTGAAGCGGGCATAACCTCTTCCTATCCTCAATAAAACGGCTATAGCTATAGCCGCTATTCACAGGAGCATAGGTGTAAAATAGTATGGTGTCATACGGCTCCCCTCCCCTTTCGACAAGCACCGTTAGATAGCAGTAACCCAGTTCTGGCCTATTCTCTATCTTGCGAATACAGTACAACACATGTGGGTTAGGACGGGGAAGATCAATTTTTGTGCTCCTGTTTGTCTGAGTCATAGCATACTCCCTTTCTGAAGATTGTGTTAGAGCATAAGTTTTTGGCAGACATCTCTATAAGATAACCTTTAGGCCGTGCTTGTGTCAAGGAGCGTGCTTTGATACAGTGTCTTCAGCAAACAGTTATTCAAGGAATGGACAATGGTAAGGCTCAAGATTAAAGAAGTGGCAGAGATGAAAGGCGTTAATATGGCTAAACTATCGCGCCTGGCTGATGTTGGGTATACTACCACTCAAACCTTGTTTCATGACCCCCATCATGACGTGTCGCTGTATATCTTGGAGAGGATAGCTAAGGCATTAGATGTATCAATCTGCGACCTTATAGACGAACAAAAAGACACTACCAAATAGCCTCTGCGTTCCCTTGATCAAGCAGTATGCTCTTCATCATCCTCTCCTCACTTCTACATCTGCCTCTTGCTTCAGTTTGCGTTTTGAGAGAATGTGAGACACACTAGAAGCGAAATCCTAGAGTGTGCTATCCTCTTCCAGAAAGCAGGTAAAGGGTTTGAAAGGGAAGCAAGCGCCACCAGATGTGATGACAGGCTTCGAGGAGACCATAACTGCGACATTGGGGGAGAGCAACCTGGGACGTTCCTGTCGCTGCTCTCCGAACTGGCAGAAGCAGCTCGCTCGTTTTTTGCTCCAAAGAGAGTAGAGACGCTCATGTCGTTTTGAGAAGAATGGAGACATACCGATGGCGCAAACAATACTTGTCACTGGCAGTACCAGTGGCTTCGGTCGTCTAATGGTTGAAACCCTGGCACGCCAGGGATACACCGTTTTTGCGGGAATGCGCGCTGTGGCAGGAAAAAATGCACCTGCGGCAGAAGAACTACGCGCTCTGGCGGAACGAGAACAGCTTGCCTTGCATATCATCGAAATCGATATCACTGACGACGCTTCCGTGGAGCAGGCAATCGCGTCTCTTGTAGGGATCACGGGTCGTCTTGACGTGGTGGTCAACAATGCCGGGGTATCTTATAGTGGTCCACTGGAAGCGTTCGCCCTTGAGCAAGTCCAACAGCAATTTAATACCAATGTCTTCGGCGTGTTGCGGGTGAACCGCGCGGCTCTGCCACACATGCGTCGGCAAGGCAGTGGGTTGCTGCTGCAAATTGGGTCAATTGCCGGGCGTCTGGCCTTGCCGTTTCAGGGACTGTACGGAGCAACGAAGTTTGCCCTGGAGGGACTCACCGAGTCGTATCGCTATGAACTCGCTCCTTTTGGCATCGACGCCGCCATTATTGAGCCTGGAACCTACCCGACCCCAATTGCGGCGAAACATCAGAGCGCGGCAGATACCGAGCGTACTGCCCTTTATCAGGCTGCTATGGATGCGTTTACGACGCCGTTTTTCGCGGAGAACCGATCCGCCACGCCTCCCGATCCCCAGGAGGTGGCCGACGCGGTAGCCAGAGTCATCGCCCAACCAGCGGGGGAGAGGCCACTGCACACGGTTGTGGCGACGGTTGCCCAACGCCAGGCTCCCCAAGCGATAAACGACGCCGTTACACAGGCGACCCGATCCTTTTTCGAGACGCTCGATCTACCCCTGGCGACCCTCGCACCAAAGGGAAAGAAACAGAAGCTGAAGAAGTGAGCCGCACGCTCCTTTTTGAGGGAACCAGAGTGATCTCGAACTTTTATTAAAGTTCGAGATCACTCTGGTCTATCTGTGCTTCGTCAGTGGGAGTATCTAAATAGGGAGATGTTCGAAAATTCCTGTCGTTGTTCGAAGATTGGTGTCTCACCTGTTCGAGATTCCGTGTCAATTACCACCCTTTCAGCTAGTCTGAACGTAATATTAAATAGACAGACTAAATCAGCCTGAAGACTTTGCTGATCACAAAACAGGGCAAAGTATGCCTGATAGATCTTGTCTGGCGTAGACAAACAATACGGTAGCAAACATCCTGATTGCATCGAAGGATTTCAGAGACTTCATCCATAGGAAGGGAGTAACATGGACAAAGCTGAAGTTCAAGCCGCTTTCATTGCTGCAGGCTTATCTCGCCTGGTAAAAGACATCGACTTTGTGTCACGGCCATCTATCCGGCTGTATACTACACCCGTCAACGAGTCCGCCATACCCATTGGAGCATCAAGGGTTGGTGGAGTTCCTGATTTACCTCCTGGAGTTACCTGGCCGGAATGGAAAGATCTGCCACAGTCCTTTATTGCGCAAATACGTCTCAACGATATACATCAATTTGATACAAACGGAGTGCTGCCACATATAGGTATGCTTTGGTTCTTCTATGATGCGCAACAGGAAACCTACGGAGTAGATCCCTCAGACCTCGGTGGCTGGCGTGTCATCTTCATGAACGGCGACGACTTCACCAATATACAACGTACTCCAGCGCCTGCAAAGCTCCCAGCTTCAAGCCAGTTTAAAGCGTGTTCCATTACCTTTGCAAGCGAGATCACCCTATCCCAATACCCGCAGCTTGATGTACCTGACTTCGACTGGACCGGCGACGAGCAAAAGAAATACGAGACCCTGCTCTCAACGTTTCCCAATCCAGCCGACCACGCCGCTCTACATAACCGTTTGCTGGGTAACCCCGATACCATTCAGGATGATATGCGCCAGGAGTGCCAGTTTGCCTCCCATGGCGTGACAGATATCAACGACCCACGTGCGGCCGAATTGTCGAAAGGTGCGTTGGACTGGCAACTGCTCCTGCAGATAGACACCGATGAGCGTATTGGCATGCGCTGGGGCGACGCAGGAATGATCTACTATTGGATCACAGCAGCTGACCTGCAAGCCCATCATTTTGATCACACCTGGCTTGTTTTACAATCCGAGTGAAGACCTATATCTGCAACCTGGGACCCTTGCGGTCCTTGAAAAACCTACCCTTGCAGGCGCTCTCTTTCATTGGAGGTAGAGTCACTATGAAGAAATACATCTATTCGCTGCTGCTGATCGTGGCCCTTTCACTGGCATTCTGTGGATGTAGCTCGGTGACGATAACGACCAGCCCACCGCGCAGCAGCACTACTGCAAGTACAGGCTCTGAGCCTCACTGGGGTGTACAAACCAAGACATCGGGGTGTATGGCTCATAGTGGGTTTCCAGATTCTGCTTGTACGCCTGGTGCTATCATAGCCACGGCAACAAAAGATGCCATTTGCGTGTCAGGATACTCACAATCTGTACGTAACGTACCGACCAGCGAGAAGAATCAGGTATACGCTGAGTACAGCATATTGAGTCACACTGTTGGCCAGTATGAGGTCGATCATCTCGTCAGCCTGGAATTGGGGGGATCA
>WNFH01001414.1_pt1 | contig 16216 bp, 10 predicted proteins | sample 5400411 | NCBI WGS metagenome assembly WNFH01 (sample SAMN13153347, study PRJNA577476) | soil metagenome | isolation source: 200 cm saprolite under Douglas fir tree site 2 hole 3 | place: USA:California | collected 2015-04-18
TAGCAGGATTGGTCGCCGGTGGTGTACTTTACCTGAGAAGTAAAAGTCAATCGCATGTACAGTATCTTCAGGCGTCTGCAACCACCGGCAATCTTAATGTAAAGGTTTCCGCTACCGGCCCGATTGCTCCCGGTACCGAGTATGATATGAGCTTCCCCGTAGCCGGGCAGGTAAGTGCAATCAATGTCCAGGCGGGTCAGAAGGTGAAAAAGGGTCAGGTGCTCGCCGAACTCACAATCGATAAAACCTCGCTCCAGGATAGCATCACCCAGGATCAGCTCGCCGTCAATGCTGCGCAAAGCAACCTCAACGCTGCCGAGCAGAACCTGAGTAACGCGAAGGCAAACGAGACGAAGTCGGAATCGGCGACTAACGCCGGGTTAACCGTTGCCAGTGACCAGGAGCAGAAAGCCATCGATGCATGTGTGCAGGCCGCGAGTACCCCAGCGCCATCAACAGGCTCAGGTGGCATAGGTAGCACACCAGCCGGAACTGCTACACCAGGTACAGGCTCTACAGTGGTGAACGCAGCAGCCACGGCAGAAGCTGCAACACAAAGCGCAGCAACTGAAGCGCGATGTGAGCAATTAGCCCAGGACCAGTACTCCCAGTCGCAGGCTCAGGCCGATCAGAGCAATGCTACGGCCAAGAATTCGATCACTTCGGCGCAGCAGCAGGTCACTTCGGCACAGAACAGCCTGAATAATGCCTACTTTCAACTCCAGGCTGCAGAACACGCTTTGAGTAGCGCCTCCGATAACGCTATCCTCACTGCTCCTGCCGATGCGACCGTGGCGGCCATCAACGGCGTGGTAGGCCAGACTGTGGGGGCCAGCTCTGGTGGTGGCTCATCCAGCACCTCGTCGAGCAGTAGCTCATCATCGCAGGCACTGCTTATATTGACCGACTTGAGCAGGCTTACTATAACCTCCCAGGTGAACGAGGTCGACGTCGGTAATGTCCAGGTGGGCCAGTCCGCGCAGTTCACGGTCGCCGCTTATCCCACCCAGACGTTTCGCGCCACCGTGACGACCATTGATATGATTGGGCAATCAACCTCGAATGTCGTCAGCTATACGGTCCAACTGACAGTGGATCAACAAAGCTTGAATGGGAAGCACCTCTACCCAGGGATGACCGCGACGGTGAATATCACAACCGCTGAACGCATAGGAGTTTTAGTCATCCCGTCGGCCGCGCTCAGCTTTCCAAGCACGGCTTTACAGTCCGGTGAGGTGAGCCGGGCGGCGCTCACTTCTTTGTCCAGAGGAGGACAGGGAAACAGTGCAGGACAGGGTACTCAGCACATTGTGCTAGAGCTGCAAAACGATAAGCTTGTTCCCATATCTATCACGACGGGGCTGACCGATGGGCAGAATACCGAGGTGCTCTCGGGATTGAATGACGGTGACCAGGTAGTAATAGGTCAGATTGGCGGCAATACCACCAGTAGTTCTACTTCGGCAGGCGGAAATGGTTCCCAGCGCTTCAACGGACTGGGTGGCGGGTTCGGTGGTGGAGGTGGGTTCGGTGGCGGTGGCGGCGGCGGTGGCGGTAGGTCTGGAGGTACACCTTGATAGCCTGTTACAGTTCATTTGACGTGTGAACCCTGCATGGCGACCGCAAGGGCCCACCCGGCTGCACCCAGCCACCCTCGCCACTACGATACTACGTTGGGCCGCGAAGCCGTGTATAGTAGTGGCGAGGGTGGTGCAATGGGGAGGGGTGGGCCCTTGCGGTCGCCATGCTGCTGGCTTTATTTGAACCGTATTGGCCCTTGCGGTCGCCATGCTGCTGGCTGACGTTCGCCACTGCTCATGAAAAAGCCATTTTCAAAAGGGGATAATACAGATGGCATACAACCAACGACCCAGAAGAGGATAATACAGATGGCATACAACCAACGACCCAGTACCATAGCTGAAATCTTCCCCGTCATTAGCGTGCGGCAGCTGCACAAAGAGTATTACCTGGGACGCACTACTGTACCAGCCCTGGTCTCTGTCGACCTGGACGTACATCGCGGTGAGTTCGTGGCCGTGATGGGACCATCAGGCTCTGGCAAATCAAGCTTCATGAACATACTGGGTTGCCTGGATCGTCCCACCAGCGGTGAATACCTGCTTGATGGTGAGCCTGTGAGCGAGATGAGTGTCAGTGAACTGGCCGATGTGCGCAATGAGAAGATCGGTTTCATTTTCCAGAGCTTCAACCTGTTACCCTGGATGACTGCACTCGAGAATGTCGAATTACCGATGATCTATGCAGGCGTAGCGGCGGAGCAGCGGCAAGAGCGCGCGCTATGGGCATTAGCAATGCTAGGCCTGTCCTCACGAGCTGATCACCGGCCAATGGAACTCTCAGGCGGACAACAGCAACGTGTGGCTATTGCTCGTGCTCTGGTCACTGCCCCATCGATCATCCTGGCCGACGAGCCAACTGGCAACCTGGACAGCCATACAAGTGTACAGATAATGAGCATCCTGCAACGACTCAACATACAAGGTATCACAATCGTACTCGTGACACATGAGCCCGATATTGCGAACTACTGCCAGCGCAAGGTCGTGTTCCGTGATGGACGCCTGATCCACGATGCTATCAACCCTGCCCCCACACGATAAATCGGTGGGCTACAGTAGCACCCCGATTTATCGTGGGTGACTCCTTAACACTCTGCGTCAGAAGAAAGGAAGCTTTTGCAATGATAAATATTCCAGGACCCTATGCGCAGGTCCAGCCTGAACAGCAGTCGCAGGAGCCTTTGGAGTTGCCTCCGCTGGAACGACGGCGCGGGCGAATGTTCGGACTGCTAACCATCTATCAGAGTTGCAGGAGTGCCATGCGAGCGCTGCGAGCCAACAAATTGCGCTCGTTGCTCACCTCGCTTGGTATTATCATCGGTGTTGGCGCGGTGATCCTGATGGTTTCGATCAGTGAGGGCAATGCTGCCTCCATCAACAGCAGGCTCTCTACCCTGAGCCCGAATCAACTCACAATCACCTCTGGCAGTTTCAGAGGCGCTGGAGGGGTGAATCAAGGAGCGGGCTCGCAAGCAAGCTTGACACAGGCCGATGCCGATGCTCTCACACAGGTATCGCATGTCGCGGCTGTCAGCCCGATGCTTGGTGCAAGCGGACAGGTAATTTACAGTAACCAGAACTGGTCTACATCAGTACAGGGCGTCTACCCGAGCTATCAGCAGATTGGTAGCCGTCAAGTACAAGAGGGCGCCTTCTTCTCGCAGGACGATGAACAATCTGCCAACACCGTCGCGGTCATCGGCCAGACGGTCGCGGACAACCTCTTCACACCACTGGGTGTTGACCCCATCGGCCAGCAGATTCGTATCGGCAATGTGCCGTTTACAGTCATAGGTGTGCTTGCCCCCGTAGGTGCAGCGGGTCAGAGCAACGCTGACGATATCATCTTCGTGCCGTTCAGTACAGCACAGCAGCGCCTGAGCGGAAGCCAGAACGTCAGGACCATCTATGTGATGATAGATAATACAGCGAATGTGAACGATGCACAAAATGCCATTCAGCAACTGCTTGAACAGCGCCACGGCATCTTCAATTCGCAGCAGGATAATTTCAGCATCCTCAATCAATCGCAATTACTTCAGACCGTTCAAAGTACCCAGCAGTCTCTGACGTTGCTGCTTGTGAGCGTGGCAGCCATTTCGCTGCTGGTGGGCGGCATCGGCATCATGAATATTATGATGGTCTCGGTGACAGAGCGTACACGTGAGATCGGTATCCGCATAGCCATTGGTGCACGTCCCCTGGATGTCATGGCACAGTTCTTGATCGAGGCGCTCGTGCTGAGCGCTCTGGGTGGTATTGTGGGGGTTCTGCTGGGAGCCGCAGGTGCGTTTATAGACGCAACATTCTCAAGCACACCCTTCGTACTTGATCCACTGGCGATGCTGCTGGCTTTCGGTTTCTCAGCATGTGTCGGGGTCGTCTTTGGCTTTTACCCGGCGCAACGCGCTGCACGCATGGACCCGATTGTAGCCCTGCGAACGGAATAAAAAGTGTAGCTCAGAAAATTCTTCTACTATCTTCTACGAACAAGGGTAGCACACTGAAATCCCCTCAGCAATCAGGGGTGCAGGGGACGAAGTCTGCCGGAGCGCGAGGTGTCCTCGCATTCCCCTTTCCCTCAAAGCAGGCCGTAGGCCCGCCAAAGGCATTAGGAGTGGATATCAGTAGCACAAGAGATGCGGATGAGCCAAAAAATATACCGAGATGTTTGGCAAATTTTTACACATTTGAAACGGGACTATTTTAACTATCCTTGAAAGTGAGGCCAAGGAACATCTCGTGCCTGATGTGCATATGCGACGGTTGCCAAACATTCTGGTATTTCTATTGTGCCTGATGATCGTAAAAGAATGTTCAGAGAATTGTAAAAAGCTTGTAAGGAATTTGCAAAGGTTGCCATCCTGAACCGTACAAACATTCTACAATTTGCTTATGGAAAACACGATCGGACCAAGCGTAGGGGCCGATTCATCGTGCCCATCGCCGATTATGAACTTTAACAAGCAACACCGGTAATGTTTTGTCACCCTGAGCGCAGCGAAGGGTCTCTCTCGATGGGCAGAGAGATGCTTCGCTGCGCTCAGCATGACAGGACCGGCTTTGGTCGTTAAAATTCATTATCGGCCCCCGCGCTCCCTTGCTTACAACCAGATGTGCAAAGCAAGTATAACTTCCCAGATTACGACGCTCGCTCCGCTGCCTTTAGAATGGCCCGCTTAGCCATCACAGTGGCCATCTGCGCGCGATAAGCCTTAGAGCCGTGGATATCCTCCACCAGTTCCAGGCCATCCGCTGCATGGCTCGCTGCCGCTGCAACCGTCGCCTCATCGAGTTTCTTACCGACGAGAGCCGCCTCCACCGCACTGGCACGAGTCGGCTTTACCGAAGCCCCCGTGATCACGACGCTGGCAGAACTACAGGTGCCATCACCACCCAGAGAAACCACAGCTGCACAACCCACTACAGCGTAGTGCGAAGCCTTGTTCGCCAGCTTCGTATACGCACTGCCAGTGCGAGCAGGCGGGATGGCGAAACGAATCTCAGTGACAATCTCACCCGGCTTCAGCGCAGTCGCAAACAAGTCCAGGAAGAAGTCATCGGCCCTGATGGTACGTTTGCCTCCAGGCCCCTGCACCACAATATCGGCCTTGAGCGCCAGCACCATCCCTGGCATATCAGCGGCAGGGTCGGAGTGAGCAACACTGCCACCGATGGTACCACGATTACGTATCTGCTGATCGCCGATCAGCGCCGTTCCCTCTGGCAGCAAGGCAAAATACTTGCCCACGACATCGGAACGCATAATCGTGCTGTACCTCGTCATCGCACCGACAGCCACCGCCCCACTATCCTCACGGATGTAGGAGAGGCCACTGATGCGACCAATGTCAACCAGATGCCCGGGTTGCGCCAGGCGCATTTTCATCGTGGGGAGCAGGCTATGCCCGCCCGCTAACACTTTGGCTTCGTCGCCGTATTGTTGCAGGAGCGCAATCGCCTCATCCACCGATGTAGCTGTATGGTAATCAAACGCGGCTGGAATAGACATACTATTTTCTCCTTCTCAGGCGCAATAAATTGGCCCTACTTCTGGTGGATGACCTTCCACAGCTTCTCCGACGTGAACGGCATATCAATATGCGCTACGCCCAGCGCATCGGCAACGGCATTGGCGACCGCCGGAGTTGAGCCAATCGTACCTGCCTCACCGACACCTTTCACACCAAGCGGATTGACCGGTGTGGGTGTGACGGTAGAATCGAGTTCAAAGGGTGGGAACTCAGAAGCAAGCGGCATCGCATAGTCCATCAACGTTGCCGTCAGCAGTTGACCATCCTCACTATAGACGACACCCTCGATCAACGCCTGACCAACACCCTGAACGATCCCGCCGTGAACCTGGCCTTCCACAAGCATGGGATTGAGTTGTCGTCCACAGTCATCAACGGCAACGAAGCGCTTGAGTTCAACATCGCCGGTCTCTTTATCGATTTCAACCACACACACATGCGTGCCGAAGGGGAAGACACATGCTTCTGGCTCCCAGAAGACGGTCGTCTCCAGGCCAGGCTCAATACCCGGTGCAAGAGTATTGGAAGTATTGGCCGTTGCTGCCACGTCGGCAAATGATACGGATTTCTGAGGTGTACCGGCAACCGAGAACTTGCCATCCTCCAATGTGACATCAGCTGGGCTGGCCTCGAGCATATGGGAAGCGATGAGCTTCATCTTCTCCTTCAACTTCTGAGCAGCGGTGAAGACAGCAGAGCCACCGACGGCAGTGGTACGACTCCCATAGGTACCGCGTCCTTCAGGAGTTGAGTCGGTATCGCCATGCAATATCAAGACCTGATCGATGGGAATACTGAACTCATCAGCGACGATTTGCGCGAAAGTAGTTTCTTCTCCCTGCCCATGTGGCGAGGAGCCAGAATAGACCATCACGGTGCCACTTTGCTCAACGCGCATACGCGCACTTTCGTAGAGGCCAATCGGTGCGCTGCCCTTTGGCCCGAAGCCGCAGATCTCGATATAGGAGGAGAGGCCGATACCCATCAGCTTACCATTACCTGCGGCACGTCTGCGAGCTTGTTCAGCACGCAGGGCCTGGTAGTTAGATACGCTGAGCGCCTTGTCCAGGGCTGCTTCGTAGTTGCCAGTATCATAGACCGCACCCGCGGCCGACTTGTAGGGGAACTGATCGGGTTTGATGAAGTTCAGCCTGCGCACCTCAGCCGGGTCTTTGCCCAATTCTCGCGCAATGAGGTCGATAATCCGCTCCGTGATATAGGTCGCTTCCGGGCGGCCCGCGCCGCGATAGGCGTCGGTGGGCGTTTTGTTGGTGAAAACGATGTCGGCGCTGAGATGGATGTTCTTGATGTCGTAAGCCCCACAGGAAACCGGGAAGCCGAAGGCAATCATAATCACATCGGTGAAAAGCTGGCAATAGGCACCAAGATCAGAGATGCCATGCACCTTGAGTCCGGTAATTTTGCCTTCTTTTGTGGCTGCAACCTCGACATAGTCTATTTGGTCACGTCCATGTATGGTGACTGCTATGTTTTCGCTGCGGTCTTCGACCCATTTCACCGGGCGTCCAAGCTTCATTGAGACAAAGGAGGCGATCATCTCTTCAGGATAAACATCGATTTTGCTTCCGAAGCCGCCACCCACTTCAGGAACGATGACACGCACCTGGTGTTGCGGGTGTCCAATCAGCGCGGACAGAATATTACGCAGGATGTGCGGATTCTGGGAAGAACACCAGACGGTGAGTGCTTTGCTGGCCTTGTTATAATCGGCCACCACACCGCGTGTTTCCATCGCGTTAGGCGCGAGTCGCTGGTTGACAATGCGTTGCTTTAACACGATACCGCCATCGGCCAATGTTTGCGCGAAGACCTTATCGATCTCGTCGGTGGGGGGATGCATGCTAAAGGCAACATTGGTGCCAAACTCTTCGTACAGCAATGGTGCGCCGGGCTGCATGGCCTTTTCGATATCAACAGCGGCTGGCAGTGGCTCGTAGTCCACTTCGATCAGGTCACGCGCATCACGGGCGACATAGCGATCTTCCGCAATGACAACCGCGACTGGATCGCCAAAGAAGCGTACCTTACCATGGGCCAGTGGACCATGCTGTCCCATACCGTTCGCGATTTCTCCGAGGGGGACGGCAATAGCGACATTGCCAACTGCGCTCATATCGGCAGCTGTGTAGACAGCTTGGACGCCAGGATGCTTTTTCGCCGCTTCCGTTTTGATGCTGTTGATGCGCGCATGACCGTACGGGCTGCGCAACACAGCCATATGAACCATGCCATTGAGCTTGATGTCATCAACGTAAGTCGCTTGACCTGTAATTAACCGGGGGTCTTCACGCCGCTTAATCGGCGTGCCAAGCATAGCTGCAATACCCATATTTCCTTTTCCTTTCTCGCCATGAGAAATAGAAGATGTCAGGGATCGTTTGTAAGTTGTGTCCTGGCAGTTGCTACTCGCCACCACCTACGGGCGCAGGAGCGGCAGCCGCCGTTCGCATATGCTCAGCAGCATACTGGACAGCACGCACGATATTCTGATAGCCGGTACAGCGGCAGATGTTGCCTTCGAGCCCCTTGCGAATCTCGGCCTCGGTCGGATTGGGATTGTCCTTGAGTATCTGGTACGAGGCCATAATCATGCCGGGAGTACAGAAGCCACATTGCAGGCCATGCTTTTCCCAGAAACCTTCCTGTAGCGGGTGCAGGCCACCCTCCGGAGCCAGTCCTTCGATAGTAGTCACTTCACTGCCATCCGCTTGCACCGCCAACACCGTGCAGGACTTGACGGACTCCCCATTTAGCAGGACGGTGCAAGCTCCACATTGTGAGGTGTCACAACCGATGTGAGTTCCTGTGAGGTCCAAGACCTCGCGTAAATAATACACCAGTAACAAGCGCGGTTCTACCTCTGAATGGTGTTGCTGCCCATTCACGGTAACAGTGATTGCGCACTTCGTCGCCATTGATGCTACCTGCCTTCCTTTTTTTGTAGGTAAACATACTCAGTCTCTGCATAACACATCCAGATAGGCCTCAGTGGCCCTACAATCTGGTAGCACTATGCCCTCCATTCCATCTTTTACCAAGATGTATAGCCCTGAACGGGCCAGGACCAGATACCGTCGGATTCGTCCGTATCCAGTATCATCATCGCCCATGTTTCAATCTTCAGCTATCACAGCTCCTTTCTGTTCAGATTAAGGGAGGAACCTTCCCTATCATTTCCTTTCAGCCGGATGCCATGATGACCTTTAACAAAATAACTGGACCATACGTAGGGGCCGATTTATCGCGCCCATCGCCGATTTATCGGCCCTCAGGGAAATCTACCACGTACCCCATCAATTTGTTAAACCTCATAATGACATCGCCCCACAACAGTGATTATACCCCACAACGTAATGTGTAGGGTAGACAGACGGCCAGAGAGAACAGTATTTCAAGTCTTGAAGATGAGGCGCAGTGTCACTCCTTCCGCTTATTTATACTTCCGTACATTTCAGCGCCTGGTAGCACTACGCCGCATGAGAAAAGAGTTTTCAATAGGTGACGACTTAGAGAGTAGCACACAGCATGCCGCATGTCAATTGCTGCACCACCTCAGGTTCCACCACAAACCGCAGGCTGGGAGACCCAAAATGTAGTGGCAGGGGGTGACGTGGTGTGGTGTGGGGCCCTTGCGGCTGCCAGGCTTGTTGACCCCCGCTTTTAGGTAGAACCGACCACCTCACACAGTTTGCACCCATATACTACAATATACACTAACTCACCTTGATAGTATCGAATGAGGTAATTCGCATATGCATCGTCGTGCTCCAGGTTTTCATCCAGGATTGTCAACTGATATGTATCATCCAGATTCCGCTTACGTATCGTGGCGTACCGGCCACAATGGGCTCACTACCTTTGATTTGTACACCCGCACAGCGCCATTCGGAGGTGCCTACCTGCTCATCGCGGGAGTAGAGACCGCGCTGGAGTTCGTTCAGGCCTTTCGCTATACCGACGAAGAACTGAGATTCCTCGCACACATCCGTGATTACGACTCTGCCTTTCTTGATGAACTGGCGAGCCTACGCTTCACCGGCGAGATTCTCGCCCTGCCAGAAGGCTCAATCGCCTTCCCCAATGAGCCTATTATGCGCGTCACCGCTCCATTTCGCGAGGCACTCCTCTTAGAAGCCGGCTTACTGCAGGCTATCGGTCTCTCGACACTGATTGCAACCAAGGCATCGCGTATCGTCTACGCTGCTGGACAGGGCCGCATACGACGAGTCGCAGAATTTGCCTTCCGTCGTGCTCAAGAGCCATTAACCGTCGCACGCGCATCCTACATTGGAGGCTGTGCCAGTACCTCATTACTCAGTGCCGCCTATGAATTCCGTCTACCGGCGACCGGCACAGTGCCGCATGCGCTGATCGAACTGTTCGCCACCGAAGAAGAAGCTTTTGAAGCCATCGCAGCCGCTTACAACCGCTACACTTTACTACTCGATACCTACGACCCTCGGCGTGCCATCCACACAGCCATTGGGGTTGCACTGCGTTCACAAGAAACGCTGGGCCATACCCTGGCCGCGATACGCCTGGATAGCGGCGACCTGGTCGCTGATAGTATATACATACGCGAACAACTTGACAAAGCTGGCCTGACCGATACCCGTATCCTTGCAAGTGGCGACCTCGACGAGTGGAAGATCACTGAACTGCTGCAAGCTGGGGCTGCCATTGATGCATTTGGTGTAGGCACAACACTGGGAAGTGGCGCCGGATCGGTTGAGCAAGGCATTGCAGGTGGCTCAGTTGGTGCTGTGTATAAAGAAGTGTGGTACGTGGATGAAACCGGCACAGAGTACCCCAAGGTGAAGATTGCCGGCCCCAAGAGCACCTGGCCCGGTAAAAAAGAAATTTACCGCCATCCAAACTGGGAAGAAGATATCATCCAGCTGGCGCACGAACCACGTCCAGACAACTATCAACGCCTCCTGCGTCCCGTCATGCGCAACGGTGAGATGATACCCGGTAGCCTACCCCCGCTCTCCGAAATCCGCGAACTCGCTCAGCAGAATTTACGCCTGCTCCCTGAGCATTACCGTGCACTCTCTGTTGAACGACCTTACCCGGTTCACTTCAGCGAAGGCTTACAATCACTGCGCAAGCAAGCTATACAACTGGTGGAAGCAATGACGTAATCCACAATCTCTCAGACGTCTACTTTAGTATTACTGCGAACATTTCGTTGGCCCGAAATCTTCTGCGACATTCAGAGAAGGAGTACTATTTTGGCCGAGATCCTCAAGCAGACCCGTAGTATTTGCTCAGTCTGTGGCGAGATTGTCCCAGCGACATATGAAGTGCGCGACAATGAGCAGGTCTTTTTCACTCGCATCTGCCCCACACATGGCGTCGTGGACACCGATCTTGGCTACCACGCCGCTTTTTACCGTAAGTCATTTGATGTAGAAAAGATCATGATCGAACGCTACAGTGATGGCGCAGACACGGATATCTCCAGGGGGCTTTCGCCATTCCCCCTGCGCAAGCCGGCAGGGTTGGCGATCCTGGAGGTGACCGAGCGCTGCAACCTCACCTGTCCGATGTGTTATGCGTACTCCAGCCCTTCCGAGCGTGACTACTCTTTAGAAGAGATTGAAACACTCCTCGATCAGCTTATAGCCGTTGAAGGCAAGGGCATCTCGCTGCAGATCTCCGGCGGTGAGCCATCAGTACGCAAGGACCTGGACAAAATCGCTGCCATGGTCAAGCGTAAGGGCTTTGGACAGTTGGAAATGGTCAGCAACGGTATCCGCCTGGCTCGCGAACCAGACTTTGCCGAAATGCTTGTCGAGTGGGGCTTCACCTCCGTCTACCTGCAATTCGACAGCACGCGCCCCGAAGACATCATCAAATTACGTGGTGAGGACCTCTGGGATGTCCGCCAGAAGGCTATAGCTGCACTCGAGCGTGTCAAGCTGCCTTCGACCCTGGCGGTCTCGCTCTATGATGGACTCAACAGCGACCAGATTCAGCAAGTCATCGATTTCGCCTGGCAACACCCCGGCACAGTCTGCGCTATTGCATTCCAGGCAGCCACTCCCTTTGGTCGTTTCGAGGTCGATAACAGCAAGTCTAATGGAAACGGGCATGCTGACACAGAACAGCCTCGCACGCCTCGCAAACTACGCATGCCTGAAATCCTCAAACTGATCGAGGAGCAAACCGGCGTTTCGCAAGACCTGTTCTTCCCTGTGGGTGAAGGTTCGCCACTGTGCAACACCTTCTCACTCCTCAAATACACCAAAGACGGTTACAAGCCCATTGCCCCCAATTTTACGCTGAAGGAGTTCATGGAAGTGATGGGACCACGCCCGAACATGACCTTGCGTATGCTCACCCGTGGCCGGGCCGCCGTCCTGCCGCAAATCGTCGCCAATATTGGAGGCAGCCTCAAGCTGATGAAGACTCTCTGGCCCCACATAGGCACCGATCCATCTTTCTGGACGAGTTGCAAAACGCTCACGCTCTTTGTCAAACCCTTCATGGATGAAAGTGATATCGATATGAGCCGCATCGAGCGCTGCTGCTTCCACAACGCCTCACCACGCGGCGTGATGTCCTTCTGCGCGCTCAACGCCAGGATGCGTCCAGCACAACCACACGCAAACGAAAGCGCTTTTGTGCCATTGCCCACCCGTCGCTCCAAGCAACAGGTGGTACCAGCGCATTAATTCGAGCGTATACGCAAAGAACCATCTTGGAGGACAAGCCCCGCCACTATGCTTGTTGAGCATCAATGATGCAATTCATAATGTAGTGGCGGGGCTTGCCCCCGCCAGGTTTACTGTCCCGCCAGGCTCGCTGTCCTGTAGGAGGACCCTATGCGCTTCTCAATCATTATGCCGGTGTTGAATGAGGAAGCTGAGCTGGAAAACCAGCTCGCGCACCTCACACGGCAATGTGTTCACAATGATTACGAGTTGCTGATCGTCGATGGAGGCAGCAGTGATGGAACGGTAGCCATAGCTCAACGCTACGGCCAGGTTATCTGCTCTCCGCGAAGTCGTGCTACACAGATGAACGCAGGGGCTGCCATCGCCAGCGGTGACGTTCTTATCTTTCTACACGCCGACACGCGCCTCCCCGACGATGCCTTTTGTGCAATTGAACGCGCACTCGCTTCACCAAATGTTGTTGGCGGCACATTCCGTCTGTGCTTTAATTGTGAACGCTGGCCCTACCAACTCGTCGCATTCACCACCAACCTGCGCTCACGTCTACGCGCACGTTTTACCGGCGATCAAGCGTATTTCATCCGCGCAAGCAGCTTCAAAGCTGTCGGTGGCTATCCCGATCAACCTTTGATGGAAGACCTGGAGATCATCACACGCTTGCGAAAAATCGGCAAGGTCATCCTGTTGCCCCAGTATGTGACGACCTCAGCGCGGCGACACGAAAAGATAGGTTTGCTGCGTAGCGTACTGTTCATGTGGTACCTGCGCACACTCTACAAGTTTGGCGTCTCGCCTGTACAGTTGCAGCGTATGTATGCGGATGTTCGATGACAACAGCTATGACACCCCAGGGCTTTTCGAACCGTGGGGGCAATAGCCGCGTACAACTGAGCGTGATGGGCAATCCCAGATGCATGCTTGCGGGACGTGACCATTGCCCCTATGGTTTAAATAGCCCTGCGGGCAAGGCTGATCAGTAACTTCCAGGATTACCCCAAAAGTACTGTCCTGGCATACTCCATCAAGTAGATGAGAATTATCACCAGCTATGCCATAAAGATAGGTAGGAAGGCAATCGGATAGAACGGAAACGTCCATGAAAAGCGTGGATTCTTGCAGAGTAAGGGAAAATGTATTAAATTCAAGTATATCAATCACCGCTTGACACAAAATACAGAGAAGTTCTTTTGCCTTTGTGACCTATCCTTATGGCAAGGAGGCGGGGTTGTATCCCCAAAATGAACGAAATATGGAGGTTGTATGGCTTTGCACCATCAGGAAAGGAACCTTGAGAGTATCGCTCCCGATGGACGACTTGTGATCCTTGCCCGTTCCCTTCGCACCTTTGGATATGGCTTTACAAGCGTACTCTTGGGAGTGATGCTGACAGATGCGGGAGTGCCGACAGTGCAGATTGGCATGCTGCTTGCGGTTGCGGCTCTAGGCTCGATCACTTTCAGTCTGGTTATGGGGATGTATGCAGATCGCGTGGGACGGAAACACTTGTTGGTGGTCTCGGCATTACTAATGATGGGTACGGGATTCGTCTTCGCCTTCACGCGGTATTATCCACTGCTCTTGATAGCAGCCTTTTGTGGCACCATTTCCCCTTCGACCAATGATAATACGCCCTTCAGCGGTATTGAACAAGCAATTCTGGCGCAATCCAGTACTACAGAACGCCATACCACTATCTTCGCCTTCTATAACCTGGCAGCGCAGCTTGCTGGTGCAGTCGGTGGTTTGGTTGTAGGACTACCTGAGGCCCTCTCACATGTTGGCATTGATGCACATGTCAGCATACACTGCCTCTTCACCTTCTATGGTATGCTGGCAGGAAGCACTGCCTTGCTGTTTCTTCGACTCTCGCCTGCCGCAGAGTTACAGAAGCCGAAGGAGAACGTAGAGGCGGGTACCCGTGTAGGGGTGCCCCTTGCGGGTACCCGCCCCTACACAGGTACCCGACAGGTTGCCCCTACGGCAGGTGTCCAGGGAGCATCTACACAAAAAACGCGCCAAAGACCACAGGAGCCAAGAATTCGGAGCATTATCCTGAAACTCTCAAGCTTGTTTGCCATCGATGCATTCGCCGGGGGTCTTGCCGTACAAACGATCCTGGCCGTGTGGTTTCGCCAGCGTTTTGGTGTCTCACTCGGATCGCTCGGCTTGCTCTTTTTCGGTGTAAATCTACTGACGGCACTCTCGTTCTTGACTGCGCCTCGGCTGACCAAGCGATTTGGACTCCTCAAGATCATGATCATGCCCCATTTTGCCTCAAATGTATTTTTACTCTTAGTAGCATTGGTGCCTGTTTTCCCGTTGGCCGCCGCATTTTTGTTGCTGCGCCAATCCCTTTCCAAATTGGATGTCCCTGCGCGTCAGGCATACACAATGGCGCTGGTGTCTCCTGAAGAGCGTACCGCTGCCGCCTCTTTTACGACCATTGCACGCAGCGTAGCCGTTTCTGCCAGTCCTCTTATATCCGGGTTGATGCTCAGTGGTCCTATGCTTGTGCTCGGCCTACCTATCCTATTGGCAAGCTGTATTGAGATTGGCTATGATGTGACCCTTTGGAAAGTATTCAGGCATGTGCCTCTCTACATATCAAACAAGGCAGAGAGAAAGTTTTTCCAATATTTGCGTCTCCCATACACGGCTCAAACAAGGGATATAGGAAATTTTCCTGGTTGAGATCTCAACCCTTCTCTCTCTTACAGCGTCCACATATCTATAAGGCATAGTACTTTCTACCTAAAATATGTACCTCCGCGAGTAGGTATGCTATATGAAGGGAGGCATATCTCTATGTACCGAACCTCGTGGGGGCGAGGGTTGCTGTGTACATGCATTTCCTAAAGGAAGGCACGTGAGGTGCTGCGAGCACTCTGATTTTCGATGAAATAGCTTCTGAAACACGCTTGCTTGCTTTTTCGCATTTCTCATCGATACCTGTGTATCTATACATCTATTTGGAAAGGGACGCGATATGTATACCAAAGGCCTCATGCAACTTCTCCGCGCTCTTCGCATCGCTGGACAAAGCGGCGTGGTACATATCGAACCGGTTCAGCAGGATGCTGAAGAACCGTGGCTTGCACAACTCCTCCTGCTCAAAGGAGAGGTTGACTCCTGCCAGCTGCGAAGCAAGAGAGACGGTCGGGTGCTACTCAGTGATGTAGAGGCGCTCTCCTGGTTGACAAATGCGGGGCAACTCTCCTGGAGCCTGGGGGAGTCCTCTCAACCGACCATCCCTTCCCGCTCCCCACCCGCTGTTCCCCCCACGGACAACTCAAATTTGCTGGGCGATATGCAAAGATCACCAGGGCCACCACCCCGTCTTGATCCGGGGATGCGGGGAGAGGCACCTATGCCTCCTTCGCAGATGGGGTCATCTATAGAGAGGGCGCCAAGGCGCACCAGCAAGGGAGCACACACGGCGGTGACCCTGTCATGGCCACGCGAACATCGGCAGGTCTTTGCTCTCGTGGATGGCCACAGGACGCTTGCAGAGATCGCCTTCCTCCTGCACTGGTCTCCTAAACGTGTTGTGTGGATGCTGGATGGTCTTCAATCAAGGGGGCTGATTGAACCATGAAGCGTACTGTGTGCGTGTATTGTGATATGAAAGGCAGGATGGCTTATGACTCTGCCTAAGATCCTCATTGTCGATGACAGTGTAGCAGTATGTCTCTTTATGGCCAACGTCCTGCAAGAGGCAGGATACAAGGTGAGCATCGCTCTTGACGGGCACGAAGCTCTCGCCAAGGTGCTGGCTCAACGCCCACAGTGTCTCATCCTAGATGTAATTTTGCCAGACATTAATGGCTATACCGTCTGCCGCCAGGTGCGGGTGGCAGATCCTCAGCATACGGTGCCGATCATACTCATCAGCACG
>WNFH01006791.1_pt1 | contig 16199 bp, 12 predicted proteins | sample 5400411 | NCBI WGS metagenome assembly WNFH01 (sample SAMN13153347, study PRJNA577476) | soil metagenome | isolation source: 200 cm saprolite under Douglas fir tree site 2 hole 3 | place: USA:California | collected 2015-04-18
GAGTACCTGCGCAAGCTCATCGTCGATCGCGGCACAGAGACGCGCGTCCTTCCGGTGGATCGCGACCTCTGCACAAAGGGCGTCGATCACCGTGTTTCCAGTGACGACGATGTTGTCTTCGAGGACGCCCTCCTCCAGCAGGGCATTACGAGCGGTGAGGGTCGGAGCGAAGTGCAGCGACACCAGCGATGTCGCGAGCTTGCGGTTCGCTTCCTCGGGAAATGGCGACCGGATGTTGCCTGTGCGCAACCCAGCTTCCACGTGCCCGATCGGGATCCGGCGGTAGAAGCAGGCGAGGGCTGCAACCAGCACCGTGGTGGTGTCTCCCTGGACCAATGCGATGTCGGGCCGGCCTTCTTCGAGCCAGCCGTCGATTGCATCCATCAGACGCGCAGTGAGGCCGGCCAGACTTTGGTTGGGGCGCATCACGTCGAGGTTTGCATCCACCGCGAAGCCGAATTGGTCCGCTACCTGCTGGAACAGCTCCTTATGCTGTCCCGTCGCGACCACGGTGCAATGGAAGTCAGATGACTGCCGAAGAGCACCGACCACTGGGGCGAGCTTGATCGCCTCGGGCCGAGTGCCCATGAACACTGCCACGTTTTTCTTCATACTCACCGGTACAACTCCTGCGTGCGTCAGTGCACGCTCCCATCACCCATCCGCCACTTCCGCCGTGAGAAAATCTCTCGAGCGGCGATCCAGATGAACTCACTGTTTGTGGCGAGATAACGCTTCCACATCTTTCGCGGCTCCATCATCAACCGCCACGACCATTCCATCCCAACCGATTGGACCCACTTTGGCGCGCGCCGAACACGACCGGTGAGCACATCGAAACTTCCACCGACCCCGATCATCACCGGCACGTTGAGATGCTTACGGTGGTGTTCGTTCCAGGTCTCCTTGAACGGGCTGGGCATGCCGACGAACAGCACGTCCGGAGCGCGCTCCCGGATCTCCTCCACGATCGCGACCTCTTCGTCCGGGGAGAAGTAGCCGTCGCGGTAGCCGGCGACGATCAGCCCCGGGTAGCGCTCGGCGCAAAGTTGCGCAAGCTTCGAAACCACTTCGGGCTTCGCTCCAAGGAAATAGACGCTTAACCGACGATCGGAACCCACCTCGAGCAGTCGGGCCATCAGGTCCACTCCGGCGACCCGCTCTGGAAAATGCAGATCGGTCATCCACGACGTCCAGACCACCGACATCCCATCGGGGACAATCAGGTCGCCGGCGAGGCAGGCCTCCCGAAGCGTGGGATCGTGCCTGATCATGCACAAAGTCGCGGCGTTGACGGTGATCACCGTGTGGGGTCGGCGCGGAGGCGTGCACCAGAAGAGGCATTGGTCGGTGACCTCGTGCATCGTCACGGCATCGAACGGAACCCCCAGCAGCTCAGCGCGAGGCTTGGAAATCGCCGACGGAGCGAGATTGGACCGGTGTTTCGCCTGCCAGGCTGAGGCTCGCTCGCGCGCGATCTTGCGCGCCGTTGCCGGCTTGCCAAGCACCAGGCAAAGGTGCTGGTAACGGCGGAGGAACCGGCGGAACTCTGGGTCATCGTAGCGGGGCAGTCTTTTGAGCTGGCTCGAGAAGTAGCCCCAAAGCATTCCGAAGCTGCCGTAGAGAACCGGATGCTTCGTCAATCGGTAGATCGCGACGGCGAGGTAGTAGAGCGGCGAGGTTCCCATGAAGTACTGACCGAAACCTGCGCGCAGTCGCCCCGACCAAATACCTTTACCTTCGCTCGAGCCCATCGGGCGCAGGTGCAGGAAGCGCAGCTCCTCGTCGTCTACGCTTTCCGCAAGCCAGCCCAACATCCGAGCTCGGTGGCAGTCGATTCCATCCCACATCACCTGGTTCACGAAGCCACCGATCTCGCGGAAACAGGCGACGCGGTAGAACTTGGTCATGCCCACCGACATGTCGTCGCCGCACACTTCCGGAGTTTTCTCGCCGGTGCGTGGGTGAATGAACCAGGGCTTGCCCGAGCAGGTACCCAGACGAGGCTCGCGCTCCATCCGCCGGATCAACAGCTCGAAGTATTGGGGCGGAAGCTCCAGATCCATGTCGAGCTTGCACAGATAGTCGAAGTCATCGAGGTTGAGCGATTCCAAGCCAGCGTAGAACGACTCGATCACTCCAGCGCCGACGGCGCGCCGTCCTCGATCCGTGCGCTGCACGACTCGCAAGTAGGGCAACTTCCGCTGGTATTCCTCCAAAATCTTCGACGTCTCATCCTTAGAGCCATCGTCGACCACCACCCAGAGCTGTGGTGGGACAGTCTGGGTCGCGACACTTTCGAGCGTGCGCCGCATATGGGTAGCCTCGTCTCGGCAAGGCGAGACAAGAACGTATCTCCACTGCGTGTGCATTCTGCTAGGGCCCCTTGATCGACGGAATGAACTTGAGTTTAGCTGTTAACAGCCTTTCGTCAGCGTACGTTAAATGGCCCTTTACGAATACTGAAGATTTCGCGACGTCCTGGAGGGGCTCTTCACTAAACCATTATGGAGTTTCATCATTGGTCGCCCTGGGGTCCTTACCACCCCGCGAACTGGATAATTCAATAAATCGATCAAGCTCGCGTATAGATCACTTTCATCGGTTCTGGATCCATCAGCTATGCAACAATTCGGGCAATTCTAGGAAGAGCTGTCGCTTCTGTTCACGATTTACAACGTCGGGTACGCTAATTTAAGGATTTGCAACATTTGGGACATGGGTGGAGAGGATCGATGGATTGCCGCCAGGCCGGTGGGCGCTGGTCGTCGGCGCTCATCGCGTGGGCGATTGTCTCGTGCGCCGGGGTCGCGTGCGGTCCATCCGGGAAATACATCTGGGTCGACCGCTATAGGCAGGCCGTCCAGACGAGCACCGCCGATTACCGGATCGCTCCCGGTGATGTGATCAACGTGCGGGTGTTCAACCAGGACGCGATGTCGGCCCGCACCCGGGTGCGCGCCGACGGAAAAGTGTCGCTGCCGTTCCTGAACGATGTGCCCGCGGCCGGTCAGAGCCCTGGTGAATTTGCGAAAACGTTGCAGAAGCTCCTCCTCGCCTTCATGCGCGAGCCGGTAGTCACGGTGTTGGTTGACGAGACGCACACCTCACAAGTGTCGATCGTTGGCGAGGTGGCTCGGCCCGGCGTGTATGCGATCGAGCCTGGCCAAGGCGTGCTGCGCCTGCTGGCTGCGGCCGGCGGGCTGAATGACTTCGCGCACAAGGACCGGATCTTCGTGCTACGACTGTCGGAGGGTGTGCGGATCCGCTTCCGCATGGATGAGCTGGCGATGCCCGGGACCCCTGCGGCGCGCTTCCGCCTGCTCGCGGACGACGCGATCATCGTCGAGTAGCGGGAATGGGGGCGGCGCTGCTCGCGGCGGTCCTTCTGGGCGGCATGCTGCTCGACGGAACTGCGCGCTTCGAGGGGCGGGCCGGTTCTCGGGTCGCCGGCCAGCCGACGCCGGACAGTGGAGTCGCCGCGCTGGCGCTATTGGTTCAGGACGACGAAGGCGCGCTCCTGTTGCGCGCCGGCATCGCGCCTCAGCTTTTGGTCGCGAATCCGGGAGGAGGGGTGGTGGAGCGAGTCTTCACCCGTGCCCACGCGGCGGTGGAGTTGCGCGACCGTGCGATGCTTCGGGTGCAGCTTCGGCAAGACCTGGCATACGGCTCGATAGATCTTTCGCCCCTCGCGGGATTGCCCGTGGCAGGTCCCGGTCCCGTTCCTCCTGGCGCGCAGCCCCCGCCTGCAACCCCAATCGTACGGCTGGAAGAGTCCACAACTTCCGCCGCAGTGCAGGTCGGGTTGTCGCGCCGAACACGCTTGTCAACCGACGCGGCCTGGCAGGTCAGCGGCGGCGCCGACCAGGCCTCCCGCAATTCCGTTCCGCTCGTCCACGGCGGAAGGCTGCGCGCCCAGCTGAGCCACTCGCTCACCCGTGTTGACCAGCTTGACGGGGAGCTATCCGGGTTCGACAGCCGGTACTCCAACGGCCGGCGGGTCAGCGTTGGGAACGCGCTGATCGGCTGGGGCACGATGCTGACGCGCGGAGGAACACTCCTGCTGGGGGCCGGGCCCTCGGTCGGGCGAGGCGTCGATTCGAACGGCAGGGCCCTCAACTCGCTGTTGTACGTCGCCCGCGCCGACCTGGTTCTCTCGCCCGTCGCGCTTGGGACACGCGGCCTTTCCCTCTCAGTGCGCGCGGCGGCGGAGCCGGTCGGTGACCTGCTCAGCGGTGATCTCACCGAACGCGGCGGCATCACCCTCGGCGTTGCCATCGCCGCGGCGCGCGACCTGACGCTGAACATCCGCACGTCGGGCAGCTTGGCGCTCACCTCGGGGGTTTCGGGTGCTTCCGGCACTGTCCGCGGCGACCGCTACGGAGTAGGAGAGCTCAGCGCCGTTTGGGCCGTCGCGCGGCAGATCGACGCGTCAGTGGGCGCTCGAGGCTCTTGGCTCAGTCGTCCCGTCGGCGGCCTTCCCCATGCACAATGGGTTGCCTTCGTCGCCCTCACCTTCTATCCGTTCCGGCGCTAGGCGATCCGGGTATTTCCGAAAGTCCTCGCGCTCGCGCGGGCAGCGGCGAACGGTCGCTGTCGCGCCCATCCTTATCTATGGTAGGCAGTTATCTATGTGTGGAATCGCTGGGATCATCGGTCGCCTCGATGCGCGCAATCGCGACGCCGTGCGGAGAATGAGCGACGTGATGGCCCACCGCGGGCCGGATGGGGAAGGCTTCTGGGAGTCGCCACCCGACGAGCTCGGAAACGGCGTCCTGCTCGGGCATCGACGGCTTGCGATCCTCGATCTGTCTTCAACCGCCGCGCAGCCGATGAGCGACCCGCTGACCGGCCAGGTGATCAGCTTCAACGGCGAGATTTACAACTTTCAGTCGCTGCGCGATCGGCTGCAAGCGAAGGGCCATGCCTTCCAATCTACCGGCGATACCCAGGTGATGCTGCGCGCGATCGGCGTTGAAGGCCGTGCCGCGGTGGCATCGCTCCGCGGCATGTTCGCGTTCGCATTGTGGGACCCGAAGAAGCGTGAGTTGCTTCTCGCGCGCGATCCGCTGGGGATCAAGCCGCTCTACTTCGCACGCTGCGCCAACCGCGACGAGGGTTGGTCTTTGGCATTCGCCTCGGAAGTGCGCGCCCTGCTCGCATCCGGGTTGCTGGGCCAGCCCAAACTCAATCCGCGCGCCTCAGCATCGATCGCCTGGAATGGCTTCATCGTCGCGCCAGATACCGCGGTTCAGGGCATCCAGTCGCTGATGCCTGGAGAGCTGCGGGGCTTCGATGGCGCGGGGCGGGAGACCACCAGCGAGGCGTGCTGGACAATCTCGCCGCGTCGCGAGTCTAAACCCCTCGACGAGACCGAGTTAAGCGAGGCGCTCGAGGAGTCGCTGCGCCTGCACCTGATCAGCGATGTGCCGCTAGCGGTCTTCCTCTCTAGCGGCGTCGACTCGTCCTCGGTTGCGAACCTCGCCAAGCGTGCCGCAACCGGCCCGGTACACACCTTCACCCTCTCATTTGAGGACCCCACGCTCAACGAGGCGCCCTTCGCCAGAAAGATCGCGACCGCGATCGGCACCGAGCACCAGGAAGTACTCCTTACCGAGGCGCACTTCGTCGAGCACCTCGACCGGGCGCTCGACAGTCTCGATCAACCCACCTTCGACGGGCTCAACTCGTATTACATGTCCGAGGCGATCCACCAAGCCGGGTTTACCGTCGCCCTCGTCGGGACCGGAGGGGACGAGCTGTTCGGTGGGTACCCGTCCTTTCGCGAGCTTCCGCTTCTGCAGCGCTGGTCGGAGCGACTCAGTTGGGTTCCGCGCGGAGCCCTGGTCGCGGCGGCGGCACTGTTGTCGTCGCGTCTGACCGGCAAAGCAGGAGCGATCGCGCCGCAGACCCGCTGGGCAAAGCTGCCCGAGATGGTGCGCCGGGCGGACGATCTGTTGTCCCTGTACCAGCTCGCCTACGCGCTCTTTTTGCCAAAGTTCCAGCGCGAGCTGGTGGCGTTGGATGCCGTTGCGCCGTTGGTCGATGGACTGCCCCCGGCGATCCGAACCCTGCTTCAGAAGGAGACCGCCGAGCGTTCAGCCCTCTCGGCGATCAGCGTGATGGAGCATCGGCTGTTTCTAGGCGAGCGGCTGCTGCGCGACAACGACGCCGCCAGCATGGCAGCGTCGATCGAGCAGCGCCTTCCGCTCGTCGACCGGGTGCTCTTTGAGACGGTCGACCGCCTCGACGATGGGCTACGCTATTCGCCGGTGGGTAAAAAGGCACTGCTTCGGCGGATCGGCTTGCGCGGTCTGGATCCCGCGCTGTTCAATCGGCCCAAGAGCGGATTCGTGCTGCCCTATGACCGGTGGATCCGCCAAGGCCTGAGCAAAGCAATCGATGAGACGATGCGCGACCCGGCGGCGATCTCAGCCGCGGGGTTAAACCCCGAACCGGTGCAACGCCTCTGGCAAGCATTCCGGGACGGTGCTCCCGGCCTATACTGGTCGCGGATCTGGGCGATCTACGTGCTGATTCGCTGGTGCGACCGGCATGGCGTATTCCGCTAACGGCCGCTGGAGAGCACGACCGACCCGATAAAGAGATCGCGACCGATCAGCTCGACCGTCTTCTGAGCGGCAGCGAGTTTCGTCTTGCGTTTGCGCACGCAAAGCAGCGCCATATCCGCCGCCTGCGCGAGCATGACGCCCAGCGGGTTCGACAGGACCGACTCGATCGTTACCACCACGCGCCACGGATCGCCGGTGCTCGTTGAAACCGCGCGGGTAGAGAGATCGGCCATCAGTTTGAGATCTGCAATTACGCCGCGGATCGCTTCCAGGCCCATTCCCTCCGCGTTCAACACCCTAAGCTCTGGGTCTCCGAGCGCCGCGCCTGCCTTCGCCAGGCTGGCCGCGATGCTGGTAGCAGAGGCCCCTGGATCGGCGGGAACCAGGACCAACGACGACCATTGGTGCCGGTGCACCTCGAGCCAAAGCCGCTGAGCGTCGTCGGACGTCAACAGCGGCTCGACCGTAGAGCCCGGCCCGGTTCGGGGACGCTTGGATTCGTGCCGCACATTCGGCAACTTACCTAAAGACGCCAAGGGCTGGGCCGGATTCAAACCAGAAAGGCCCGGTTAACTCAAAGCCCGGCCAGTAACAGCGGGTTGAACTCGAGCTCGAGCGCCCTCCTTGCGCAGCGCGGTGCGGGCCAGATGGCGGCCGAGTGTCGGGCCCGTGTAGGCCGTTCCGGCCACAAAGCGAAAGAGCGGGCCGAAGCTAAACGCAGACATTATCCCAACGAAGTAAAGCCCCGACACGGACGACTCGCAGTGTCGATTTAGCCGCGGCGCCCGCTCGATGCGATCGATTCGAGCTCGCAGCTCCTGGCTGAGGAACGGGAGACGGTCCACGTCGACCTCGAAGCCCGTCCCGGCGACGACGTGGTCGGCGCGAAGCTCGAACTCGCCCTTGTCCTGCTCGCGTAGATGCAGCACCACACCACCGTCCTCCGCCCGCGCAGAAATTATCTCGCAACGGGTGCGGACCATGACTTTGCCTTCGACCCGATCGCGGACCCACCATGCACCGGAGGGACAAGACGGGTACGCACGGGTCAATCTTATCCGCGCTGAGTCGGGCATGAAGTGCGGTACCAGCGGGAAATGCTCGATTGCCCAGTTCACTTTTCCGGCGCCGAGAACGCTCAAGGGCTCTCGCAGACGGGCAAGGATTGAGCGCTGAACTGGCGTCTTGGTATGAAAGATCAGACGAGGTTTGCGGACCAGCAGCTGAACCCGAGAACCGCTCTCGTGCAGGAGCGCCGCGGCCTCCAGAGCCGACTGCCCCGCTCCCATGACACAAACATCCTTGCCGGCATATTCCTGGTAGTCCTGATGCTCAGCGGTATGAGAAACCAGCCCGGGCGGAAGTCCTTCGAGCACCGCGGGCTTCCTATGAAAATACCGCAGGCCCACCGCCACCACCACTCGGCGCGCTTCCATGCGTTCGCCGCTCGCGAGGGTGACAAGGAATCCACCCCGGATCCGTTCGATCAGCTGGACATCGACGGACTCGACCTCGGGAACGAGCTTCTTCTGAAGCCACACCCCGTACTCGGAGAACGACTCGATTCTGCACGGCTCACGGTCCTCGAGGCCGCGCTCACGGCACCAGTCCTCGAACCTCACTCTCTCCGGAGTGTCGATGGTAGTCGCGAAAGCGAATGACTTGAGGAATATGCCGCGCGGCATATCCTGCCAAAATCGCATTGGGTGGCCGAAGATCCGAAACGGCACCCGGCGGCGGCGCAGATGGGTGGCGAGTGACAGACCGTAGGGACCTGCTCCAGCGATGAGAACTTCCAAGCTTGTTCCTCCGCGGACCAAAGGCCACCGCCCATACCATACCGTGCATACCATACCGTGCCGCTTGGATGCACCTCAATCAATCACTACCTGACGCACGAAGCTGCGGGGGTGACGCGCCAACCGGGCGAAATGATGAAAGGCTTCCAACGACGCGGGCATCCGGTCATTTGGATCGGTTACCGCGTCCACTATCGAGCTGCGGTGGGTCGCCAGAAACCCCCACCATCGCTGCGACTCCTCGGTTGAGATTCTCCCAAACAGCCGTCGGGAGATCAGCTGGAGCTTGAGCTCGAGACTGCGGCAGTAGATTAGGCCTTGATTCCCATTCGAGCTCGAAGCCGACGCGATTCGCCTGCCGAGTCGATCCCAGTGGCCAAGCGCCGCATCGTACGCCAGCAGGGGCAGCGGCAGTCCACGCGCGATGTCGAACGCCATTTGGCCATAGAAGCGCGGGTTGAAGTCGATCAGAAGATAGCTGCCGTTGTCCTCGACAAACTCGGCTTCGAACACGCCCTCGTATCCGATGCTGCGACAGAGGGTGAAAATGCTCGTCACCAGGTCTGGCCGCGGGTCCGCTTCTTCGAAGCAAAGACCCACGCCAAGCTGCCGGGGCTGCTGCAAGATCTTGCGCGAGGCGCGGGTAGCGGCCAACTCGGCGCGCGGACCAATGAAGCCAGTGATCCCGTAAATCCCTTCCGCCTGCGAGGGGAAGTACTCTTGCACCGTCACCCGCGACACAGTTGGATCATATGTGAGCAGGGAGGGATCGTATTTCGTAGCCGATGTGAACTGGGCGTAACTGCGCTGCAGGTCTTGCGGCCGCCAAACCGGCACGCCCTTCGCGTGCGGGCGAAACAGGATCTGCGTCTGTGGCTTGATCACTACTGGAAAGCGGGCGGTGGTGGAGATCTCTGCCAGATCGCTGTCGCTTGCCGGAACCCAGGTGCGCGGCATCGAGAGTCCCGCCGCCTCGGCGGCTGTGCGCAGCCGAATCTTGTTCAGCAACCCGTAGGTCACCTCCGGCGGTGGATGCCGGAGCACGAAGTGCTTCGCGAGTTCGGCGCGGTGGATCGAGTACAGCCAGGCCAGATCGTCGCTGGTCGGATAGAGCACGTATCCCGGCTCGCGGGCGCCAAACTCACGAAGCCAGTGGATGAACCGAGAGGGATTGGACGGATCAGGGCACCGGACGCGGCGGGCCGCGAAGCGCGACCAAACCGCCGGCACCAACGGATTGCCATCCGCGACCGTAACCGAAATTCCCGCAGCGCCTAAGCAACGCACGGCCGCGAGCGTGCCGTGGTATGCGGGCATGGGGAGCAGTACTGGACGTTCGCGGACGATTGGGGGATCACCGATCTCGTTCACATCCAGAACGCAATTGTCGAGCTCAGCCGGTGTCATCTTTTGAACGGTGTGGGCGGTCGCCTTCACAGGCTGGGGCGCCGGTGGGCGGCACTTGAATGTACATCAGGTTCGATTGAGGGTTCACCTGGAGTGGATTTCGAGGAGCGGCAATGTGACACGCGACCCCGGTCACGTGTTCATTCATTTATGCCGCACCTGCATTGTAGTACGGCGTCCCTGCGCCTCAAAAGTCTCGCCCTAGCTGCCCGGGCCAGCGGCGGGCCGCGGCGCATGTCTACGGCATTCAAGGTGGCCGCTCCTCACCTCGCCGCACAGGCAAGTATCGATGACCACGCTGGTTGGCGGTCTGTCACATCGAAGTTTGTAGACTTTGGCTTTCCGTGATGGCAGAGAAAAAGCGCCGGCCGAAAACACGAGAGGGGCTATGCAGGGAATTCGCGGGTTACCGTTTCTTTCAATGCGGTGGATGCGGATCAGCGAGCTGGTTCTCGCCGTCGCGCTTATTTCGATCCCGTCGCAGGCGCAGGTGCATTCGGAGCCACAGGAGCCCGCTGTTGCCTTCCCGCTGAGACCAAGTGCGAATCAGCGATACTTAGTGGACCAAAACAATCTACCCTTCCTGATCGCCGGCGATTCTCCACAGTTCCTGATCCTGCACCTCTCGGTGGAGGAGGCCGACTTCTACATGGCCAATCGGCAAGCAATTGGCTTCAATACGCTGTGGATCACTCTAGTCACCGAGTCTGTGGGCGGTGCCACCTACGATGGCATTCCCCCATTTACAGTCCTGGGAGACTTGGCAACGCCGAATGAGTCCTATTTCGTTCGCGCGGACGACATGATTCGCCTTGCAGCGCTCCACAACCAACTTGTTATTCTGGATCCAATCGACACCATACAGTGGCTCGACGTGTTGCGCAGTAATGGTCTCACCAAGGCGCGGGACTACGGACGCTACTTAGGAGCTCGCTATCAGAACTTCGACAACATAGTCTGGATGAGCGGCGACGACTTCCAGTGGTGGAGTGACGTGATTGATGACGCACTCGTTCAGGCGGTGGCTCTCGGCATCAAAGACAACGATTCACGACACATTCATACGATTGAGTTGACGCCACAGAGTGGTTCTCTCGACGACCCGGCTTGGGCTCCGATCATTACTCTGAACGCTTCCTATACTTACGCACCCACCTACGCGCAGGTAATATTCGATTACAACCGTCCGAACTTCATCCCGACCTTCATGGTCGAGGCGAATTATGAGTTTGAAAACAATACAGGACAGGAGCTTGGCACCCCACAGGTCCTTCGCCTTCAGGAGTACCGCGCTCAACTGAGCGGCGCTGCAGGTCAGCTTTACGGTAACGGATACATTTGGGCGTTTGACAATCAGTGGAGGTCGTTTCTCGATACTCCAGGAGCAGCTCAGTTTGGTTATTTCAAAAGCCTGTTCGCACCACGCCGATGGCATGACCTCATACCGGATCAGACACATGCCTTGGTCATTGCTGGCTATGGCACCTTTACTGATACCGGTACCAACCTCGCCAGCGATTATCTGACCGCAGCCATCACCCAGGATGGAGCTCTCGCGATCGCCTATATGCCCAGCCTTCGTACGATCACCGTAGCGATGTCGAGGATGAGCGGCCCCACCACCGCTCGTTGGTACGATCCGGCATCGGGAATGTTTCAATCAATATCCGGATCGCCGTTTCCCAACGTCGGAACTCGCGATTTCACACCGCCGGGTCCAAACAGCGATGGAAACGGCGATTGGGCGTTGGTGCTTGAGTCACAGTAGCGGCGCTCGGGGCTCTCCCTGTCGGGGCTCTTACGCTGAGCCCTCCGGTCGCCGGAGGGTGGCACGCCGCTGGACGCCAAGCTTGAAGACAATGAGCCCTGCGTGAGTCGAGGAGACAGGATTCGCACTGGCGTCCGCTGTTTCCGCACATTCGCTCGATGAACTGTCCCTCCTCCGTTAGTCTGGGCTACAGTGCCGGTCTGCCCATCCTCGGCCAACAGGGGCACGTTAGTTGAAGCGCAAAAGGATCAGGTTTTTCGGGAACTTTGGTACCCAAAATCTCGGCAATGAATACACGCTGCAGGCGATCATCCACAATGCTCGCAAATACCTGCCTGATGCAGAACTGAGCTGTATTTGCCCAGGTCCGGAAGAGGCGGCCGCACAACACCACATCCCTGCGGTCCTGATGTCCTATCGCTACTCCCAGGAGTTCAAATCCAAGTCGGAGAGCCGCCGGAACACGCCGATCGTGAGACTGTTGAGACGCGTGCTGATCCGCTTTCCTCTTGAATTCGTTGAATGGGCCCGAGCCTTCAAATCGATGCGCGGTACCAGCATGTTGGTGATGACCGGGACGGGGATGCTGGGAGATTTTGGAATCGCACCCTTCGACTTGCACTATCAAATCCTCAAATGGTCGATCGTCGCGAAATTGATTCGCTGCAAGGTCCTCTTCGTCAGCATCGGGGCCGGGCCAATTGCACATCCGCTGAGCAGATGGCTCATCAAACGCGCGATCTCATTCGCTGACTACCGCTCATACCGAGACACTTTCTCGCGGGACTACCTGGCGAGCATAGGTTCCGATACCATCAAGGATTTCGTTTATCCCGATTTGGCATTTAGCCTCCCTCCAGAGCCCGCCGCCTTTCCCAAAGCAGGAGGAAACTCGCGGGCGATCGGCCTCGGTCTGATGGACTACTATGGCCAAAGAATGGAGCAGGACGAAGCGACGTACCGGAGCTACTTGGACAAGGTAACCAGTTTCTTGGCTTGGTTGCTCGAACGTAAGTACACCGTCCGCTTGCTGATTGGCGACTTGTCTTATGACCAGCGAATCAGACGAGATGTGCTGACGATGCTGCAAGCCCGAGGGGTGAAGTATGAGAGACAGCAGATCATCGACGAGCCATTGTCATCGGTTCGGGAGCTCATTGCCGCGCTGGCAGCAACTGACATCGTCGTTGCCACCCGCTTTCACAACATCGTATTCGGCTTGATGCTCGGCAAACCAGTGCTCGCGATTTCGTATCATGAAAAGATCAAGTCTTTGATGTCCGGAGTGGGACTGGCCGAGTATTGCCAAAGCGTTGACCAATTGGATACGAGCATGCTGGTGCAACAGTTCATCAAGGTGGAGCAGAGTGCCGAACTCCTTAAGCCCGCGATCGAGCAGAAGTTAGAGGAGTATCGTCGGGCTCTCGACCAGCAATACCGACAGATCTTCAGTGATCGCTGCGCGGAGTCGAAGCAGCCAAGCGGCAATGGCTAAGGAAACGCTGGAGCGGCTGGCAAAGCTGCGGGTGTTCGGCAAATCTCCGATCGGCGCTTACCTGCGCCTCAACGAGTGGATTTGGAATCGCGTTCCCCGCTCGATGAGGGCTCTTCGCCCGATCACTTCCTACGGTCATTTGTTGCATTCCTTGGTGCTGCTGCATGGCGAACGACAAATGTATCTGGGCACTCTCTTTCTCAGGAACCGCCCCGAGCTGGAATTGATCCGACGGCTTTCGAAGCTCAAAGCCAAGGACCGCCGTCTGAAGATCGCCGTCCTCGGCTCCAGCAACGGAGCCGAGGTCTACTCCGTCATGTGGGCAATACGTTCGATGGACCCAAGCCTCAACGTCGCGATCGAAGCGGTAGATATTTCAACCGAGGCCTTGAAGGCCGCGGAGCGAGGCGTTTATTCAATGGGAGTTTCTGACTTGGTCCGGGAGCCGGTTCTCGAATTGATGATGGACCGGGAACGGCAGGAGATGTTCGACCGCGAGGGAGATGAATTCAGAGTGAAGCCGGCGATCAAGGAAGGGATCCGCTGGCATCTTGGCGATGCCGCCTCTTCAGAGATCCTCGACGGTTTGGGACCGCAGGACATTGTGGTGGCGAACCGCTTCCTTTGTCATATGTCTCCGCTCGACGCGGAGAGATGCCTTCGCAACATCGCACGACTGGTTGCTCCGGGCGGATATCTCTTCGTTTCTGGGGTCGACCTGGACGTTCGAATGAAGGTCGCAAAGGAGCTTGGCTGGAAACCCTTGTCGGAGTTGTTGCAAGACATCCACGAGGGCGACGCCACCCTGACGGTGAGCTGGCCATTTAAATACTGGGGCCTGGAACCCATCGACAAAAGAAGACCGCACTGGAGAATCCGTTACGCCTCGGTCTTCCAGGTAGGGGAACAGACCCTCGGCGGGGCTACCACGGCCTATCCTGGCCACTGAGGATTTTGGTAGGCACCGTCGAAGTGATGGGTCGAAGTGGTCGCCCATCGGCTTCCTCCCCAGCACGCCGGTCTGGTTCTTCACCAGCACCGGTAAGACCTTCTTCTCAAAACTACTCACCGCTTGAGATGGTGATTGGGCTTTGGTGCTTGAATTGACTACGGACGTGCCCGTTGGCTCGATGCGTTGAGGATGCCCGCAACCGCCACGATGTCCGGCACCCAAGGTCAGTCTTTTTTCGCCTCCTGAAGGCCGCGTTCGACCCCCGATCCTCGAAAGGCCTCCGATTCTGTGACCCGTGGACGTTGCTTTGTCGAAGGTTATGTTGAGGGAGGCCGACGTAGCAGCAAGTAAGCGGCGGATAGGAGGCAGTAGATATGGCAGAGCTAGTCAGGAGAAGCGAGCTGGATCCCTCTCTCACGCGCTGGGATCCACTACTTTGGGACCCGTTCGAGATGATGAGGGACTTGAGCACCTGGGATCCCTTCCAACGGATGTTGGCGCCTTGGTCAGGGCGAGATCGGTTTGTGCCCAGCTTCGAAGTCCGAGAAACGCCTGACTCATACCTGTTCAAGGCTGACTTGCCCGGAGTCAAAGAGGAGGACCTCGACATTTCGGTTACGGGCAATCGCCTGACCATCACCGGCAAGCGACAGGAGGAGGAGAGGCAGGAGGGCGAGACCTATTATGCAGTCGAGCGATCCTACGGCAGCTTCAGCCGCACGTTCACGCTGCCCGAGGGATGCGATCTTGATCACGTGAAGGCCGAACTGAACCAGGGCGTGCTGACCTTGGTGGTTCCAAAGAAGGAGGCGATCAAGTCGAAGCACATCTCGCTGCGGACCCTCAAAGAGGGAATCAAGGAAGGCGTTGAGAACATCAAAGAGAGCGTCGAGAGTCTCAAGGAGAAGGTCGCAGGTAAGGTTAGGTCCTAGGGCGCTCGCAAATGAGGTAAACGCCGTCGATCGGCCGTTGCTGGCCTCGGCGGCGTTATCATCGCGCGTTGATCAGATACCGAGCATTCCTGGCCTAGCCCAGCCACTGAGGATTTTGGTAGGTACCGTCGAAGTGGTGGGTCGTTTTGTAGAGCTCGTGCTTTCCTTGCTGCGCGAGGCGAGCGGTCTTGGCCAGAATCGCCTGCACTTCACCTTCTTTCAGGGGTCGAAAACCACGAGCCGCCTTGAGAGCCTGCTCGAGGATCGGCATTGAGTCGCAGCCGGTAATCACCGTGCTGGTCGGCAGATTCATTGGGTAGTGCAGGCATTCGATAGCAGTCACCGCTCGAGTGTCGAGAATGAAGTGATCGCCCATCGGCTTCATCCCAAGTACGCCGATCTGGTTCTTCACGAGCACCGGCAAGACCTTCTTCTCGAAACTCTCGTAGTGAGCATCCATGACATTGAGCGGCATCTGAACCGTGTCGAATTGAAATTGATGCTGCTCAGCCACCTGCAGCATCTTCAAATGAATGTCCGGGCTCTTGTGGCCGGTGAACCCAATATATCGGAGCTTCCCCGCCTTTTTGGCCTCGAGCACTGCTTCCATCGCGCCACCTGCCGCGAAGATACGCTCGGGATCGCTCATCCGGATGATCTCGTGGAACTGCAGAAGATCCACGTGATCGGTCTTGAGCCGAGCGAGCGATTCGTCGATCTGCCGAGCCGCCGATTTCTGGTCGCGCCCGTCAATTTTGGTCATCAGGAAGGCTCGTTGGCGGTACCCGTCCTGGAGGGCCTTGCCCATCCGAATCTCGCTTTGCCCATTGTTGTAGTCCCAGCAGTTGTCGAGAAAATTGATGCCGTTGTCGATCGCAGCCCGGATGATTCGAATGCTCTCGGACTCCGAGAGCTCGGGTTTTCCGAGGTGAAATCCCCCGATGCCGACCATCGAAACTTTTTCTGCCGTGCGACCGAGCGTCCGCCGCGGCACCTCCCCTTTGCTCTCCGCGGCACCCGCGGAGGAAGCCAAACCAGTCAGGATTGCAGCGCCGACGCTCATTTCGATGAACTGCCTGCGGGTGACATCTGACTGTTCGAGATCGCCGCCCTCCGTTCCTACTCCGTCGAGTCTTGCAACGCTCATATCTCACCTCCATCGCGCTTCTGCGCTGATCGTCTTTTCTCTAGCGGTCTCAATCCTCGCGGGCGAGGTGTCGCTGCGCAGCAGTTCAATTCAATGCAGTTCGACACGTCGGGTGGAAAAGTTTCCA
>WNFH01001422.1_pt1 | contig 16172 bp, 13 predicted proteins | sample 5400411 | NCBI WGS metagenome assembly WNFH01 (sample SAMN13153347, study PRJNA577476) | soil metagenome | isolation source: 200 cm saprolite under Douglas fir tree site 2 hole 3 | place: USA:California | collected 2015-04-18
GGATCGTATCCCGCATGGTAGAGGATGTAAATCCCCACCTGGTCGGCCTGCGACTCCGCGCTCCGCGAATTCTTCAGCAGGACCGAGTTCACACCGAAGCCGATGCCGAGCTCAGCCAGCCGGCCCACGAGGCCGGAACTTTGCTCGAGCGCGCCTCCAAGAATCATGAGCGGTGCCGTGGTGAGCAGGGCCTGGGAAGCCTGGTGGGTTCCGTGCCGCATGACGACGTGCCCGATCTCGTGCGCCATAACCCCGGCGATCTGCGCTTCGTTCTCCGCGGCCTCGAGAGCGCCGCGGTTGACGTAAATAAACCCGCCCGGCAAAGCGAACGCGTTAATCTCCTTGCTGTTGACCACCTTGAACGTCCAGGGGTAGTCGGAATTCACCGGCGCGAACTGCGCCAGCCGCTTCCCGAGATCGTTCACGTACCGCACGAGTTCGGGGTCATTGACGAGAGGCAGCTTTTTGTCGGCATCGGCAGACGACTCGCGCCCTAACTGGACGTCCGCCTTGGGAGAAAATAGGTTGAACCCCGGTTTGAACCGAAGCTGCTCTGAAGCCAAGATAAAGCCGGGACGACAGAAGACCCACGAGAAGACAATCATGCCGGCGAAAATTTTGCGAGATTGGTCAAGCAAGCGGGAACTCATGCCCTGACCTCCTCATTTCCCGAATCGCAAGCTATCACCATGGAAGGAACCCTCGTCCTGCTCGATCAAACAAAGCCACCATTTTAGATGCGTCAGTCGCAAGACCGGACGTGGCGGAGCGAAGTCCAACCTTCGAGTCGCGATCGTGCCTCATCCCTTTAGGGCCATCTTAAAGTCGAGAGGCTGGACTCCATCTAGTTAAGCCCTCAGCAGGTCTTTGAAAAGACTCGCGCCTCGATATTCAGCATTCTCGCCGAGCGCTTCTTCGATGCGGAGCAGGCGATTGTATTTCGCGAGGCGTTCCGATCGGGTGATGGCGCCAATCTTTATTTGCGACGCCCGAGTGGCAACGGCAAGGTCCGCCATTGAATCGTCCTCGGTCTCCCCCGACCGCGCGCTGATGACCGTGCGGTACCCGTGCCGCCGCGCCAGTTCAACCAGCTCCAGCGTCTCGGTCAGCGTTCCAACCTGATTCATTTTAACAAGGACGGCATTGGCCACGCGGGCCTCAATCCCCTTCCTAAGCCGGTTGACATTCGTCACAAACAAGTCGTCGCCCAGCAACTGGCAACGACCACCGAGCTTGCCGGTCAGGACTCGCCAGCCTTCCCAGTCCTCTTCTCCCAAGCCATCCTCGATTGAAATGAGCGGGTAGCGATTCGCCCAAGCCTCAAAACGCTCGATCAACTCGGAAGCTTTGAGTTCCAGGCCTTCCACGGCGAGAGAATACCGCCCATCCCTCGAAAACTGGCTCGCAGCCACATCAACCGCGAGCGCGGCGTCTTTGCCGGGCTCGAATCCAGCGTGCCCGATCGCCTCGACCATGAGTTCAAACCCCGCTTCGTTGGAGGGAAGACACGGCGCGTAGCCACCCTCGTCGGCGACGCCGGCGCGGTAAATCCCTCTGGACTTCAGGACCTCCTTCATCGCGCGATAAACGGCCGTCACGTCTTCAATCGCCTGGGCGTAGCGCGTGGCGCGAAGCGGGACGACCAAGTAGTCCTGGAAATCGACATTCCCTCCCCCGTGGACGCCGCCGCTCAGGATATTAACCATGGGGACGGGCAGCTCGACGGCGCCCGCGCCTCCGAGGTACCTGTAAAGGGGCAGCCCCGCCGAGGCTGCGGCAGCCCGCGCTACGGCGAGAGAGACGCCGAGCAGCGCGTTGGCGCCCAGCCGCCTTTTGTTCTCTGTCCCGTCCAGGGCCCTCAGCCGCTCGTCGATCGCCTTCTGATCGCCGGCCTCGAGCCCCCTCAGGGCCCGCGCAATTTCCTGCTCGACGTTGGCGACGGCGTTCAGTACGCCGCGGCCAAGGTAGCGACGAGGGTCGCCGTCGCGCAGTTCGAGCGCCTCGGCCTTGCCCGTTGATGCCCCCGAGGGGACGATGGCGCGTCCCAGGGCGCCGTCCTCGAGCACCGCGTCAACTTCGAGGGTGGGGTTCCCGCGTGAATCAAGGACTTCACGAGCGCGGAGTGCGGCGACGCGGGGCACGAGGACTCCTTCGGACGGTCCGCGTTCAAGCGTTTCTTAGTTTTCTCTCAACAACCGCCAGAGCCTCATCAAAGGTCTTCGGCTTTTCAAGGAGGATCTGTTTGGCCACCGACCTGACCCGATCCTTCGTGGTCTCATCCTGAATATATTCGACGGGCGACTTGCCGTCGATCCGCGCCAGCATCAGCGCGCCGAGATGTCGCACAGTCATGCTTTCGAAGTCCCCGGAAGTCCCGATCCCCTCGACCAGCGCTCTCCAGAACGCGCGCGCGGCATCCAGGTAATGCCGGGTCAAACGGGGCTGGTGGAAGGCCTTCAGGAAAAGGTGGTTCAGCAGGAAACCCGCATCGAACGCCGGATCACCCCAATGGATGACCTCGAAATCGATCAGGAAAATGTTTCTGTCGCGCACCAGCATATTCTTTGGGCTGTAGTCGCCGTGGACGAGCGAAGTCCGAAGGTTCAATGAATCCAAGATCAACTCCTGGATCACTCCCCGGACCTCCGGTTGTCGGGTGGCAACGGTGCGGTAATACGGGTCAATCCGAAGCTGGTCGAACGCCGTCCGGTCTGCAAACTTTTTTTGAAATACCGGATCAGCCTGAGATGCTTTGATCATGCGCGCCAGCAGCTTTCCGGCGGCCTCGGCCACGCCCGCATCCACGGTTCCTGCGAGCAGCGACTCCTTCCAGACCGTCGAGCCTGCGGGCGCCGCTGTCATGATGAAAAAGTAGTTCTCCCGGTCCACGCAAATCACCTTCGGGAGCGCGGAATCCGCCACCACCGGGGCCAGCGACTGAATCGCTTCCGCTTCGCGATAAATCCGGTCACGGTCAGACCGCCAGTCGTCTTTGACGCGGAGTTTTTCGAGCGATTGCTTTGCCACCCATCGAAATTTCGGCCCCTCGACCAGGAAGACCAAGTTCGACACTCCGCCGCCAAGCTCCCGGATGGAAATGCCCGTCCCGTCCCGGACCAGACCCCGCGCCGTCACGTATTCCCTCAACTTTCCGGGCGTGAGCAGAAAACCTTTGAGACTCATGGCGCCTTACAAAATCGAACGCCCCGGTGCCGGGAGGAGCGAGGACCGGACCCCGAGGTGGCCGGCCGGTCACGCGAAGCAGCGAGAAGCAGAGCTACACGCGGACGACGGGTTTCCCCAGCGGGTCGAGTCGGTCAAGCAAACGGTAACGGGCGCCGCAACCGGGACAGTCAACCTCACCTTCGCCCGCCCGGCCCTGCCGCGGGGCATTCTCGAGCACATTGACGAGGCCGAAGTGACCGTCGGGAGAGAAAAAATATTCGAACAGGTGGCCGCCGCAACGCGCGCAGCATTGGCAGCGCCGGCCGAACCAGGATGGCCCTCTCAACTGACCTCCGGGACCTGAGTTGAAATTCTCGTTCCCCCAGGCCTTCCGCGCCGGAAATTCGAATATACACGAAATCCCAAGCTCGTGCGATTTGCGCCATTCTCTCGGGGAAAACAAAGTAGAATGGGAGCGTTCGAAGCCGAATCTTCCTCCGAGGGGCGCGACGGTGGAACGCCGAACTCTGATAATCGGCGCGGTTGCTGGCGGCATTGGACTCGCCGAATACACCGCCGTCTCCCATTGGCTGACCAAGCTGGGCGAGCCGCGCGCGCTTTCCGTCAAGAGCTACGAAAAGTATGGGGAGCAGGCAGCGCTGGTAGCCATCACTCCCAACGACGAATTTTATGTGACTTCGAAAGGTCTTACGCCCAGGGTTGACCGGGACCGCTGGCAACTGAGAATCGACGGGCTCGTCTCGAGTCCGCTCTCGCTGGGTTACCCGGACCTTCTGGCGCTCCCTCCTGTCGAAAAGCAATTAACCCTCGAATGCATTTCGAATCCAATCGGCGGAAACGCGCTCGGCAACGCGAAGTGGACGGGCACGCCGCTCCTGCCGCTCCTCGAACGGGCACGTCCGTCGAAGGAAGCGTCCTATGCGATTCTTTACGCGGCGGATGGTTTCACGACCGGCCATCCGCTCTCGCGCCTCTTGAACAAAGAAAATTTCATTGCCTACCGGATGAACGGACAGGCCTTGCCGTCCGACCACGGCTATCCCGCTCGCCTGTTTATCCCCGGGAAGTTCGGAATGAAGCAGCCGAAGTGGGTCACGCGAATCGAGCTTGCGAGCAAGCCTTCCCTCGGCTACTGGGAAAAGCAAGGATGGTCGGACACCTGCGAGCGCTGGGGCCACGCCCGTTTCACAGACCTCACGGAAGGCGCGAAGATCCGTGGAGAGTCTTTTGAACTCGCCGGTTATGCCCTGGGAAACCTCGACGGCATCCGAGCTGTTGAGATCAGCTTCGACGACGGCGCCACCTGGAAGCCCGCGACCCTCTTCAGCAATCCCTCTCCTATTGTCTGGACGTTTTGGAAACATATGTGGCTGAGGCCCAGGCCCGGGAAGTACATGATCCGCGTGCGAGCAATCGATGGGAAAGGTCGAATCGAGGACCGGGACCCGAAAGGCATCTACCCCGACGGGGCTACCGGACAACAGGCCCTTCAAGTCACCGTGGTCTGAATGGCGCCCGAGCGTCACTAATCTACAGGTCGAGTGCAGTCCCGCGCGCTCCGTCCTCAGAGGGAGTACCATCGCCGGATGATGTCCAGGATCGCGGGAGGAGGAAGAGATGACTCGAGTGACACGCAGGGAATTCGTAATAGCCTCCATGATGGTCGCCGCGGGAGCGGGCGTGCCGGGGAGAGGTCTTTTGCGGGCGACGGCGCACGGGACCAGTGCTGCCACAGAGCCTGAAGGCGAGTGGCGCAACAAGCAATCGGAGATGCGCTACCGGAAGCTGGGCCGCACCGGCTTCATGATTTCCGAGATCGTTTGCGGCGGCGACCCCATCTCGCCCACGAACAACCGGCACGTCGAACTGGCGATTGAACTGGGACTCAATTACCTCGATACCGCTCCGGCTTACGGCGACGGGCAGAGCGAGATGGGTTACTCGGCGGTGATCGAAGGCGCCAAACGCGACCGAGTATTCTTGAACACGAAGATCAGTCCTTTTGTCAGGTCGCGCGTCGAAGCCTACCGAAAAATCTTTTCAGGCTTGAGCCGGGAGGAACAAGCAAGAATCCTGCGCGAGGCGAGTGAAGTGCTCGAACGCCGCCGCGTGACCTTGCCCAATTACCTCGGCTACTACTACACCGGCCAATTCCAGCAGGCCGAGCAGTCCGCCATCGCCGAGGTGATGGAAAGGAAATACGCGGAAAAAATCGAGCGGCGAGAGACCTATGTGGAGACGATTATTCGTTCCATCGAGGCGAGCCTCAAGCGGTTGCAGACCGACCACGTTGATTTGATGATGTGCCCGCACGGCGCCGCATCACCCGCCGAAGTGCGGATCCCGGAAATTTACGAGGCGTTTGAAACCCTTCGCAAACAAGGCAAAGTGCGGTTTCTCGGCGTCTCCGCGCACACCGACCCCGCCTCGGTGCTCAAGGCCGCGATGGACACGGGCGTCTATTCAATGGCGATGGTTGCCTACAACGTCGTCAACCGCGCCTACCTCGAACCCGTCATCGAGGAGGCTCACCGCAAGAGCTTCGGCGTGATCGCGATGAAAGCCGCCCAGGCAGTGTTTGAAGCGGACCGGTCCAGCAAGCCAATCCCCGAACGGGCCGCGCTCCTCAACCAGTCGATCCCGGGCGATATGGGGCTCCATGCCAAGGCCTACCGCTTCGCGCTCAACAACCCGCACATTTCGGCGGTCATTTCGAACATGGTCAACGACCAGCAGGTAAAAGAAAATCTGGCGGTCGTCCACGCGCGCGCGTCGGCGGCCTGAGCTTTGAGGACAGATAAGCAGGACTTGGCTCGGACCCCTCGAGCATTCGCTGTCCGGGTGGCGGCCGAGCCCAATTCGCTCTCGACTATGCCTGGTGAGCTATCGTGGCGAACCTGTTGCCCGTGACCTGAGCCCTGCCACCAGGTCTGCGGGTCGCACTCAATTGTCGCAGGCAGCTCCTGAGTTCTTTGCGAAACTCCCGGCAGATCACTGAACGGGCGGCGGGGGAAAGGGCCGCGAGAGCTTCGACAGGCGTGGGGAAGCATTCCCCGTGGGGAAATTCGCCGTTCACCATGGCGGTGACGGCGAGCAAACCCAAAATCTCATCGTCCTTCGGTTCCCGGTCCCTGAAGTACGCTCGGAAACCATCCGGCTCCGAGCCGCTGCGCTCCATGATCACGTGGACCTGCTGCTTGAAGTACCTCTTCAGCTTCCTCTCATCCATGGCAACCTCCGACCCCACCTGACCGCCTGGCGCAGCGACTGCGGGGAACAGTTCAGGTTTCCGGTCATAAGCCAACTACGTCCTGTGCGTCAGGGCTCCTTCGTTTTCAGATAAGCCACGGCCATGGCAAGAAATTCGCGAGCATCTCTCACCTTCGCGGCCGCGCTCTCTCTGGAAACTGTTCTGATGCCGTCTGCCGCGTAGTCAGCAGCATCGCGAAGCCCAAAGGCGCTTTGCAACATCTCAAAAAAACTCGGCTCGACCTCCTTACCTTCGTGGACAAAGAGCCTATTGAAATTCCCAATCATCTCGCCGTGTCTCACGTATTTCCGCCCTTCAGCCAAGTGCATCGCAGAAGCCGCGTGGAACATGGCATAGTACGCGCGATTGACAGTCGCCTCTGGCGAGCCTTGCGCCAAGAGGAGCTCTGCGTCCGTCAGAGCCTCCCGAGCTTTTTGAAGGTGTCTCTGAACTTCCTCGTTCATCCAACCTGGATGGCATCCTCGGAAATGACCCGGATGAAGTTGGTTCTCCCTGTGCGATAGTCAGCTTCTCTGATCGGGACGAGCGAGATCAGGACGCCGTGCTTCAAAGTCAAATCGGCAGTGGTCTTGCTGCAGCGGTCAATTTCCTTTGCGACTTCGTCGAAGTCGGACAAGATCAGAGCAACATCAAGGTCGGAATCGTTGGAGAGTTCCACACCTGCGTCCGGCCGCGCGTAAGATCCGAAAACATAGAGTCCTCGAAAGCGGTCCCCGTAGAGATTCTGAAGCTGATCGTGGAGACCGCTCAGGACGGTATGAATCCGCCGCCCTGCCCACTGGAATATCTCTCCGACGCTCAAGCTAAACGCTCCTCGGTCCGAGTCTGAGAGGTTCGGCGGCGGCAGGGCTAAGGAATCTCTCCAGAAAAGGTTCAGCGTGGTTTCGCCCAGGTCCCGCACCAGGCACCGGGCGGCAATCCTGCCTCTCGCGTCCCTTTCAGATTCCACCCAAAGCACTCGAGCCGGAAAACACTTCGAGAAGGCCTCGCCGATTACTGACGCGGATTCCGGATCAGCCCGCCAGTCCCTGAAGACGGCCTTCCACTCCTCCGCGCCTTCATCTCTGCGTCGGAGTTCGGGATGGGTCTTGTGGAAGCCCTCGACTCGCGCCGCGGTCCCCTGGGCAACCGAAGCGGGCCAGTCGGGCCAGACGAAGCGCGCAAATAGGCCTCTTTCAGAAAAATAGCTGTCTGCCGAGAAGCCCTTGCCGGCATCCGCCAAACCCATCAAGGCAGACTGAACCACGGAGTGCTGCTCCGGCTTGTACGAGCTGAGCGCTTGCATACAGAAGATCGTAACAAAAATTACCTGCGGTAGGAAGGTGCCGATGCTGGAACCTCAAAAGCGTGCCGGCCAAGTCCTCACGAGCACCCGCTCGTTGAGCCGCAATTCATGCACCGGTAGCAGGAGCCGTTGCGGACCATGATGGCGCCGCAATCAGGGCAGCTCGGGGCGTCCTCGGTATGGGTGACTCCAGCGAGGCCCGGCTGGACGTGAGTCGAAGCCGTCGTCGCGTCGGCCGGGGCCGGCTCGCCGCTTGCGTGCTTGAACTGGGAAGCCAGCTCAGCGGCTGCGGCAGCCTCGACGCCGTTCGGCGCCGCAATGCTGACGTTTTCCTTTGGCTGGGCGTCCTTCGGAAGGAACTTGAGCGCCAGCCACCTGAAGATGTAGTCCATCAGCGACTTCGCATAGCCGATATCCCGGTTACTGCTCCACCCGCTCGGTTCAAAGCGCGTATGGCTGAACTTGTCGCAGAGCACTTTGAGCGGGACGCCGTACTGCAAGGCCAGTGAGACCGCCGTGGCGAAGGAGTCCATGAGCCCGGAAACGGTCGAACCTTCCTTCGCCATGGTGATAAAGATTTCGCCCGGCTGGCCATTTTCATAGAGCCCCACCGTCAAGTAACCTTCGTGCCCGCCCACCGAAAACTTGTGAGTGACGGCGCGCCGCTCGTCGGGGAGCTTGCGACGGAACGGCCGGGCGGTAGGGATGGGTGCAGCCGGAGCCGCGGTCTCCTGAGCCCTGGACCCCTCCATCTCTTTTTTCGCCTCCGCTTTCTCGCTCTCCGGTTTGGCGTCAGAGGTGTTCAGGGGCTGGGTGCGTTTTGAGCCGTCGCGGTAAATCGCGATCGCTTTCAGGCCCAGGCGCCACGCCTCCATAAAGGCGCTCGAAACGTCTTCGACCGTGGCTTCCTCCGGCAAATTCACCGTCTTCGAGATTGCGCCGGAGAGGAACGGCTGCACCGCCGCCATCATCCGGATGTGGCCCATGGCGTGGATGGAGCGTTTCCCGTCCGCCGGTTTCAGGGAACAATCGAACACGGGCAGATGCTCGGGCTTCAGGTGCGCCGCTCCCTCGATGGTGCCATTCTGGTCGATGTAATTGACGATTTCAGCGGCTTGCTGCTCGGTGTAGCCGAGCTTCAGGAGCGCCATCGGAACCACGTTGTTGACGATCTTGATGAGCCCGCCTCCGACCAGCTTCTTGTACTTCACCAGCGCCAGGTCCGGCTCGATACCTGTCGTATCGCAATCCATCATGAAGCCGATCGTACCGGTCGGAGCAAGCACGGTGACCTGGCAATTCCGATACCCGTGCTTCATCCCGCTGGCCAGACATTCATCCCAGGCCTTCTTCGCTGTATTCCAGAGATTCTCCGGAACGGTCCGCGGGTTGATATTCCCCAGCGCGTTGCGGTGCATCGAGATGACTCCCAGGAAGGGGTCGCGGTTGACGGCGAAGCCCGAGCAGGGGCTCAGTTCCGCCGCGATCCGGGAGGACATCAAGTACGCCTCGCCGTGCATGAGGGCCGTGATGGCGGCCGCGTAGTCGCGCCCGGCGTCGGAATCGTAAGGAAGGCCGTTGGCCATCAGCAGGGCCCCGAGGTTGGCGTAGCCGAGGCCCAGCGGGCGAAAGTCGTGGGAGTTGAGGGCGATCTTCTCCGTCGGATAACTCGCGTTGTCCACGATGATTTCCTGGGCCGTGATCACGACGTCCACCGCCTGGCAGAAGGCTTCGACGTCGAGCTTGCCGTCCGGCGCCTGGAACTTCATCAGGTTGAGCGAGGCCAGGTTGCAGGCCGAGTCATCCAGAAACATGTATTCGCTGCAGGGGTTCGAGGCATTGATCGGGCCCGTGGCCTTCGAGGTGTGCCATTTGTTGATGGTGGTGTCGAACTGCATTCCCGGGTCGCCGCACTGCCAGGCGGCTTCGGCGATCTTGCCCATCAGGTCACGGGCTCGATAAGACTTCACGGGCTCGCCGCCTGTGACGCGCCTCGTCACCCACTCCTTGTCCTCGAGGACGGATTTCATGAAGTCATCCGTGGCGCGGACGCTGTTATTGGCGTTCTGGAAGAAGATGGAACTGTAGGCCTCGCCGTCGAGGGAGGAGTCGTAGCCGGCCCCGACGAGTGTCCAGGCTTTCCGTTCTTCTTTGGCCTTGCATTCGATAAAATCCACAACGTCCGGATGGTCAATGTTCAAGATGACCATTTTGGCCGCGCGACGCGTCTTGCCGCCGGACTTGATGACGCCCGCAAAAGCGTCATAACCTTTCATGAAGGAAAGGGGACCCGAGGCCATACCGCCCCCCGACAGGGGCTCGACTGAGGATCGAAGAGGTGAGAGGTTCGTGCCAGTGCCCGAACCCCACTTGAAGAGCATCCCTTCGGTCTTGGCAAGATTCAGGATGCTTTCGAGGTTGTCCTGGACGGAGTTGATGAAGCAGGCAGAGCACTGCGGGTGACGGTAGGCCTCGGTCTCCTTTTTCACGCTGCCCGTGGCCGGGTCCCAATACCACCCGCCGCCTTCGGACGATCGGCGGTATTTGTGCCACAGGCCGCAATTGAACCAAACCGGGGAATTGAAAGAAGCCTTCTGGCGGACCAGGATATGGTCCAGCTCATCGTGGAAAGCCTGGGCGTCTTCTTCCGTCCGGAAGTAGCCGCCCTCGACGCCCCACTGGGCGATGGTGTCCGCAACGCGGCTGATCAGGTGCCGGACGCTTGACTCGCGCTCGGCCGTCGCGAGCTTCCCGTGAAAATATTTTGAGGCGACGATGTTCGTGGCCGTCTGGGACCAATCTTTGGGTACCTCAACGTTGCGCTGCTCGAAAACGGTCTGGCCTTTTTCGTTCTGGATGGAGGTGGTGCGCGACTCCCACTCCATTTCATCAAAAGGATGAGTGCCGGGCCTGGTAAAAAGTCGCTTGAAGGTCAAACCGCGCCGGGCCACGCCGTCGGTGGTGAGTGTCTCGCTCTTCGTCGTCGAGACAGTGTCCCGGTTCCCCATAATCGCCTCCGAAATTAAGAAATTGAGTGGTCTGGTCCGGACGTTGCTTGCCGCCCAGGCCCGCCCCAGCGGCATGTCCCGGCTTTGGCTGGTCGGCGTGTCATCGCCGACGCCGGGGCAGAATCTAAACCTTCTGGGGTGGGCTTGTCAACCAAAAAACACAACATGTTGTGGTTTTTTCAGAAGGGGGTCAAAATGTGGTAGGGTTCATTTGGCTGACCCGCGTCCCTCAACCTAACCTCTTCGCTCCCTTGGAGATGAGCGCGGCCCCCTGTCTCCGGGGCCCGGCCATGCAGCACATGTGAGGGGGAATCAGCTTCTGTGGAGGCGTCTCCAGGCCTCGAGAAATTGATTCCTCGTCCCCGACCAGAGGACTTCGCGCGCTCTCATGAAGTGAGATGCTCCGTCCTGGGCCGGAGGATGCCGGGGGACCGTATGAAGGAACTAACTCGGCAGTGGGGCCTTCAGGTTTGATTTGTTCAGCGCCCTGGCTAATTGAGCCTCGACGGCTTCTCGGGACGAGCTGCGGGCGACCGCAATCTCATTCACGAGCAATTGCCACGAGCGGTCGAACATCCTCTTCTCCCGGAATGAGAGGGGCTTATGCTGACTGAGGATCAGCAGGCTCTTGAACACTTCCGCCACGTGCTGGATAGAGCCGGTCCGCATCTTCTCGGAGTTTTCCTTGAATCGGCCCTTCCAGTCCTGAGGAGCCTTGCACCGCCCTCTTTCGAGATACCCGAAGATGGTGCCGATTTCGCTGTTCTTTGCGACGCGCCGCAAGCCGATCGTGGCGACGTTGCTCATGGGCACCATGACTCGGAGGCTGCTGGCATTAAGTCTTAAAAGGTAAAAGACCTCGGACTCACCGGTTAGATTGCGCTGGGAAATCTGTTCAACTATTCCCACACCCTGATTTGGATAGACAACTTTGTCGCCGACCTGGAAGTCCATAGTCCCCCTCTGTTGTGGAAGTAATTGAAGACCCCTAGAATAATTGGGAAAGTGCTTCAAGTCAAGGCTTGTGACGGGCTTCTGCGCCACCCAAGGACGCCGCCGTGGGAACTGGGGGTTGCCGTCGCAGCACCGGATAGCCCTCCGCGCCCTCATGCCCCGCCCAGGGGGACCTGGACGCCCACCCGACAACCGTCAAATCGGCCAGGCGCCCTCCGCGGTTGCCGGAGATTTTCCGGCCCGCAGCCGCCTGCAAACCCTGTAAAATAATCAGCCTGAGGTGGTCCGGGAGATGTGGCTTGGGTTTCTGGCGTTCGGAGTTACCCTGTTCTTCCTTCTTGCCAAACAGTTGTTCCCTGCTTTGTCTTTATCCGAGGCTAAGTGGAAGCTCGTCTCGAGTGAGAAGTCGCGAAGGCGCGTGGCCATGGCAGCGGTGTTCGCCTACCTCGTCCTCTTGGCCCTTCACTTGGTCTGGCCGGAAGCCCTGGTCGTATTCCTCGTGTCGAGCGCCATTGTCTTGATCTTCTTTGCCAGCCAGCTCTTTTGGCTCCGCCGCGTAAGCGAGATCGGCGAAGCCCTTCTTCCACGCAAGGAATGGGGGAACTGGTTCAGGAAGGGCGGCATGGCCGTCTACATCATCCTCTTTTCCTACAACCTCCCCTGGTGGCCGGGCGCGTCGGAGCCGACTCGATTGACGCTTGGAGCCGCGCTTTTCCAGGCGCCGTTCCGCTGGTGGTTCGTGAGTTCCCTGCTCGGTTTTCTCGTCGTCCTGCTTTTCTGGGTCGCTGACCGGGTCGTGCGCATGCTTCGTTGGGCCTTCAAGAGGGTCGCGGGGAAACGCCTCCCTTCCTCGCGCCGTCCCGTAGCGACGGACCCGGTGTCAAGAGGGCGGCGACAATTCCTCGAGAAGGCCGCCGTCGCCATCAGCGCGTCACCGTTCGTGGCCGGCGCCTACGGACTTTTCTACGGGCGGCTCAATCTCGAAGTTGTTCGGAGAAGGGTCCGCCTGGAGCGACTCCCCAAGGCGTTTGACGGCATTCGTATCGCTCAAATTTCCGACCTTCACATCGGGCCTTTCATGAGTGAAGACGAGATTCGAAAATATGTCGGCATCGCGAACGAATTGCGGCCCGACCTTTTCCTGCTGACGGGAGACTATGTTACCTGGGACCCTGCAACACAAGGTTCGGTGGTCAACGCGCTTTCCGGCCTCAAGGCTCCCCTGGGGGTCTTCGGGTGTCTCGGCAACCACGAGCTCTGGACGGACACGGAGGCTTCGATTACGCGGCTCTTCGCCGCCCGGGGCATCCGCATCCTCCGCCAGGAGCGAGCGCCCCTCGCGTTGAGGGGCGAGACGGTCAATTTGATTGGAGTGGATTTCCGGAGCGCCCGCGACCCCAGGCTCCGCGGCTTGCAGGTGGAGCGCAGGTATTTGCGCGGAGTCGAAAAATTATTAATGCCGGGCACCGTCAACATCCTTCTCACCCATAACCCCAATTCCTTCGACCGCGCCGCCGAGCTCGGCATTGACCTGAGCCTGGCCGGCCACACTCACGGCGGGCAGGTCACGCTCGAATTCATCCATCCCAGCCTCTCCCCCAGCCGGCTGATCACTTCCTACGTCAAAGGTTGGTTCCAAAAGGGCCGGGCGCAGCTTTACGTCAATCGAGGGATAGGAACCATCGGAGTGCCCATGCGCATCGGCGCCCCGCCGGAGATCACCATCTTCGAGTTGGCGCGCGAAGCGTAGCGCCGCCCTTCAGGACGGCACAAGATTGCGCGGCCCAAGACCGGCCGCTGCATTCGCGTCAGGGCACGACCTTAGTCGTGCCGGGAAGGCCAGTTTTGGAGTGCGGAAAGCCTGCCCCGACAAGTCGGGGCTTGCTTCCGCTTTTTCCAGGCGGGAGCTAGCTCCCGCCGCCCCAAAGCGCTGGCAAGCTGTCCCGGTCCTATCGGGAGCCAGCGCACTCCAAAGCATGGCGGCGTAAAGCCGCCGCTACGGCCATAAAGACCCGCACCGTTTGTAAGGCGAACAGCGCAGCGCGCTACTTCTTCAAATCGTCAGGCGTATCGGTGAGGCGGCCAAGCATTTCGTAAGTCCTGACGATCGCATGATCCACCATGCGCTCGCCGGCTCCAACCTCGACCCAGGAGGTGGCGCTGCCGGCGCCGTAACCGCCGAGGGTGGCGGCGCGGATCGTGGGGAAGTAGCCGAAATACCCGTTCGCGTACCCGAGGAAGAAAGCGTCAGGCACCGGACAGCGGTCACGCCAGTTTACTTGAAAATCGACGAAGGGCTCTCCCGGCATCCCCATCAGCGCGATGCGCTTGTTGATGAGCACCGTCGCGACGGGCAGATGCAGCTCCTCGCGGATGCGAGAGCCGTAGTCGTCAAAAACCTTGGGGCCAAAGGCTGCGATGAGCGCCTGGCGGAGTTTTTCGGCGTCCCAGCGCAAATGGAAAGTCAGGAGGTCCTCGGCGAAATCGAGGCTGGCCTCGGGCGAAGCTTGCGTGCGGATGCTGCCGGCGACGCGGGCCGCTTCCTGCCCCAGCCTCTCTCCTGTCCAATCCCGCATTTTGACTGCGTCCTGCTCCAGGCGAGTCACTGCGTGGTAGGGATTAATGTCGCCGGGGGCACCCTGCAGGAAAAAACAGATGGGCTGGGCGCCGCTTTCCGCCGCCAGGGTTTTCTCGACGGTCTGGGCCATGACTCCGGGAAAATCGGCTGAGTACTGAAGGTTGTCCGCGCCGAACACGACAGCGTGGCAGGAATAGTTTACGAGGATGGCAAGCGGCTTGCCGTCCGAAGCGTCCACGCGAAGCACCGCGACAGTGGGATCGACTGGCGCCGTGGGGACCATCGTCGTATTTCGTTCGAACCACGTCACAGTCCCCTCCGGGTTAATCCGCAGCCGGTTGTGACCGATGTAGGCGATGCCGTAGCCCACGCCGAGGCGCGCCTCCACCAGGCGCTGGGACGACTCCTCGATCGCTTTCCCGATCTTCTCGAGGGCGGACGTTTCCCAGCCGGGCACACCGCCGGGAGGGTATTCATCCTGAATTACAGGCCCTGAGTGCGTGTGCGACGCCGTAACGAAGACGTAGGAAATCGCGCTCGCCTTTTTCGCCGCAGCCCGGAGTTTCTCGAGCGAAGCCGGGCCGAAGATGCGCCCCAGGTCAAGCGTGACCAGCGCCAAGCGCTTCTCACCCGCTTCCAGCACGAGGACGCGCGCATAAAGCGGGTCCAGCGTTCCCGTCGAAACTCCCTTGCGGTTCCCGTATCCCCACATTCGCAGGCCGGCGGGCGGGGTGATGTCAACCCTGGCGACGCCTGCTTTGAGCGTTGCCGCCAAGGAGGGGCGAGACCAAACAACACTCGAGAGAAGAAGGCAGAGGGTCGCCGCGCGAATCCGCATTCTCAAGACAGAAAAGTTTTCGGTTGGCATGGAGCGTCAGTCCTCGGGCAATGGCTCTTTTGAAAAGGCGTGGGGACGGCTGGGCCCTGTCTTTGAAGCTGTGATATAACCGCTGGGCCCGGCAAATGCAAGGAGTTTCAGATGTACTGCTGCAACTCGTTAGGCGAGGCGATCGATCGCGGGGCGATGTATTTCGGGGCGAAGAACCGGATTGACGACGGCCGGATCGTCAACGACCTCGACACGGAATATTTTCTCCGATCCGCGTCCGGCCGTGGCTACGACTACATCGGCATCAATTACTGCCCGTTTTGCGGCCGTGCCCTTTCGCACGGGCTATGGGCGGCGGAAAACAAGAAGTGAAGGCGGCTCGCGCACCTTACCTCGCGGCTCCCGCCCACGACAGACCCGGGCGAGACGATTCGCGCGCTCGAGGAGCGCGGCGCCTGCTGTTTCAATTGGCTGTGGGAAAGAGAGACGAGAACTGAAAACTAAGTACACGGTTTCAGAAGTTCCCTCACGTATTTCACCATTGTCGGACCCGTACGTACAACCTTTCACGGAACACTAGGCGATAACTTGGGAGCTACTGACCTTCGTGGCCGGCCGATCAATTTCTCAGATCGCCGTTTCGGGGGACCTGAAAGTGATGGGCCACTTATCCGGTTTGCCGACTGCAGGGTCAAGTGGCTCAAGCAATCAACTGATCGCTGTCCTCTCACTTTTATGGAAGGGCGTTTATCGGGCGCTATCCGGCTTACGTGGTCGGAAGGGATCTTTTCGACAGGAAAGCAAGGGCGGCGAAATCTGACAAATGGATCATAAAGTGAGAGACCACCCTGCCGGGCGCAGGACATGCAATAGTCCGGTCAGCCACCTCGCATAGGCTGTCTTGGTTGTCTTGGGATTGCAGATTCAAGATTTTGAGCTACAATTTTACTCCAGTTCGGGAATGAGGCCTGGGTACTGAGTTGGATACGTTGAAATGCGGCGCTCGGAGGGGACCAACGAGCCTAGCAAGCCTTATTTGTGTCTTTGCGTTCGGGTGCGTA
>WNFH01001424.1_pt1 | contig 16163 bp, 13 predicted proteins | sample 5400411 | NCBI WGS metagenome assembly WNFH01 (sample SAMN13153347, study PRJNA577476) | soil metagenome | isolation source: 200 cm saprolite under Douglas fir tree site 2 hole 3 | place: USA:California | collected 2015-04-18
AGAGAAGAAGGAGCGAGACCAATGGCCAAGCCAATGCCTTTACAGTTACCAACGCGCGATCCGCGCGAAGAGCTGCGCTCTCGATTGGACAGAGCACCGCTCGAGCACGCCGAGGCATTACTCGCCGGGTACGAAGTGCTGCAGGGACTGCACGACCAGGGAGTACTCGAGCTACTGCGTGGGCTGTTGGGGGCTGGCGGCAAGGTGTTGGAGACCGCTGTAGAGGCGGCGCAGGCACCCGAGTCGGTGCGCGCGATCCGTAATCTCGTCGTCCTGGGGAAGACGCTCGGAGAAATCGATCCCGACCTGTTCGACGGTTTTGCCCTGGCACTGCCCGAGGCGATGCAGCAGGCGAGGACGCAGGGGAAAGAGCCTCCCGGCTTCCTGGCGATTCTGAATAAGTTTCGCAGTAAGGATTTGCGGCGCGGGCTCGTCGCTGTGAACAGCTTACTCGAAGCGTGGGGAAAAGATTTTTTCTCGGAAGCGCACTCTCAGTCGGAAAAATGAATGCGTTGGCGGAGGATATATGCGAAGCATGAATCGTTGGGTGATCGCAACGGCCGGGATTTTTTTGCAAATTGCATTGGGCGCGGTCTACGCCTGGAGCGTCTTTCGGATCCCGCTTGCACGGCAATTCGGATGGAGCATTCCAGAAGTCACGTTAACGTTTACCATCAGCATCTTCGTGCTGGGTGTATCAGCCTTCTTCGGTGGCCTCTGGCTGAATCGTCGTGGCCCGCGCATCGTCGCACTGACCGGTGGCGTCCTCTATGGAGTAGGAGTCTTCCTAGCCAGCTTCTCCGACCATGGTCTGTGGTGGTTGTATCTGAGCTATGGAGTGATCGGCGGAATTGGTTTGGGCTTCAGCTACATCGTGCCTGTCGCTGTGCTCGTCAAGTGGTTCCCGGACCGTAGAGGATTGATTACCGGCATCGCAGTCGGCGGCTTCGGCGCCGGGGCTTTGATCACCGCGCCCGTGGCGACGCGGCTGATTCAAACCGTTGGCGTGCTTCACACATTCGCCTATCTTGGCATCGCGTTCTTGATCGTCACGGTTATTTCGGGTTCTTTCATGCAGAATCCTCCGGAAGGCTGGAAGCCCGAAGGATGGAACCCAACTGCTTCGCAAGTTTCTCAGAGGGCTAGGCGAGACTACACGCTTGGGGAAGCCTTGGGGACCTGGCAGTGGTGGGCACTCTGGCTCCTCCTTTTTTTGAATACTTCCGCGGGCATTTCGGTGATTTCGCAGGAAGCGCCGCTCTTCCAGGAACTGGCGCGTGTGAGTGCGGTCGTGGCTGCGGGCATGGTCGGCGCGGTAAGCCTCGGCAACGCACTGGGGCGAGTGTTTTGGGCTTGGGCTTCCGACGTCATCACACGCAAAGCGACTTTCTTCGTGATGTTCTTGGTGCAGGCGCTGCTCTTCTGGTTCCTGCCAGGCATTTCTTCTGCGGGCATACTTACTGCGGTCGCCTTCATCATCTTGCTCTGTTATGGAGGCGGATTCGGGACCATGCCTGCGTTCGCGGCCGACTACTTCGGTGCTAAGAACGTTGGCCCGATTTATGGCCTCATGCTGACCGCGTGGGGATTCGCCAGCGCATTCGGACCGCTTCTGATCGCATACATGCGCCAGGCTAGTGGCACGTACCACGGTGCGTTGCACATTATTGCCGGCGTGATGCTGATCTCCGCTGTGCTTCCGGTACTGGTATCTCCGCCGCGGGATGCCCTTATCGAATCCACAGGGCAGATGCCGTCGCCGCTGCACGCCAAGAACGCAGGAACGGGAAATCCGCGAGCCGCGCACTGAGAGCGTCGGCTGGCGTCATTTGGGAAAATTTGCATGGAAGAGGTGGTCCCAATTCGGACTACACGAACGCAAGCCCCATCGCTCGCGCCGCGAGATGCTCTCGGGCGGCCGCTTGCAAGCCTGCGCCTCTCGGTAACTGACCGCTGCAATCTGCGGTGCATGTATTGCATGCCGGAAGAGCATTATCGCTGGTTGCCGCAAGACCATCTGTTGAGCTTCGAGGAGTTGGTTCGGCTTGTCGACATCTTTACAGCCCTCGGAGTGCGGCGCGTGCGATTGACCGGCGGGGAGCCGCTTCTTCGTCGGGACCTCGATCACCTGGTGAGTTTGCTGGCGGCGAATCCTCTGATCGAAGATCTCGCACTCACGACGAACGGAATCCTACTCGCCGGGCAAGCCGGAGCGTTGCGTCGCGCAGGTCTTCATCGAGTCACCGTCAGTCTCGACACGCTGCGGCCGGAACGCTTCCTGGCCATCACCCGTCGCGACGATCATGCGAAAGTCCTCGATGGAATCGCCGCCGCGCGCCGCGCAGGATTTTCGGGGACCAAGATCGACGCAGTGATTATCCGGGGCGTCAATGATGACGAGCTGATTGACCTGATTGAGTTTGGGCGCACCAACGATGCGGAAGTGCGATTCATCGAATATATGGACGTGCCCGGCGCGACCCAGTGGACCATGAAGAATATCGTTTCGCGGGCGGAAATGCTGGCCAATCTGGAGCGACGCTATGGCCAGATCACGGCGGTCTCTAGCGATAGTTCCGCGCCAGCGTCTCGTTTCCTTTTGTCCGACGGCACGGTCTTCGGCATCATCGCCTCGACCACTGCGCCGTTCTGTGGTCGCTGTGATCGCAGCCGATTGACGGCCGACGGGATTTGGTACCGCTGCCTCTACGCGATGGCGGGCACGGATCTGCGCCGCGTATTACGCAGCGCTGCTACGCCGGATGAGATTGCCGGACGAATCGCCGATCTCGTGGGGAGCGCGTGGCGCGTCCGTACGGATCGCGGCGCGGAGCAGCGCAAGGCCAATCACGGACGGACCGCGTTCGTCCCTCTGGACGCACTTCAGTGCGATCCCCACTTCGAGATGCACACACGTGGCGGTTGATCGCACAGGTACGACGAGATTTATCCAATGGCTCAAAAAAACCGCAGCATCGAACTCACGCAAGTGACCCAGTGGGAGGACGGCAAGGTCGCGCGTGTTGAGGACTACCTAGCAGCAGAAGAGCCGCTGGAGATGCGCGCGGGACGTTACTCCCTGGGCGTCACTCTTCGCACGCCGGGAGACGATGAGGAACTCGTAGCCGGCTTTCTGTTTACCGAGGGCATCATCTCCCGGCGAGAGGACTTAGTTGCGCTGCGGATGCCGGGCGACAACTCCCCAGAGAGAAATCTTGTGCGAGTAACGCTCGATCCCAGTGTGCGACTCGCGGAGAATAGCGCGGCCCGAAGATTTTCCGCAGGGTCGGCCTGCGGCGTGTGCGGGAAGGCTTCCATTACGCAACTCAGGCGTCGAGGGCTGCGCCGTCCCGAGGCTGCTACGCTGTTCGATCCTGAAATGCTCTGCAAGTTGCCTCCAAGATTGCGCGCGGCGCAAGATGTCTTTGGCCGAACCGGCGGACTGCATGCTGCTGCGCTTTTCGGCCCGACTGGCGAATTGCTCGTCTTACGCGAAGACATCGGCAGACACAATGCCGTGGACAAAGCGATCGGTTGGGCCTTGCTCGGTGGGCGCTTGCCTCTGAGTGATCATGTGCTGCTGGTAAGCGGTCGTGGCGGATTCGAGATCGTTCAGAAATCGATCACCGCCGGCATTCCGCTCCTGGCGTCGGTGTCCGCGCCGTCGAGTCTCGCTGTACAACTGGCACGCGAACTGGGTTTGACGCTGGTTGGTTTCCTGCGCGGACAGCGCTTCGTCATTTACGCCGGCGAGGAACGGATAGCCGTTTCGCCTCCGGCTCTAGCTGGGGCTTCCTGACATGGGCGTTTCTACTCAGACGTTCAGCAGTCCACCAGTTCCGCGCCTCTTCATAATCTCCGGGCGCGTTCATGTTTTTCAAGATCAGCTCGCTCGGCTCGATCCGGCGCCACTCGCGCGGGTAGACAAGTTCGACGCGAAGTTTCGCGATAGCGTCGGAAACTTTTCGCACGCCCCGCGCCAGCGCGGCAGCAATCGGCGCACGACATTCGCGGCGGTACACAGCGGCCAGCGGCTCGATCCCGCGCTCTGTTCGTGGAATGACGACCTCCCCGCGCGACCGGAGCGCACACGAAAGCAGCCAGTCGAGCCATTTTGCCGAAAGGTACGGCAGGTCGCAGGCGACGATCAAGTTCCAGGGCGCATGGGTCGCAGCCAGAGCGGTGGCGATTCCGGCCAGAGGCCCAATCCCAAGTATATCCGGCCCATTGAGAGGTTGCGCGTGGTCCATGTCCGAGATTACGTGCAATCCGAGCGACTCGTATCGGCTTGGAGACCCGACAACATTGACCTCGGCGACGAGTGACTCAAGCAAGCGGGCTGTATGGAGGATCAGTGGGACGCCGCCAAAATCGAGAAGCCCCTTATCGCGGCCCATACGCGAGCTGGCGCCCCCTGCAAGAATGAAGCCGGCGACTTGGCGATAGCGCTTCACGACTACCCAGCGATTCTACGACTGCACGCGCAACTTGCACAGCGTTCCGGAGGATTGTGATGGATGCGATCAATTTCGATAAGGCCCTTAGTACAATTCTCTCCGCTGTGCAGCCGCTGCCAGCGGAGAACGTCTCGCTTGACCATGCGCTCGGACGGGTCACGGCGGCAAGAGTAGTTGCTGATGAAGATGCCGTGCCGTTTCCGCGCTCGGCGATGGATGGCTACGCGGTGCGGGCAAGTGAATGTACCTTAGCAATACAAGGGAATCCGATTGAGCTTCCCGTGGCCGGGCAGGTGTTCGCTGAAAAAGGCGAATCGACTCTCGCGCCCGGAACCGCCTTGACCATCACGACCGGCGCACCCATTCCGCGCGGCGCCGATGCTGTGATTCCACACGAACGCACAGAGCAACTTGGCGCCTCAATACGCTTTTTCGCGCCCGTGGCACCGGGCGATTCTGTGTTTCCTCCTGGCGAAGACTTTCGCCGGGGCGATGAACTCGTCGCCGCAGGCGAAGTCTTGATTCCAGGGAAGCTGGCACTCCTGGCTTTCGCTGGCAAACACTCAGTGTGCGCATTCCGGCGTCCGCGAGTCGTCATCGTTTGCACTGGCAACGAGCTCGTTGATGTGGCGGCCACGCCGGCGCGCGGCCAGGTGCGCAACAGCAATGCCGTCGCGCTTTCTGCGCTGGTCCTCGCCGCCGGTGGAGAACCTCGTTATGAAGGCGTCGCTCTGGATGATCGCGCCTCACTCGCGGCGATCCTCCAGCGGGCGCAACGCGGCGCGGACCTACTGATCACCACCGGCGGCGCTTCGGCGGGAGAGCGTGATTTTGTCAAGAGCGTACTTACCGGTTTAGGCGCCGAATTTCGATTTAGCCAAGTACAGATGCGACCGGGCAGGCCATTCGGCTTCGCCACATGGGATGGCATGCCGGTGTGTGTCCTTCCGGGCAATCCCGCGGCCGCTTTTGTGTGCTTCCACAAGCTGGTGGGGCCGACGCTTGCACGCCTCTCGGGTCGCCGGGTTACCGAATTGCCGAGACTGCATGCCCGGCTCGACACGGAGCTGCACGCACGTCCCGGCCGCCCCCATTTCGTCCTTGCTCGTGTTCATTGCGAAGCGGAAGGCTTCGTCGTGAAGCCACTTGCGAATCAGTGTTCTGCACTGGTGCGCACCGCTGCAGATGCGAACGCCATCGTTACGGTCCACGAAAAAACGGGTGAATCGGCCGCCGGGCTACGTCGCGGTGAAATGGTTGATGTGGAAGTCTTCGATTGGCCCAGCGTATTCGTATCTTCGTCATCTTTGTTCCCCCTGCGATCCTCTTCCATGGGGAAGCCAACTGCACCACCATTGATGGCGGCAACTCCAACCCGTATCAAGGCCGCCACAATCTCGCAAGCTTTGACCGGAACAGATCGAATGGAACTCAATTTAGCTTCATTGAGCTTTGCGGGAGATGCCATTCGTTCTGACAAATAAGGAGGAGAATATGAAAGCGACGCAGCAACTTCACAATATTCCGGTACCCCCTGCCGGTGACAAGTTTTACTCTGCCCGAATCGTTGAACGGCGCGATATTTCAGACGATCTGTGGGTGATCCGCGTGGATCCTGGTGGGGAATATAGTTACGAACCTGGACAGTACGCTACGTTGGGAGTGGTCACTCCTGAAAAACACTACGAGCGCGCATATTCAATCGTTTCCGCCCCACACGAGAAATTTCTGGAATTTTTCATCGAACTGGTCCCTCATGGCGACGTCACCCCGCGGCTATACCCGGATCGGGTTGGCGACGAATTCACCTTGCGGAAAGTGGCTAGGGGACGGTTCACGCTCGATACAAACAGAAATCGCACGAATCATCTTCTGCTTGCGACAGTGACCGGCGCCGCTCCATTCGTCAGCTATGCGCGATCACTTCAACAGCAGTGGAAAGAAGGGAAATTCAAGGGCGAGCACAAACTATTCCTGATCGATGGCGCCAGCCGCTCGTGGGAGCTCGGGTATCGGGAGGAAATGGATAAGGTGGCTGCTGAGTTTTCCTGGCTTACCTATGTCCCCACTGTGAGCCGTCCGTGGGAGGACGAATCCTGGAAAGGCGAAACGGGCCGCGTGGATGATGTAGTCCGCAAATACACGGACATTTGGGGACTTACTGGGGAAAACACGAACGCGTATCTCTGCGGCCATCCTTCGATGATTGAAAATACAAAAGGAATTCTGAAGCGGCGCGGCTGGCAAAAGGATACCGTCAAGGCAGAGGCGTTTTTCATCCCCGGTAAAGAATCAGCCGCCACTTGAATCACAAGGCGTATTGTTTCTAGCGGAGATGTAGTCAGCGAGGGTTTGCGAATCGAAGAGATTGTGAAACGCGCTTACGAGATCCACCGCGCACAGTTTTGGCACGGTGACATGTGACCGCGTTCTGTACGTCATCCTGCTCACAATGCAGGCGTTCCTCTCAAAGAGTGAGCGTCTACCTTTTAAGTGGGCGCAAATTAAATCTAAGCCGTTGCTGCTCTCAATACCAGACTCGGAGCCCGAAAACGACGCGTGGTTCGGCCACCGGTGTTCCCGCTCGATGCGAAAGTGCTGCAGTCTCGCCAAACTTTCCCGAGTAAGCAAAACCAATATACGGCGCCAGCTTCCGTCTAATCTCATAACGAACACGCACGCCAGCGTCGAGATCCGAGAGACCAGTTCCAATCCCGCGCCCGAGGTCGGATTTGCTGTAGAAATTCATCTCGAACTCAGGCTGCGCAACCAATCGCTGCGTGATCAGCAAATCGTAGGAGCCCGCCACGCGGCCGGCAAAGTGACCTCCGTCGCGGAAGTAGAACGTGGGCTCGAACTGGAAAAAGTGCGGCGCGAGCCCCTCGATACCCACAGCTCCCCAAGTGCGTCGCGGTTCTGAATCCAGGTCTACGCGGACACCCGCCTGCACATCGAAGTATCGTAGACGCGGGATTGGCCGATCATACAGAGCCTCATGATCGCCGTCGCGCATTGTCCCGTTGCTGACAAACCCTTCCGACTTGAGCCAAAGGCGATTCATATCTGTTCCGATCCAGCCCTGAGCGTCCCAACGCAGTTCGTTGTCTGGTCCGCTGGTGCGACCTTCGAACTGATCGAAGAGCACATGAGCAAAGATCTTGTTATCCTGTACAGGAGGCTCCCAGCCAGCAGCAACCGCGCCGAGCTTTCCACTCGAATTTGAGTCCGTCGTTTGTGCGCCTGCCAATCCCGCGCCCAGAAATGACGCCACGAAAACGGCAATCGCGATACATGCGTGGAAAGCGATCCTGACCCTGCTCCGGGTGGAAAGGTAGTTCGTGTGGGCGCTCACGGCGACACCACTACAGTTCGAAACATGCCAGCTTCCATGTGATACATCAAGTGGCAGTGGAAAGCCCATCTCCCGGGCGTGTCTGCGCTGACCAGATAACTGACCCGTTCGGACGGCTTGATGATGATGGTGTGCTTATAGGGGTTGAACTCCCCGTGCCCATTTTCCAACTCACTCCATAAGCCATGGAGGTGAATCGGATGGTCCATCATCGTGTCGTTAATGAGAACGAAGCGCACCCTCTCTCCAAGCTTCAATTCAATCGGCTTAGAATTCGAGAACTTTTCACCGTTAAATCCCCAGATGTAGCGCTCCATGTTGCCGGAGATATGTAATTCGATCTCGCGAGTAGGGGGACGCCCATCCACGCAGCAGTAGCGAGCACGTAAATCGGCATACGTGAGCACACGCCGCCCAATACCGTTCAGGCCATCTCCGGGGTCTTCGAGACGACCTCTCACATTCATCGAAATCTGATCCACTTGCGGACCAAGGTGCATGTGAACGGGTTTAGCGGGCTTGAGCTTGGCCTCGGTGTGGATTGCACCAGGCAGCGGCATCGCTTGCGGGCCCGGCTGAGGGAAGGGTGTTCTGCCTGTTTCGCTGCCCATCACCATTCCCGCCATTCTTTGCATACTAGAAGCATCCTCATGGTCACTCATGCCCGACATGGGAGCTTTACCTGAATCGCCCATGTCCATTCCTGCCATCATCCCCTGCTGCTCCGGGTCGCTCTTCCCGTTTGTAGGCATGTCCATCGCTTTCATGCCATCCATTCCGGCCATGTTCATACCTGCCATGCCGCCCATGCCCATATCCATCATCGTGCGCATCGGCCGCGGGTCCATTGGGGGTACCTCCGCTGTCATGCCCGTTCTCGGAGCAAGCGTGCCGCGCGCATAGCCAGTGCGATCCTGTGACTGTGCGAAAATCGTGTAGGCGGCGTTCTCGAACGGCTGCACGATGACGTCATATGTCTCGGCGACGCCAATGCGGAATTCGTCAACAGTAACTGGCTCGATGTCGTTGCCGTCGGATTGCACCACCGTCATCGCCAGACCAGGAACGCGAATATCAAAGAAGGTCATTGCAGAGCCATTGATGAAGCGAAGACGCACGCGCTCGCCTGACTGAAACAGCCCAGTCCAATTCGCGCTCGGGGCGTGTCCGTTCAGAAGATAGGTGTAGGCCGAGCTCGATACGTCAGCGATATCCGTCGGGGTCATATTCATGCGGCCCCACATCAAGCGATCAGAGATAGTGGGTCCCAAGCCGTTCTTCTTAGCATCGGAAAAGAAGGTGTCCGCAGTGCGCCGATGGTAGTTGTAATATTCACTCTGCTCTTTCAGATTACTGAAGATCCTTTCTGGATTCCCATCTGTCCAGTCCGTCAGCAGCACCACGTATTCACGGTCGAACTCGACGGTTTCCTTATCCTGCCGCTCAACGATCAGCGCGCCCATCAATCCGGTTTGCTCTTGAAGACGGCTATGGCTGTGATACCAGTAGGTGCCGCTCTGGAGAACCGGTATGCGGTAGACAAAAGTCTCGTTCGGTGCGATGCCGCGAAAGCTCAGGCCGGGAACACCGTCCATATCCGCAGGCACCCGGATGCCATGCCAATGAATAGAGGTCGACGCTTTCAAGCGATTGGTCACCGCCACCGTAACTAGGTCACCCTCGCGCCACCTTAGCGTTGGTCCTGGCACGGAACCGTTCACTGCGGTCGCAAGTGAACGCCTTCCCGTGAAGTTCACGGGTAAGGAGTCGATAACAAGTTCGAAATGCGTTCCCGAAAGCGTCGCAGGTGCGCTGTGGCCAGTTTCGGCAAAAGCGTGCCATCCACCCCAGTCGAGACCAGCGATGGCTGCCCCACCAGCCATTCCCTGAACGAACCTGCGACGGCTGACGGCAAGAACGCGCCCGCCTTCCCTAATCCTTTCTCTGTGCATTGTTCTAGTTCCCCTAATTGCTTTCTCGTTCAAACTCGGAGCTTTCACGATACCAACGCCGTAGGCCGGATCCGTTCTGTCCCAATTTATTCATGTGCCTTTCTTGGATTTCCTTGGCGGCCCCACCGAGGGAGCGCGCTGTGTTTTCGGTAATGACTCAAATCGGCAGACCATCGTCATACATTTCTGGCATTGCACGTACAAGGCCAAAGACTCTCGAATTGAATTGAGTATTATTTTCAAGCGATTCCGCGACTATCGCACGTCGAGACAAAGGAACTAGATGCCGACAGTTTGACAGGCAACTGATCCGTCGACGCTTACGACAATCCATGAGATGCGAAAGACAACTAATACCCGGTCTATACAGATTGGAAGGAGTTCGAGTCCTTAATGGCGAGCTGATCCGGTACTGCCGCGCCGAGGTACAGAGTGTCCGTTCGAAATGAATCGGGAATTTAGTGACGACTCTGAAGCCATTTTCGAGGACGATGCGTCGGGTGCCGAAAACTCGCCCCCAATTTGTCACTAAGACTGAGAAATTTCGAGACGTTTTACAACCAGTTAAAACCTGAAAGGCAACACACGCAAAAAGATTTGCTCTTCTAACCTCAGTTTAGCGCTCCAACGGGCCGACATATGTGTCAACCCGGCGTCATCAAAACTGTCGCGAAATTCTCCGCAGGGGTTTGGTGTCCTTCAATCCTCCTATTTTCAAAGTCTGATCAGTGAATCGATGATTTGTAGTTTGGATGCCCAGTTGCTTATCTGACAGTTGAATTGGTGATGCCCCGTTACCCTCAGTCATCACAAAAGGAGACGACGATGGTTTTCAACTCCCGCACATTGATCGGCCTGGCCTTCGCATTGTCCCTGGTTGCTGTCTTGAGTCTGAGGCCCCAAGATTCCGCGAGTCCGAGCGTGCCAGTCAAGTCGAGCTACCAGTTCCCGGTGGCCGAGGAAAGCTTTATGTCTATGTTCAGGCGAACTAGCGCCGAAAAACCGGACGTTCGCAATCGGCAGATGAACGTGCTGAACGAACGTTACGATCTGAGCGACCGGCCCGACCCGAATGCCAAGATGAGTCGCGGGAGACCGGTTCAGACTGGCGTCCGCGTCAAGCTGCCGGCCGGGGTCAGTTGGGACCAGCTCTCCGCGATGAGCCCAGAAGAGATTATTGCAAAGGGATTGTTTCCTGCCGGTTTTCTACCCTTGCCCCATCCCAAAAACATTGAAGGAGGCATGGTCTTTCCCCATTTCGAGATTGAAGAAGTGAAGAAGCAGACGGGAAGAGACCTTCAACGCTTTGACGTTGATTTCGATATACCTGACCACCTCCTGCCAGAGTTTCCTGCGGCTATCTACTTGACCACGCGACCGGACCTCGGAGACGTTTCCCACGGACAGGTAGTCACATCCAGTAACTATTACGAACTATTCGACGGCATCCTGAATCCCAAACAACTGGAAGGTCTGCGGTTGCTGTTGACGCCATTCGCGCAACAACAGTTCAACGAGACGGCGGATCGCCGCACTGAACATCAAAGTTTGGGAGTGGCGTGCTTTGATTGCCATCAGAATGGCAGTACTAATGGGGCCACGCACCAGGCAGGGGACGTTCGTCCCCAGGAGGTGCGCCACCGTATCGACACGCCTGCGCTCCGCGGAGTCAACATCCAGCGCCTGTTCGGCTCGCAGCGCGCTCTTAAAACAGTAGAAGATTTCACGGAATTTGAGCAGCGGGCGGCCTATTTCGACGGAGACCCGGTCATCGCAACCAAGAAAGGAGTAAACATTCTAGACCGCGGCAGTCAGGTTCACGACATGGCAGAATTTCAGGAAATTCTGGACTTCCCGCCAGCGCCCAAGCTCGACGTGTTTGGAAAACTCGACCCGAAGAAAGCGACACGGGAAGAACTTCATGGCCAGGAGATTTTCCTTGGCAAAGGACAATGCTCCGCTTGCCACCAAGCTCCCTACTATACAGACAACCTGATGCACAACCTGCACGTGGAGCGCTTCTACAAGGCGCAAGTTATCAACGGTCTGATCGCACCCTCAGGAGGAGACGGACCAATCAAGACTCCAGTTTTGCGGGGCGTGAAGGATACTCCGACCTACTTTCACGACGGACGGTTAATGACTCTAGACGACACAGTCGAGTTTTTCAATTTGATCCTTGGCACAAAGCTGACTTCCCAAGAAAAGAAGGATCTGGTGGCATTCATGCTGACGCTGTGAAATTCAACGACCTAACTGGGAAGCGCAAAATCGCTTGGTGTGGATCAGCAGCGCGCCCTGGTCAAATTTGTGTCCTCACTTTATGGCGCGCCGCAGGAGAACTCAGGGCATTGTATGTCTGAGTACGCGGATTCGCTCCGGCGCAGGACGGCGTTACGACCTGTCGGCAATCGCTGATCGTTCGGCGGCAAAAACGATGTGAGCGGCGTTCTACAACGTGGTCACATTCATTCGACGGCCGTACAACTAAAGCATGGAGTTAATGATGTCGTTGGCGGAAGTGCTCCTTGCTAGGTATCAATCGAAATCTTCAAGGTTTGCTATGGTCTCGCCAAGGACGCGCGGACTGTCGTTTAAACCCGGTCGTCTATGTCCGGCCACCATCGTTTCCGCGTCCAGTGCGGCGATCTTGTTGAGGGCCTCGATCCACTCCTGACGTTTGGCTCGATTGCGAAGAGGTTTCGAATCGCGCGCACGAGATCCACCGCTCCCGTGGCGGAATGTTTGGTTACGACCCCGAAGATTGGCTGGAGGCGGAACGGGAATTGGTCGAGAGAAATAGACCAGACGATTTCCGATTAGGAGAAACGGCGCACGCGGGACCGCTTCCATAGGATCAAGAGAGGAATTGTCAGGAAACGTTTCGGACCAAACAAATAATCGGCACTCGAAGCAATATCGCCGGATAAGGGATTGCAAGGCGCATACGCGAACCGTCCCAATTACATGAGCGTCAATAAAGATCGATGCTTACAGGATCGCTCGCACCACGCCCCCATCAACTCGAATGGCCGCGCCAGTCGTCGCCGAAGCGAGGGGGCTGCATAGGTACACAATCATGGTCGCGACTTCATCGATCGTCGCAAATCTCTTCAAAAGAGATGTGGGGCGAACCGTCTTGAAGAATTCTGCCTCGAAGGCCGCAGCGTCGCCGCTCGCTCCCATCTGCGCGATGAAAGTTTCGACTCCCTCGGAGCGAGTGGGTCCAGCAAGCACGCTATTCACGGTAATCCCCGTTCCCGTTACGGTCTCCGCAATCCCTCGAGCAACGGCAACTTGTGCCGTCTTGGTCATGCCGTAGTGAATCATCTCGGCAGGAATCTGCACGGCTGACTCACTGGAGACGAATACAATTCGGCCCCAGTTTCTCTCGCGCATGCCCGATAGGTAGTGGCGTGAGAGCCGCACCCCACTCATTACATTGGCTTCGAAGAAGTGCATCCAATCTTCGTCCGGTATCTTTTCAAATGGCTTCGGCTCGAAGATCCCCATGTTGTTGATCAATATATCGACTTCGGCTACGGCCTGAATGAGCTTTGCGCAGCCTGCCGCGTTCGAAATGTCGCTCGCAAGGCCCGACACATTTGCGTTCGGATGTAATTTCCGAATTTCACGGATGGCGGTGTCCACGCGCGCCTGTCCCCTTCCGTTGATGAGCACCGACGCACCTTCGGCCGCGAGTGCGCGTGCCGTCGCGAAGCCGATTCCGGCTGTGGAACCTGACACCAATACCTTCTTACCTTTCAGTTGTAGATCCATCGGCCCCTTCTTCCATCAAGTGCGCGCAGGTGTCCCGCGCGATTCATTTTCAACAAGCAGCCACCCTGCTGGGCAAAATAGCACATTTCCAGGCGGGGATCCTGCCAGGCGTCCCGCGTCGTAAGGACTTCAGGGTGGGGTGACTGAGTCCTGAGCGAATCTGTGGTAAATCTCGTGCGAAGGGACTTTGAATCCTTTCTCAATCGCGAGGAGTGGTTCCGACAATAACCGATTACCCTTCCACAGAGAATTATCTTCTCCATGGACCACCCTGTCGTGCACGCCGTCCCGAGGTCAACCCTCCATTGCCGCTCGCACATATTCGAGCAGCACTTCCTCGTCGAACGGCTTTGTGAGGAACTCCACCGCGCCTGCTCGCAACGCCTGCATGCGCATTTTTTCATCTCCATGGGCCGTAATGAAGATGATTGGAATCTTGAGATGCTCAGTGTTCAGCCTACTCTGGAGTTCCAGGCCTGACATTCCCGGCATACTGATATCCGCAATTAGGCAGGAAGTCTCTTGTCGTTGGCCGGACTCCAGGAATTCCTCTGCGGATGCAAACGACCATGCAGGTAAACCAGCCTCTTTCATCAGCCCCAGCAAAGCGTTCCGGATGGATTCATCATCATCTACGATGGCTACCACTTTTGTCCTCCTCGGCGTGGCAAAGGTCATCTCACTGATCCGCCGCCATGGGCTGCACAATTATACTTTGGCATGAGGTCTTGATTGGTTTGTGACGAACGCGATTGGAACGCCTGTAGACTTCAGGCGTGCGCCGCAAGGGTCCTCGGCAGCGTAAATTGAAAAGTTGCACCTCGCCCGGGCGCACCGGTGGCCCACAATTGGCCGCCATGCGACTCAATGATTGACCGGCTGATGGGCAGCCCCATGCCAGTTCCATGTTCCTTGGTCGTAAAGAATGCGCTGAAGATCTGGTCCCCCTGCTCCGGGGGAAATCCGACACCGGTATCACTGACTGAGATCAGCAGTTGATTATCATTAGCATTTGATTTGATTGAAAGTTCACCTCCACCACTCGTTTCCTTCATCGCATCGATGCCATTGAGCATCAGGTTCATGAAAACTTGTTGCAATTGCACACGGTCTGCCATGGCCTTGGGAAGATCCGCAGCAAGCTCGGTGCGGATTAAAATCGAGTAGCGGTTCCCCTCGCTGCGCAGCAGGACAATCATTTCTCCGATGAGTTCATTTACATCAACTAACTCCCGCTGCAGCGCGCCCTTCTTGAACAGCGAGCTGATTCTGCCAATGATATCAGCCGCGCGCGTTACGTCTTTAACGAGTCTCGATGCGGCTTCGCATGCCTCTGCCACGTCGGCTTCATCGCGACGAAGCCATCGCAAGCAGGTTTTAGCGTTTGTTACTGCTGCGGAAATCGGCTGCCTGATCTCGTGCGCCAGGGAAGCGGTCAGCTCGCCCATCGTGGTCACCCTATTTATGTGCGCGAGATCCGCCTGGGCCTGACGCAATCGTTCGCGCTCTTCACGCGCAAGCTTGCGTTCAATGGCAATGCCGGCAAGGTGGGTGGCCATTTCCAGGGCGCGGGTCTCAGCCGGGCTCGGACTGCGCGGTTCGCGGTAATACATGGCAAACGAGCCCAGCGCCTTGCCCGAATGCGCAAGTATGGGAGTGGACCAGCAGGCACGGAACCCATAGGGCTCGGCCACGCCTCGGTATGGCTCCCAGAGCGGATCCTGGAGAATGTCGGTGACGACAACAGGTTCTCTGCGGTACATGGCAGTGCCGCATGATCCCGCCTTCGGTCCGATGCAAAGGCCGTCGATGGCCTTGGTGTAGGCCTTGGGAAGGCTGGGGGCGGCGCCGTGCCGCACGTGCTGCCCGTCCTCGTCCAGGAGCAGGACAGAGCAAAGCAAGCCGGCAAATTGGGCTTCCACAACGCGCACCAGGTTTTCGAGTGTTTCCTCCAGTGCAGCATCGCGCGCTATCATCTCCAGGATACGGCTCTCTCCGTCACGCAGCGCCTCGGCCAGCCTGCGTTCGGTCACGTCCATCAAGATACCCACGAATTCGACGGTGGCGCCCGATGCGTTGAAAACAGGATGGCCTACTCCATGCACGTATCTCGTCGTACCGTCTGGAAGAAGAAGTCGGAATTGCGCCTCGAAATCCTTTCCCGCGGAGTTTGCTCTCTCGGCGCTTTCAACGACCCGAGGTCGATCTTCTGGATGCATACGCTGTACCATTTCTTCGAATGAAGGTATCCCCTTCTCCGGATCGAAGCCATACAAGCGGGAGTTTTCCTCGGAGGAGTGAAGGATCTCTCGGGTAGCGATATTGCATGCCCAACTACCTGTATGGGTTAGCGTTTGCGCTTCTGCTAAATAGGCCTCGCTCCGCTGCAAATCGGCGGTTCGTTCCGCCACCTTCATCTCGAGTTCGTCGCGGACTTGACTGAGTTCCGCCACCTTCGCGTCGAGTTCATGGCGCAGGCGCGCGTTCTGAAACGCCGCCGCGGCGTGATTGGCAGCAACGGAAAGGAGCAACTGGTCAATCTCGCTAGGAAAGTCGGTGCGAGTGCACGCAGCAGCGACCAGGCCAGCCTCGGCATTGACATCAATGGGACTGACAACACCG
>WNFH01002776.1_pt1 | contig 16158 bp, 15 predicted proteins | sample 5400411 | NCBI WGS metagenome assembly WNFH01 (sample SAMN13153347, study PRJNA577476) | soil metagenome | isolation source: 200 cm saprolite under Douglas fir tree site 2 hole 3 | place: USA:California | collected 2015-04-18
GTCGTCGCGGATCGGTGCGTTGAGCGAGGCATCGCCGCCGAGACGGCGGTTCATGTCGACCACGTCCTGATCCGTCACGCCGAGCCGCTTGGCAATCAGCTTCACCTGGTCGGGGTGAAGATCACCCTCGTCCAGCGCCGAGATCTTGCTCTTGGCCTTGCGCAGGTTGAAGAACAGCTTCTTCTGGTTCGCGGTGGTGCCCATTTTCACGAGCGACCAGGAACGCAAAATATACTCTTGTATTGAGGCCTTGATCCACCACATGGCGTAGGTAGCGAGACGAAAACCCTTGTCGGGCTCGAACCGCTTCACCGCCTGCATCAGGCCGACATTGCCTTCCGAGACGACCTCGGAAATCGGCAATCCGTAGCCGCGATAGCCCATGGCTATTTTGGCCACGAGCCGGAGATGGCTGGTAACAAGGTGATGTGCCGCTTCGCGATCGTCATGCTCGCGCCAGCGCTTGGCGAACATGTATTCCTGCTGGGGCTCCAGCATCGGAAATTTGCGGATCTCGGCAAGGTAGCGGGATAGGCCGGATTCTCCGTTGAGAATCGGCAGGGTAGCTGTACGGGCCATTTTTAGCGCCCTCCAGTGGTTCAGGCCCCCGATAGCGGCGGGCCCGGCAGACGGACGCTGTGTTAAAGCCGCCCGGGCTGCGATGTTCCGCGTTGGATATTCAACGCAGGTGCAACATACACCAAATCGAGGGGCATTTGGAAGGATCGCGAGGGTCACGTCTCCGTGGGGCTGCTATAACCTGTTGGTATAGCGAAGATTTTCCAAAACCCCTGCGTCATAGCGCCGCTCGCAGGTTATCCCTTAGGTGAATCAGATCTTCCGGCAAATCCGAAATCCACTCCAGAATCGCCCCGGTTTGGGGGTGTTCCAGCGTCAGAAGGTATGCGTGCAGCGCTTGGCGCCCGAGGACAGCCAGCGCCGCCTGGCTTTGGGGACCGAGATGGCTGGCCTTGGTCTTGAAATGCGGGCCATAGACGCCGTCGCCCAGCAGGGGATGGCCGATATGGGCGAGATGCACCCGGATCTGATGGGTGCGCCCGGTCTCGAGCTGGCAGGCCAGCAATGCGGCGACCGGCTTGCCGTCGCGCCCGTTAAAGCTTTCCTGAATTTCCCAGTGGGTGACCGCCTCGCGGCCGCTCTCACGCACCGCCATTTTTTCCCGGGCATAGGGGTGCCGGTCGATCGGCGCGTCCACCGTGCCGCGCTGCCGGTTCGGCAGGTCCCATACCAAGGCCATATAGCCGCGCCGCATCGCGCCGGTGCGGCCGTGGTCGGCGAACTGCTCGGTTAGCGATTTGTGGGCCCGGTCGTTCTTCGCCGCCACCATCAGCCCGGTGGTGTCCTTGTCGAGCCGGTGCACGATGCCGGGGCGCCTGACGCCGCCGATCCCGGAAAGGCTGGCCCCGCAATGGGCAATCAGCGCGTTGACCAGCGTGCCGGTCTCGTGGCCGGCGGCCGGATGCACCACGAGGCCTTTGGGCTTGTCGATGACGATGATGTCGTCGTCCTCATAGACGATATCGAGCGCGATAGCTTCGCCCGCGGGCTCGGCGGCGACCGCTTCCGGCACGTCGATTGTGATCGTATCGCCGGGACTGACATGATAAGCGGGGTCGCGGACGGGGGCGCTTTTGAGGGTGACGGAACCTGCGAGGATCAGCGCTTTCAGCCGCGAGCGCGACAGCTGCGCAAGGCGCACCGCGAGCACGCGATCGAGCCGGGCCGAGCCCTCGTCGCCGGCGACGGTGACGTGCAGCTTTTGACCGCTGTTCGAAGACGAACCCTGTTGCAAAGAAGAGCCTTGTTTCATGACCGAAATTGTTGCGCCCGAACCGACACCTGAGCAGGCTGCATTGTTTGCGCGGGTGCGGCGGATGATGCTGATTGCAAGCCTTACCACGGCGCTGGCGGTCGCGGCCGTTCTCTTCGCCATCGGCTACCGCCTTTTCCGCACCGAGGGAAGCGCCGACGCCGCCGACATTACTTCGCTGCTGCCGAAAGGCGCCCGCGTGGTCGCAACCGGCGTCGCCGGCGACCGCCTGGTGGTGACGCTGGACATCGGCGGCGCCACCGAAATCCGCACCTTCGACGCCCGCACGCTCAAGCCCGCCGGCCAGCTGAAATTCGTCAGCGAACCCTGAACAAACCCATCTTGCAGCCGGCGGATTTCAAGGCTATTCCCTGATGGTCCGCTCCCTTCGTCTAGCGGTTAGGACGTCGCCCTCTCACGGCGAAAACAGGAGTTCGATTCTCCTAGGGAGCGCCAGCGCCCATTGAAGTGCTGATAACTCAAGAACATAGCGCAAATATTGGCTTTCTCTGCTGTCGAGTGGTAGCACTTGGTGGTAGTTTTCGATGCGCGCTATGCGAGATTTGATCAAAGACAGGCACGGGACGTGGAACGCGCAGCGGAGGGTGCCGCCCCGGCTTCAGGAGGCCGTCGCACGCGTGCTGGGGAACGGCAAGGCTAAGCAAGTCTTCCTGAAGAAATCACTCGGCACAAAGGACCTGCGTGAGGCTAACGTAGCCGCCAAACATGTCTTGGCTGGATTTGATCGGACGCTCGGAGAAGCTGAAGCTCTGCTCAGAGAGCGTCCTGTTAAGGACACATTAACGCCAGCGCAAATTAAGCGGGTCGCTGAAAGTTACTACGCCTCAATATTGGAGAGCGATGAAGAAGAACGGCGCGAGGGGACCGGATCGGAAGCGGTGTTTCAAAGTATTGCAAAGCAACTGACTGCCGCAGGCGTCGAGTTCAGAACGCCGTTTGATGTAGGCTCACTGCCCGAGGCAGGATTGTCGGATCGCGAAGTCTATAAGCGAGAAGAACTGCTGGCTGATCAGCTCCCCTCGGCCACTGCCGCATTGGCCAAAGGTGATATCACTCACGTTCGTTTGGCGCTGGATGAACTGCTGGATGTGTTCCAGATCAACTTGGACCGCAAGAGCCTCGCGTATCGGCAGCTTGGAATGGCAGTGCTTGGTGCACATGTCAGGGCGTTGAAGGACGTAGAGCGCCGCAACGCTGGTGAACCTATTGAAACACCAGCGCACACCTATGGTCCCCTGAGTTCCCCTGTGTCGGGTAGCACGCTCCGCAATGCGGTTGAGGGTTGGCAGAAGGAGCGTCCACGGCCTGCAGGAACCGTGCACGAATACAAACGAGCCGTGGAGATGTTCATTGAGCTTCATGGCGATTTACCCGTGGCGGAAATCAAGAAGACGCACGCGCGAGAGTTTCGCGAAGCAGTGCAGCAAGTCCCGCAGCGGCGCGTTGGTGCGCTTCGTACGGCCACGCTGCCTGAGATGAGTGCGTGGGGCCACAAGCACCCGAGTGTTCCCAAGGTGTCCGCAGGAACCGTGAACAAGCAGCTTGGAGCCCTACAGGCCATCGCCGGCTGGGCGGACCAAAACGGCGTGATACCCGATGACATCGCGTGGTCTAATCCTTTCTCCAAGATGAAGGTCGAGGAAGAGCAATCGGAACGCACATCGTTCGAAACCACAGAGCTTCAGCTTCTATTTGCAGCACCCGTGTTCACCAAGCACCAGTATCCGATGGGCGCACGTGGTCCCGCCGCATTCTGGTTGCCGCTCTTGGCGCTGTTCACTGGGGCTCGCCAAGCCGAACTGGCGGGGCTCACAGTGGAGAATGTTCAGACAGACGCGGAGACCTCTACGCCGCTGCTCTACATCGCCCCTCAGGTGTCACGGGGTAAGCGCCTCAAGACAGCATCGTCGCAGCGCGTCATCGCCGTCCACCCACACCTCGTGAAGCTCGGCTTTTTGGAGTTCGTCGATGATGTACGGCAGCGCGAGGGCGACAAGGCGTGGCTGTTCCCATTGGTCGCACCAGACAAAGGCCGCTCCGGTGTTGCCGCCTATTCCAAATGGTTCGGCCGCTACCTGCGCAAGCAAGGCGTTAGCGATACGGCTAAGGTCTTCCACTCGTTCAGACACAGCGTCAACGATGCCCTGCGGAGGGGCAGGGTGGACGAAGAGCTTCGGAAGGCTTTGGTAGGGCACGCACATTCCTCCCGTGTGGATTACGGTGCCAAGCAAATGTTGACCCGTTGGGGTGCTGCTGCTTTGAAAGATGCAGTTTCGAAAATCTCGTATCCCGGCTTGGACCTCTCGCGTGTGAGGCCTTTCGCAACATCAAAGAGTGCACGACGCGGCAAGTGAACACATGATGGATAGGGCCACCCAAGAAGAACTCCAAGCAGCAACCAATGCGACCCTAAGGGCACACGCGACCTCCGACGAAGCTAAGGCACTCGTTGTGAGGCTCGCTGCGATGGTTGACGAGCACACACGCACACGCCGGAGCGGCTGCTCTAAAAAGCAGAACGTCGTCCGCACGCATCACACCGACGACCAAAGCATAAGATGGAAGCAGTTTCGTGATTGAAGATACCAGACCCGACGCCGACACGACCCTGACGGACGGTAGTAGCGGAAGTACAACAATCTCACCCGACCAAGTTGGCGAACTAGAGTTTGCTCCGCTGGCTAACCTTAGCGGACGCGCGGATAGCGAGGAGGCAAAGGCACTCGTGCGCCAGTTGGCGGATCAGTATCCGCGAGTAGGCAAGAACGACAGCACCAAGGTCTATCGACAGGTAAAGAAGCGCGCCGGGTTCGAAACGGCTGTTGCCGCATTCCTCGCCGAACTTCTTGCTGCGTACGGTGACGAGTGGCGCGGAGGTTGGATCAGGTGTTCCTTGGATAAGGACGAGCGCAAGGGACACCCAGTGACTTGGCCTCAATTCCGCAATGTTCGGGAGGCGTGGGTTGCCGCGCAGCTGGTTGACACCGTGAAGGGCTACCCAGGGATGCTTGCTTTCGGCAATCCCGGACCGTCACACGGCAAGATGACGCGATATAAGGCCACTCACACGCTGTTGGCTGTCTGCGCTGAGCATGGTGTCACGCCCGATAACGTGAACGAGCACTTTCGCATTGATTATGAGATGCCGTCAGAGCTGGTGCAACTGACATCGCCCACACGGCGAACACCGGACGATCCGAAGGTCACCAAGCTCCGCAAGGACGTGGCAGAACTCAATGAGTTCATCGCCAAGCACGAACTCTCTCATCCTACCATCCGGCACATCGGCTGGGTTCGTAAATTTCATTTGAGCAACCGCCCAGATTTCAAGTGGAACAAGGGAGGCAGACTATACTCACAGCCACCGGGCAAGAACTCGAACTATCAGAACGTCAACGAGGACACGCGGCTGCGCATGATACTCGACGGCAGGCCGGTGGTAGAGATTGACCTCGGATCGTCGTACCTTAGCATCTTCTATGCATGGAATGATCTGCAGCTCGACACCGAAATTGATGCCTACGAAGGTATCCTTGGTTCTTCCAAGGTGGACCGGCATGTCGCAAAATTCTGGATCAATGCCTCCTTCGGCAACAGTACGCTCATCTCAAAATGGTCAAAGGACTTGAAGGACGATTTGCAGGACAAGCTGGTCAAAAAAGGCCTTACGCCAGCTTTCGATCCGAAGTCCTACCCCATTAAGGTCGTCCGAGAAAAAGTTCTACAGAGACATCCCCTCCTTGAGCGCTGGGGTGACAAGATCAGAGGTCGTGTGCGTGACTACGGCGACCTCATGTTCACCGAGAGCGAAGTGATTATGGGGTCGATGCTCATCCTAATGAAGGAGCACGGAGTGGCCAGCATGCCTGTCCACGACAGTCTGATCGTGCCTCGCCATTGTATGGACGTAGCGCTGAAGGTTCTCAGGGATCGGTTCCGGGTAGAAACGGGAATGCTACCTCGGCTGGATGTCAATGACCCGTGGGACTTCTAAGGGAACCTGAGTACCTTAGATACCTAAGATACCTAGGTAAGGAGGGGGTGATATCCATGTATTCTTACCCTCAGTATACCGGCGCACACCCTGTCCATAACGTGGACCGAATGTTGGGGGTGCCGCTGTCGAGCGTCCCTCGGGCCATTGGTTGCCATCAGTTAATGTCCATGTGGGGAAATGCTCGCTCCAAGGGCCTTCCGGGCCTCGCTGACGACTCTAGGAGAGTCATACAGGCGTTTCGGGACATGGCTCACCCAAAACCACCGGCGGGATACCAAGGCTCCCAGTGACTCTCCAAACATGTTTAAACGGCATGAGTCATCCAGTCGCAGCAGCGGTCACTCTTAGCAGGTCCGGATGGCTTCATAGCGCACGTTGCGGGGCAGGGAATGCCAGCACATTCGGGTGCGCATTCGCCACACCCACGACGCCCTGTAGGCCCACTGGACACCCTCGCAAACCTAGCGGCTTCCCATTGAACGCCTTCGGGGCGATCAGTCCGATGACCACCAAATCCCGCCAATCGATCTACGGCGCGTCCGTTCGCGCGGCGCCGGAGCGTGCCAAGGAGGCTCGCAGAGAAGCCGATAGGCTGCCAATCATCCAAAGTGCGATGCCACCGAGCACGAATGCTGCCGCGCCCGCTTCCAACCACGAGTTCTCACTATCCGTTCGTCGAATTGCTCGCGGATAACCGTTAAAGCAAAGAGCCTCCTATCCACGAGCGTTTTAGGGATGAAGTCGTGAGAGGCACAGACGAACTTAGTCAGCATTCAAGAATCCGGCGGGACGGGGAACGACCTTCATTCGTTCGAGACGAATCAGCGAAGCGAAGGGCCTATCCCTTTTCTCAAAACTTCAGCTGGAAAGGACATTCTGTTGGGCTGAAATATCGTATATCGCGCCAAGCTTGGCTGATGGAAGAAAAGGACGAAATCGGTCGTCGGGAGCTCTTTTGTTGGATCTTCCTTGGACAGAGAAGAGTATCCGCAGTCCAATTGTTCGAGTACGACATTTGCCCCGGTATGAGTAACGGCAGATTCTTCGACCTCATGGACGCCGAGAGTTTGATTGAGGGGCACCTCGCAGAAACGTTGTGCGACAGCTGGAAGAGGTTTTCTGTTGAAGTTGCGGAACACGGCACCCTGCTAGATTTCAGGATGGCTTGGGCGGACCCGGCGTTATGTCCGCACGGTCTTTGGAGCGCTGTCGCGAATGAGATCATCTCTATAGAATTTCCGGGGCATGTATTGCTGACGATGAAGGCGTTTCCGTTAGAATATGAGGGAAGGGCGCCAATTGGCGCTCCGTCACACGCCGGGCTATTGTCGAGGCAGAAAGCAATGATCCGCTACTACAGACAACAGTTCGGCGTAACACCGTTCGATGGCCAATCTGGAGACGAAGGCTGGCTCTATAGAATCAACGAAGGAGATCGGGAGGCAGTCACGCTACCGAGTAGTGGTTTGTCTGATTTGTAGAACGAGCCAAAAGATTATCCACCAAGCTCCTTGGAGACCGCGGTGCCAAGCCGGCGGCCCGCAAGGAAGCCGATAGGTTGGCCTGCGAGGTTTGGAACAAGCGCATGCTCGGCTTCCGTGGACCTGCGCAGCCTTCGCCTACACTGGGTGACGCGTTGAACGCCGGTTACCTTTATCTCGAAGTGCGGTGTCTCGGTGTAATACGCACCAGACGGTTGCCCGCAGGCCGAAACGACGCCGATCCATGAATTGGACCGGTACATGCGCTGCAGGGATTGTCACATGTAGTTGCTCTGTGGCACCGGAAGGTTTCCGCGAGTGACCCAGCTTCGATGTGGTGGCCCGGGGAACGGTGAAAGGTGCCTCCATGAGAGCTGACCGGGCGCACCGAGGCGCCGAGCGATCCTCGATGGGCTCATTGCGGACCTTAGGGGGCCGCATAGCGAACACGGCTAGAGACGTATATCTCCTGAACTTACTTCTGCTTTCGGCGGCATAGCGGACCGGAATTGTTGCTGGCTCGGCTCGGTCGCGAATGGACCCATAGCGACATCACCCCTCCGGTACCCCTGCCAAGCGCATGCCCTCATAGATGCGCTCGCGCCCGGCGAGGTATGTAGGATGGTCGCTCAGGGCGATGGCGCGGAAGCGGCGGATGGTGAAGTTCGGATCGAGCGTAAGTCCTGCTTGCACGGCAGCCCGCGCTTGGTCCAGCGCGCCGAGCCGCGCCAAAGCAGCCGCGAGATTGAAATGCGCGACGGAGTAGTTTCGGTTTGCGTCGAGGCCCCGGCGCATCCAGACGACTGCTTCGGTATCGAGGTTGAGCTGCACCTTGGCGAAGCCGACCCACAGCATCCATCGGGAGGCCAAGGTATCGCGAGGAGAAAGGCGTAACGCCGCTTGAATGTGTGTTTCGGTTTCCTCGCCACGGCCGAGAAAATACTTGGCAAAACCGATGAGCGCATGAGCGTTGGCAAAATTTCGATCCAGCGCCAACGCCTGCTCATATTCGCGAATGCCTTGATCCGCTCGCTTCGTAAACATTTGCACGCCGCCCAAGATCAGATGGGCCAAAGCGTGGTTCGGCGCGAGGGAAAGAGCTTTGATCGAGGCCGCCTCGGCTGCCGCAAACCGCGCGGTCCGGTCGTCCGTCATGAACAAGGCTCCAGCCGTCGCATCGACACTCGCCACGCCGACCATTGCATCGACGTTGTGGGGATCGAGCCCCAGGGCACGCTCGAAAAACCCGCGCGCTTGCGTCAAGTGTTCGGGGGTTACCCCCTTGTAAAGGCAAGCCCTGCCCTGGAATTCCAAGTCCATCGCATCAGGGTGCAACGTGCGCTCCGCGCATCTCGCCTCAGCCGCAATGAGCTGGGCTCTAAGCGTGTTGGCGAGCCTCGATACGATTTCGTCCTGCATATCGAAGAGGTCGGCGACCGGCTTGTCGAACCGCTCGGCCCACAAGTGATTTGCGGTTCCGGCATCGACAAGCTGCACGTTCACCCGAAGCCGGTTGCCGCTCCGCTGTACGGAGCCTTCGAGCACATAGCGGACGTTCAACTCCCGCCCGACCTGCTTCACATCGACGGCCTTGCCCTTGAAAGTGAACGCGGTGTTGCGGGCGATGACGAATGAGCCGCTAATGCGGGACAAGTCAGTGGTCAAGCTCTCGGTTACACCATCGACGAAGTAGTCTTGCTCGGGATCGCCGCTGAGGTTGGCGAACGGCAGCACAACGATGGAAAGATGAGGCGGTGAAAGCAGGCCCGGTCCCGCGCGCGCGGCCTGTGTCGCCGAGCTAAGTCCATCCCCCACGACAGCGTAGGTCCGAACCGGGCGAGCGATGTTTTTGAGGTTCTGCTCGCCCAGATCAGCGAACTCAACCCCGACCTTGCCTCGAACGTGATCGTAGGCGGACGACGAGATGCAGATGCCGCCGGGTTCTGCGATGCTCTCAAGTCGTGCCGCGATGTTGACGCCGTCTCCAAAGATGTCATGGGCCTCGACGATTACGTCGCCGATATTGACGCCCACACGGAAAGCAATGCGCCGGTCTTCCACGTCGCCGATCGTAAGTTCCTTGATGCGAGCCTGAAACTGCACAGCAGCTCGAACCGCTTCGACCGCGCTTGGAAACTCCGCCAAGAACCCGTCGCCAGTGTTCTTCACGATGCGGCCGCCGTGTTCAGCAATCGTGGGTTCGACAGCGCCCGCGAGGAGCGCCGTCAGCTTGGCGTGAGTAGCCTCTTCGTCATTGTGCATGAGCCGCGAGTAGCCAGCCACGTCGGCGGCCAATATCGCCGACAACCTACGCTCGACCCGGTTTGGTGGCTCTTGCGGCATGGCACACGCAACTCCAGCCCATTGGATACAGTACGACGGATCAGACGACAGTGCCATGCGCGTCTTCGACGGATGCACACCGGCCGATGTCGTTATTGGCACCTTTCGGACCTCTCACGATGCTCAGCCTACGTCCGCGATGCTTAACAAGACGGACATCAAAGAGCGCGCTACTGTGGACCCATTAAGAGTATTGCGATCCCTAAGCGGCCCGCTGGAAAATATCGACACTGCTACCGCGAGCTTGGCAGCGGCGGTGGCCTTTAGTCCACGATTTTTGAAATCGGTCGGCCGTTGCCGATCGGAATAGGGTCCGGGTGTCATCGGAGAGGCTCATTTCCTGCGGAGGGCCTCCGTACCCGGTTATACGGGTGGACCCCGTGGCCTCTCTGCGAACCTCGGGCCTACCGGAAGGGTAGCTACGCCGCTTGAAGCAACACCCACATCGCCGCCACTGCGCGTCTCCCCATGCTGCGTGCGGACGCCCTCGCGCGGTTGACCGGGTTGGCACCGACGTATCAAATGGTCCCAAGGAAACAGCATTCACTGGGGTTACCCGTGGCCGAACCAATTGAAGTGAAGCGCCGGTTGGCCGCTATCTTTGCGGCTGACGTTGAGGGCTACAGCCGGCTCATGGGGGCCGATGAGGTCGCCACCCTAGATGCTCTTTCAGCGCGCCGGGAAATCCTGGACGGACTGATTGCGACGCATGGGGGCCGCATACTCCCATCTACGAGCTTGAACGGTACATGCGCTGCAAGGACTGCTCACAGATGCGGGGCTATGCGTTCGAGAGGAGCCACTTGGTCGCTCTGCGACAGCGGAAGATTTCGGCGAGCGACCCAGCGTCCACATGGTGGCTGGGAGGGCGCACACAGGACACTTAGTTTGTCGGCTTGGGACCCTAACGCGAAGTCCAGCCGCGTCTCAAATTGTCGGCTCATCGGTGCGAAAGACGCACGGTGCTATTTAAGCACGCTACATAACTGTCTTCTTTCAAATTGCCTTCGTTAGAAAATTATCCTAAATACATCCTATGGTAGGCCATCCGTCTTACGTGCAAATATCTTGAGCTGCAATTTTAACCGCGAGGCATACAATGGATAAGACCATTCCCAGTCCTAGTACGATTGACAGTTTGTCGGCATTCCTAAAGTACGGACCGACAGGGCTTGCTGGTCTAATGCTTCTGCTAGTCATAGTCGCGTATTTTTCGCCGAAACTCGACCCTGCGCGTGAGCGAATATTGATGCGCTTCATGCTTATTGGAGCTTTTTGTTTTAGCCTTGCACTGGCTGCAAATGTTTTCTCTATTGGAGGCGCCTACCCGCTATATTTGCGGGTGATCCCGTTGGATGTGGGATCCAAGCGAACACTACCTCCTCCGATCATAAAAGCGAACGGGACGCTCCTGGACGACAAAATGGAATACGTCGTCAAATCGCAGGTAACAGCGATTGTTGACGTAACTGATGCGATCGATTTTGTGAGGGAGTTCCGAACGCAGAACGATCAGCAGCGGCAAGTACTGAGCAACCTAGTTTCGTCATCAGATGCTATGGTGGGAGACCTGCAAAGAATAATTGCGATCAATAGCCAAATATGCCCGGGCGGATCAAACGGCGTTCCTGGGCAGGCAAGTCCCGCCGTCATTGCGCTTGCATCAAAGACGGCTAACATTCTCACAGGCTTTAAGACGTCTGGTGCCGCTGCTATTGCTGCGCCTACGCCCGAGGTCAAGCCGAACAAGAACTAGTCGCGCGGTTCGCCCGGGGAAACATGTTCCTCAGCCTAGACGCGCCGCTGCTGTAACCTCGGTGGCGGCCGCCGCCTTTATGTTCGCATTTTGAAACCACGGGGGCCGGCTTCGGTCAAATTAGGATGATCCCAGTGTTCGCGGAAAGGCTCATTTTCGCTATGGGACCGCGCGTGTCTTTGACCGGCTAAGCTCCGTGCCGACCAAGCAGAATGCCGCCGCGCCGAACACTGCGGCGCTCACAGGCATCTCGATGGGCACCGCGAGGAAGCCAAGGAAGATGCTTACCATGGCTGTTTTCTTCAGTCCTCAAGAGCCTCTTGTGGCCTTGGTACACCCCGCGTGCCCTGGCCTTCGCGATACGGCATAGGAAGCCCGCACTGCTGCTGAGAGCCCGGGGCCGTCGCTTGTTACGGTTAGGCAGCCACGGCTGTCTGTTGGACCAACGCCTCAAGAGAAGCGATGGTCGCCCTAATGTTATCCCTTCGCGTCCTCAGGCTCCGCGCCAGCACCGGATAGGTTGGGTCCGATAGGTCGCGAACTCCTGCTTGCGTCTCCTCGTGTTCGATGTCGACGGTGAGCAGGTCCGCCGAACGCGACAGGCTCCCGATCAGTGTCGCGATTTGTAGCCGGTTGACCGCTGCGGTTCCCCGGAGCGTCTCAGGTAGATACGAGTTTGCCATCGGTAGCCTCTGCGCTGGTCTATTTTGGGACGCGCTCGCCGCGCACTCCGGCTAAGAGCGCAAAGGCGGTGCCAATCATGCTACGAGAACCACCGTAGTTCTCCGGGCGCGAACGTCGTCTAACAAGCGCACGGCAGCCGTGAGACCCATGGTTCCATTTGAGCAAAAGCAGCCAGCTCGGGTCGGACGCCGGTTAGCGGCCATAGTCGCTGCTGACGTGGCGGGCTACTCGCGGCTCATGGGCCTCGACGAAGTCGGCACTGCCCGCACACTCCGCGAACACCGCAAGGTTACCGACGCCCTCGTGGCGAAACACGGCGGTCGGCTCGTGAAGAGCACGGGGGACGGGGTGCTGCTTGAGTTTCCCTCGGTGGTCGATGCGGTCGAATGCGCTGTGGCGATGCAGACGGTGATGGCCGAGCGCAACCAAGGTGTTCCCACGGACCGCCGCATGGAGTTCAGGATCGGGATTAATCTCGGGGACATCCTGATTGAGGGCGAGGACATCCTCGGCGATGGTGTCAACGTTGCGGCAAGGTTGGAGGGGATCGCTGAGCCGGGTGGCATCTGTGTCTCATCATCCGCTTACGAACAGGTTCGAGGAAAAACAGCGTTGGTCTTTCAAGACCTCGGCGAGCGGCAACTGAAAAACATTGAGCGCCCAGTACGGGTCTACGTGGTGCGCGCGGCGGAGGATGATGCCGGAGCGAAACCGGCAATGCTCCCAGCCGAACCTCTCAGGTCGGCCCTTGGGGCCGCCACGCCGCTATCCCTACCGGACAAACCATCAATAGCGGTGTTGCCGTTCCAGAACATATCCGGCGACCCAGAGCAGGAATACTTTGCCGATGGTATAGTTGAGGACATCATCACCGCGCTATCGCACTTCAAGACTCTATTCGTGATCGCGCGCAATTCGAGCTTTACATATAAGGGGAAGCCCGTTGACATTAAGCAGGTCGGGCGGGAACTCGGTGTTCGATATGTCCTCGAGGGTAGCATTCGTAAGGCAGGTGGTAAGGTCCGCATCTCGGGCCAACTTATCGATGCAGCAACGGGTGCCCACCTATGGGCGGAAAAAATAGATGGCGCGCTGGAAGATGTATTCGAGCTGCAAGACGAGGTGACGGCGCGTGTGGTCGGTGCAATCGAGCCTTCGATCACAGAGGCCGAAATAAACCGTGCAAGAGTGAAGCCAACGTCGAGCCTCGATGCGTATGACCTCTACCTGAGGGCACTCTCAATCCACTATTCTCAAACCCGCCCCGACGTGGATGAGGCGCTGCGCCTTCTTGAGCAGGCGATTGCTTTGGATCCGAGTTATTCATGGGCCAAGGCATTCGCGGCGTACATTCATTGCTTAAGGCGCGTCCAAGGTTGGGAGACCCCGGATGACTTGACGCGAGGACAAGCCTTGGCTCGCGAAGCCCTGCTTTCGAGCCGCGACGAACCGAACACAGTCGGATTTGCAGCTCATGCCCATGCGTGGCTAAACCGAGAATACGACACCGCTCTCATCGCAATGGACCGAGCGCTTTACCTGAACCCGAACTCGGCGCCCATTCTGGTGCGAAGTGGCTGGCTGCGAACCTGGGTTGCAGACGCCGATCGCGCCATCGAGCATTTCTCGCGTTCAATACGCTTGAACCCGGTCGACCCTTTACTTGGGTACGCGTATTGTGGGCTCGCTTACGCTCATATTGTGAAAGGAGAATATGAGAGAGCCCTGGAACATGCTCGCCGCGCTGCTCACGAACTGCCGCGATGGTTGGCAGGCTGGACCATATTAGCTGTCGCGGCTGTGTATGTCGGAAATCAGCAAGAAGCGAACGAAGCCAAAGAGCGGATGCTCGAGATACAGCCGACATATTCTCTGGCAACGTACCGCAACACCTATGCGGTCATCTGGGAAAAACGGTTCCGTGGTATGATCGAAAATGGTTTGCGCCTTGCCGGAGTGCCGGAGGGATGACTGCTGAGGGATTGGGGCACGCATGTCAGACCCTGTGACAGTCAGCCGACGCCTCGTCGCAGTCTTCGCAGCGGATGTTGAAGGCTACAGCCGCCTCATGGGCGCTGACGAGGTCGGCACGCTCAAAGGGCTGACAGAACGGCGCGCGATCCTCGACAGGCTCATTGGGGAACACAGGGGCCGCATAGCGAACACGGCGGGCGATAGTGTCCTTGCGGAGTTCGGAAGCGCTGTGGAGGCGGTGCAGTGCGCGGTAGAGGCGCAGACTGCCTTGGCCGAAGCCAACTCGGGCCTCGCACCTGATCGCCGGATCAATTTCCGCATTGGGGTTCACATCGGCGACGTGATGGTGCGTGCCGGGGACCTGTTTGGCGACGGAGTGAACATAGCCGCGCGGCTACAGTCCATTGCGAAGCCGGGAGGCGTGTGTATCTCAGGCGCGACGTATGATCAGGTGCGCAAGGTCTTGCCGTTCACCTTTACGGACCTTGGTGTTCAGCAAGTGAAGAACATTCAGGAGCCAATCAGGGCCTATCAAGTGAGTGCGCCGAGTGAAACGCAACAGGTCGCTCCTGAGCGTGTTGCTGAGGCTGAGAGCCCGCCTCCGATGCCCGACAAGCCTTCCATTGCGGTTCTGCCGTTTCAGAACATGTCCGGTGATCCAGACCAGGAATACTTCGCCGATGGGATGGTTGAAGAAATCACCACTGCGCTCTCGCGGTTCAAATGGTTGTTCGTGATTGCTCGCAACTCGAGCTTTACGTTTAAAGGGCAAGCCGTCGATGTAAAGGAAGTCGGACGTAGGCTTGGCGTGCGCTATGTCCTTGAGGGGTCGGTGCGCAAGGCTTCGGGGAAGGTTCGCATTGCCGGGCAATTGATTGATGCGGTGACGGGCACGCACATTTGGGCGGATAGGTTCGAGCGTGACCTAACAGACATTTTCGCTCTCCAGGACGAAGTCACGGTCGCCGTTGTCTCAGCCATTCAGCCAAAATTGCTTCAAACGGAAATTGCAATGGCGACGCGGCGGCGACCGGAGAACCTCACCGCATATGATTTTTATCTCCGAGCCATGCAACAGTTTTACCTGACGACCCGTGAAGGGGTTGCTGAGGCGATAAGGCTGGCTCATCGCGCCTTGGAGCTGGACCCTCGGTTCGGCTTTGCCGCTGCTCTGGCAGGTGCCAGTCACATGAGGAACGTCATTTGGGACTATGCTGTCGATCCTCAATTCGACCGCATGGAAGCGGTTCGGCTTCTTCGCTTGGCACTGAGCATCGACGATAGTGATCCGGACACGTTAGCATGGGCTTGCGTAACCTCGGCGTTCATGGTCGGCGATTGTGAAAGTGAGATCGAAATGGCTGACCGGGCGGTCGCGCTCAACCCAAATTCATTTCTGGCATGGGGCTGCAGAGGCCAAGTCTATCGAATTGCGGGGCTGCCAGAGGAAGCGGTCAGGAGTTTTGAACACGCCATTCGCATGAGCCCGGTAGACCCGCGGCTACACCTGACGTTTGCTGGGATGGGGATGGCATTTATTGAGCTTCGTCGCTTTAACGAGGCCATCGTTGCAGGGAAGAAAGCCCAACGCCAGAACTCCTCCTATTCGGCAGCTTACCGCTGTCTCGCGTCCGCTTTCGCCCATCTTGGACGTGACGCGGAGGCGCGTGAGGCGGCGGCGCGTCTGCTTGAGGTCGACCCCGCCTTTACAATATCTGCGTGGACCGCCCGGGGCGGGCAATCAAACGCGAAACTGTTGATTGAGGGTCTTCAGAAAGCGGGGTTGCCCGAATGAGCCCGGTGCATCCCCTCGTTCCCTGTGGCGAACACGCGACCCTGTGAACCTCGGCGGCGGCAGCGGTCTTTACACCGAAATTTTTGAAGTCGCCCCGGCCGAACTTTCCAGAACCGTAGGTCGGCCTCGAAGGGGACCCAAACGCGTTACAGCCCTACTGGCTTTGTCCGCTAGTTCTTGGAAGGCCAGCCGTTTCGGAGCAGATGCCGGTATCCGTGCCGTGTCATCCATTTGGCACGCGCTAGGTGACTATCGAAGGCACGTCTAGCGCGCCCG
>WNFH01001428.1_pt1 | contig 16144 bp, 11 predicted proteins | sample 5400411 | NCBI WGS metagenome assembly WNFH01 (sample SAMN13153347, study PRJNA577476) | soil metagenome | isolation source: 200 cm saprolite under Douglas fir tree site 2 hole 3 | place: USA:California | collected 2015-04-18
CGGAAGGCCCGAACAGCCAGGCGTGCCCGCGTCCCAGGCCGCATTCCAGGCGTCCGTTGGTAAGAATGTCCGCCTCGGCGATCATGCCGGCAAGGCGCATGGGATTTTCCAGGGGCAGAGTGTGGAGCGCGGTGCGGAAACGGATGCGGTTCGTCCGCTGCGCCGCCGCCGCGAACATGGCGAGCGGGTTCGCCGAAATGGAAAACTTCTGAAAAAAGTGGTGGTCAATCACCGAGTACACGTCGAATCCTGACTCGTCCGCGTGCTCGATCTGGCGCATGATTTCCCAGATCATGTCGTAGTGCGACTTGCCCGGCGGAGTCTGAATTTCGCAATAAATGCCAAATCGCATGTTGTTCTCCTAGGGTTTGCTCCTGGCCGAAACTGTCACTACATGTTCTTGGGAATCTTGCGACGTTTCCGCCGAGCCCTCAATTCTCCTGTAGCTGGCCCGGTAATAGAGCAGCGGATCGCCGTCGCGCACCACTACTTCCTCGACTTCAGCGATAAAAATGGTGTGGCTTCCCGCAGATCCGTTTTCGTAGAGTTTCAGGCGGAGCAGGCCTTCCCGTCCCGCCATTTCGAGTCTCTACCACGCTAAACGCAGTGCGAACTGAACCTGGCGCGGATTAAAGATGGCGCGAGGCGTGCCGTACGACGGATTCGGAGAGCCCTCGAGATTTCCCGACGGCGTAGCGGTACAACCCTGAGCCACCGGGTCGCCCGCAAAGTTGCAAAAGTCGGCCGCCCCGTACGCCGTATTGAAGAAGCGAATATTCAGCGTGTTGAGCAAATTAAAGGCTTCAGCGATGGCCTCCAGGTGTATTTTTTCGGTGAACTTGAATGTCCGCGAAATGCGCATATCCACGCTCTGATAGCCGTCGCCTTTGAAAGTGTTGCGGGGCTCAATGCCCACCCGGTCGTTGTTCCCGAAGATGTCGCCGTTGACGTCAGAGCCGGCGAATTTGGTGAAGTAGTGGGGCGTCTCCAGGCTTACAATCATCCCCAACTGCCAGCCGTTCACCATGGGGTTGAGATGAGTTGGCCCCTCCAGCGTGGCATTGCCCACAAAGCGGTGTGCCACGTAGTCGGCGGAAACGGCCCGTTCCCGATTAAAGCAGCAAGTGTCTTGCGGAATGAGCACGAAGCTGGGATTGGGACCATTGTCGATGCCTTTCGACCAGGTGTAACTGAGACCCCATCCCACGTGACGGGTCAAACGCTTGTCAAAATTCACCAGCAAACCATCCCACTGGGAATCCCACTTGGAGTCGGCCTCGAAGTCCACCCCGAACGGAAAAGTCCGGATGTTGGGGATGACGCCAAACAGCGTGCCCGGCAGGCAATCGGTTGGGTTGGTGGGACCAGTCGTGCCGCAGTAGTAGTTCTTGAACCCCGCATCTCCACGAGAGTCGTGGACCGTATGCGCCGCAGCCTCGGCTCCTGTGGTATAGAACGGGTTCGCGTCGGGTTGGTTAACATTGTAGAAGCTGCCCAGGTGAACGCCGCGTACGTGCATTCCCGTGATGCTCAGGATGGTGTCCTTGAAAGGCTGGACCTCAAAACCCAGGCTGGCCTGGGCCCCGTAGGGAGGCTTGTGCTTCTTGACGAACCGCACGATCACCGCTTCGAGCGAACCGGCCGGGTAGTCTGCCGTGGTCTGGCCAGCATGGAGCAGGTCGGTTAGCGCATCGGCGTTAGTGAAGGGATCAGCACCAAAAGCCGAGAGCCGAGTATTCGAATTCAGATCGTCCTGGATGCCTTCTCGTCCGGGGTACTTCGACAAGCCACCGCAGGAAGGGATCTGGCACATCAGCAGTGGCGAAGGAATCTGGCCGTGGAACAGCCCCGCTCCTCCGCGGATGACGAAACCACTATGCCCGCCGGGCGCGTAGGAAAATCCCGCGCGGGGATCGAAGTTCTTCAGCGGATTGTTAATAGCTGCCGCGGGCCAGGTTTCTCCTTCCCAACGCAGCCCGAAATTTATAGCCAGACTGTTCGTCGCGCGCCATTTGTCCTGCAGATAGGCACCCTCATAAGTGTGGTCCAGAGTACCTTTGGCTTGGTTGCGGATCGCGGAGGAGATGCTCGTTCCCTGGTAAACCGAAGGATTGAACGAAGTCTCATTGAATCCGGAAGCCTTGTCGAAGCGCTCGAAGAAGATCACGAAGGGATGTGGGACGCCCACGAAGTCGTTGCCCAGGAAAGTATTCAGGTTCGCGAAGTCGGCTTCAAACGGATAGAAAAGCGGAAATGATTCGGTCGTGCCCACGCGGTTGAAGTCTCCACCAAAACTGATGGTGTGCTTGCCCAGTACCTTGGTTATGCTGTCTACGATCTCAAAGCGGCCTTCTTCATAGAAGTCGGGGTTCCCGCGGTTCACGCCCAAGGTAAAAACGTTGGACACCTCAAGGTGAGGCTGGGTGCTGGTGGTCGGAAAATCGAAGAAGCGGTGTGCGTATTGCAGGCGGAGCTCGTTGACCAGTGATGATGAGAAAGTGGAAACCAGGTTGCCCACTACGGATTGGTCGCGGAAGGTGTTGTTCTTGAAGCCCGAGGGCAGATCAAAACCGTCATTCAACGGGGAAAGATTCGCGGATCGCTGATCGTTGAAGAAATAGCGCACGAACACGGACTGGCGCTCGCTGAAGGTGTGATTGATCTTGCCCAGGAAGTTGTCGTAGTTGATGGCGCGAGTCACGTGCAGGTTCTCGGCCGGCAGTCCCCAGGTGTTTACCTTCACAGCGTTGATGGCGTTGATGTTCTGCAGCACCGTTGAGTTGTAGAAAGGCGACTCGACATGCCGTTGCCCTTCATAGTTGCCGAAAAAGAAAGTCCTGTCTTTCCTGATCGGCCCACCCAGCGTGGCACCAAACTGGTTTTGGCGGAGCTTGTTGAAGCCCTGGGCGGCCAGGGGGCTGGGAGCGTCCAGAACGTCGTTGCGAAAATACTCGTAGAGAGAGCCATGCAGGCTGTTGGTGCCGCTTTTCGTGATGATGTTGACGATGCCGCCTACCGCCCGCCCGAACTCTGTGCTGTAGCTGCTGTTGATGACCCGGAACTCTTCCACCGCGTCTTGCGATGGCGTCGTTTTCTGGATGCCCGAGGCGGTGGACATGTTGTCCGCGCCGTCGATGGCCACAAAGTTGTAGTGAATGTTCTGGCCGGCGAAAGACAGCTTGGTTACCGGCTCGATAATCACGTCGGTGCTGCCGGAGGTGGTGTCGCCGATGGTTACCCCAGGTGCCAGCAATGCGAAGTCAATGAACTGCCGCCCGTTCACCGGCAGGTCCTGGATCTTTTGCGCATCGATAACTGAGCTGACCATGATCCGTGTCGGTTCCGCCAGTTCGCCCACATCTTGTACGGTGACTTCCTCCGCCACCTGCCCTACGGGCAGATTGAAGTCCAGGTTGGCGCTGGCGCCGATGTCGAGATGGACTTTTTTCGCTTGCTTCTGGAAGCCCGCCTTTTCGGTGGTTACGGTATAGTCGCCAACCGGCAGAAATGAGATCTGATAATCGCCAGTCGCGCTGGCCGTAGTGGCCCGGGAAAACCCAGTTTCGCTGTTGGCCGCTCTAACTGCCGCGTCGGAGATCGCAGCCCCGGTGGTGTCATAAACCCGGCCCTGAATCGTCACCGTGACGACCTGCGCGCGCAGGGGCTGAACCAGACTTGCGAGAATAATCAGAGACAGTGCATAGGTCCGCGCCGAAAATCTGCTCCGTAGACTTCCGTTTGTAAAATAGGCGTTCATACTGTCCTCCTCGAGGCAGGCTGAGCCCCACCGCCAACACCTGGGTTTCAGATTGTCTGTTTCGTTTTTTTCTTCGGCATCTGGCCGTTCATTACCCGGCTCAGACGGGATTCGGAATCGTCTAGGTGTTGCGCCAGTACCGCGGCACATTGCCTCAGCTTGCCCGCCGCCAAAGACTGATACATCTTGCGATGCACCGGGATCAATGCGCTCGGGTCGTCATGACCGCGATCCACCAGGACCATCCCCATGCGCAACTCTCCGATCACCCGCTGATAGAACGACTCCAGCCGCCGGTTGCGATGAAACCGTATCAGCAGGCTGTGAAATTGAAGATCGAAGCCGACTGCTCGAAGCCAGTCTCGTTCACGCACAGTGCGCTCGTAGCCCTCCAACGCGCTGCGTAATTCCGCAAGAACTTCGGAACGGTTATGTTTCGCTCCGAGCACGCCAGAAATTTCCAGCATCCGCCGCAGGTGATAGATCTCCTGGACATCTTTCAGGGAGAGCTGCGAGACCGCTACCCCGCGGTGGATGCTGCGCTTGAGCAGGTTTTCCAGCGAGAGAATGCGGGTCGCCTCCCGCATCGTGTTCCGCGACACGCCCAGAGACGCCGCCAGCGGCACCTCCTGCAGCGGAGTTCCCGGACGCAGCTCGCCGTTGAGAATTCTCTGCCGCAGGATGGACGCCACCTGATCGGCGACGCTGACTCGGTGGATTTGCGAACTCTCCATTAGGAAAGACCCGGGGAGGGTTTGACCGAATGCGGGTCATCTTGCGCCCAAAGTGTTCACGATGTCAAGTGTTGAACAATTCAGTGTCATACCACAATAGAAATGTCCCCGGTTGTGGTTTCACCCATACCCAGGAAAAAGCAGGTGTTTTCATTTGCTGCCAGCCTTGTCGCCAAGGATGATTCTGAGCGGGAGGAATGCTACGGCTTGATTTTGGGGATGGGGGCGCGCTGTAGCCCATTGTAAAGCGGCGGCCGACAACGGCCAGCTTAGGTTGTCCTTTTTTAATTGCAGTGCGCTGATTCTCTGGCGGAGCTCGCTTGGTGTGCCGAGATACCGCACGATTAGATCGCCGGCCGTGCGGCCGGCTCCATAGAGTGGAGCACGGCGACTACCTCGTATGCCTTCCGGACGCTTTTTGCCCCCGGGACACCCTTTGCCCAAGTTTCCAAGTCTTGGACTGCAACTCCGCGAGATGTCTCGTTCCAGCCGGTCGTTGGCCGGAAGCCGGATCGCTGACCAGAAGAGCCGACTACGAAGGAGTCCGAGTCACCTTGCTTGGCCAATTGGGCAAAGCGCGTGTCCCGAGTCAAGTCGATATCGGTTTTGGGGATGGGGTCACTCGAGACCCACCGAGACGGAGTATCCGGCCATGCTGGATCTGCCAAGGCCCAAACTTCTCGCGTATTGGTCGAGGCCTCAACCCAATTGTGGCGAAGGATGCTCGTAGATCAGTCTTCCTTTTCTACCGTTTTCTGCGGGCGAATGTTTTGATTAAGGCGGAAAAAGTTATTCGGATCGTACTGTGATTTCACGGTCACGAGGCGTTCCCAGCGTTCACGGTATGCCTCGGGCACGCGGTCGTCCTCGTCTCCACTCATGAAGTTGACGTAAACGCCGGGAGTCATCGACGGCCGGAGCTTCTTGAACAGGCTACGAACCCAAGAAACGTTGGCTGAGTCCTCGGAGGCATCAGCCCAGTTTCCCAGGAGATTGAGGACGAATGGCGAACTGCGATCGCCGAACGCTGTTTCCGCAGCTCCGACCCGATTCACGGCTCCTCCCAGATAGGCAAGCTCGATCTGAGTCATAGGAGAGGGGATCGACTCCAAGGCTTCTATCATCTGGTCGATGCAAATGTCATCGACGGACATGAAGTAACCAGATTTTGTGTAGTATCGCCGACCGTGCGGGAACTCTAGATCAGCCATAGTCTGCAGCGCCAAAAAGGACATGGTCTTCCTGGTTACAGCCACTGGATTGCAAAAGGATAGAACATTGTCCAGGCATCGGCTGCCTTCCTCGAGATCGCCCACCCAAAGCGCCGCCTGGCTCGCCACCGGACGTCCGCGAACTTCTTCCGGAAAATCCGGGGTATCAGGAGCAAGCCGCAGAGAAAGTGTCCATCTCAGATTGTCGGGCGCCTCTGGCATGAAATCTCTCCAGCGCCGCACGATCCGAGGGATGTCGTCGCCGAGGCAAAACGCTTCGCCCAGCAAGACGGAGGACACCGGATAAAGTTTCACTTCAAACTCGGTGACAACTCCAAAGTTGCCGCCGCCTCCGCGGAGGGCCCAGTACAAGTCGGGGTTTTCTTTCGAGTCGGCATGAACAACGGAACCGTCCGCGGTCACCATCGTGAAGCCTTGCACGTTGTCGCTTGATAGTCCGTGAAGCCGCGTCAGCCACCCGAATCCGCCACCCAGGATCAGCCCGGACGCGCCTGTGTGCGACACGACACCGGCGGGGAATGCGAGCCCCTTCTTCTGAGTAGCCGTGTCAACCGAGCCGAGCAGACAACCTCCGGCCAGGCGGCCTCGACGCGCTTCCCGGTCCACGGTCACCTGCCGCATCTTAAAGAGGTCGATTACCAATCCGCCTTCACAGGTGCTGAAGCCGGCAAGGCTGTGTCCGCCGCAGCGCACGGCAGTGAGAACACCAGCGGCGGAAGCGGCGCGCACGGCAGTCTGCACATCAGCAACGTCTGCGCAGCGAGCGATCAAGCCGGGTTTGCGGGCTACCATACCGTTCCAAATGCTTCGGGCGAGGTCGTATCCGTTCTCGTGAGGGCGCAGCAGGTCTCCGCGGAACTGGCGTTTCAGTGAAGAGTGGACCTCTTCGACGGCAGCGCTCATACCCATCCCTCCATTGCAACTGGGTGCGAATCGTCATTCCAAATCCAGCCTGAAATTGCAGGCCTACTCATCGTTTCGCAGGTTCTTTCCAAAGCTGTTTGATGTTCTCCCATTTTTCTTGTTCAGGATCGGTGGAGGCGGGCTTGTACTTACAACCAGGAAAATCGTGCGCGGGAGCTGTGAACGTGCCACGTTCGACCAGGCGGCGAATGTTGTCGCGATAATACTCATCAACTTCCTGGTGCCGCTCCGGGTCCTTCTTCATCCACAGGTTCTTGGGGTGGATAGGCTTGTCATACATCTTGCGAAAGATCTCGGTGCGCAGATCCTTGATCCAGTTACTGTTCAGGTTTCTCACCCGGAACTGGCGCAGCGCTTCAATATCGACCGTAGCCGCAACCGCGGTGTTGTAGCCAGAGGGCGAATAGGAGACCACACTGCCCATGTAATCGACAATGTGAGAGTGGCCGCCTGCTATATCGAACGGGTGCTTCATGCCAGGGTGCAGAAAGACTGGCCCGATGTTGGGGCAGATCATGTATAGGGAATTGAAATGCGCATGCGCCTGATTCTGGATCATCCAGGTGCCTCCGCCGGGATAACCGCTGTTGGTCATCGGGATGGCCTCGCTGGGGCGATACACGACTTCAGCGCCATTGAAGGCAAGAGCGCGCACCGCCTCGGGATACTCGCCATCACTGCAGCAGATGCTGCCGACGTTCCCGATGTCTTCGGTTTTCAGGACCGGATAGAAAGCATCAATACCATCACCGAAGAGCTCGACCCACCGGTCGTATACGTCATGCGGAGTGCAGGAACGCTCGCGGCACCAGATGTGGTTCTTGGCCACTTTGTGTACAACTTTGCCTTTGGGATCGATGACAAAGAGTGTGTTGAAAAAGCGGTTCTTCATCACCTCCGGCCAGCGCGCCTTGCACTGCGCAATGATGTAGGTTTCGTAGTTGCGGGCCAGTTGGGCGAGACGATCGGTCTCTTTGCCGGGAATCTCGATGAACAGTTCTTTTGCGGCGATGGTGTGGGGAAGATCGAAGGCTTCATCCGTGAATCCGGTGAGCGCGCCTTCGGCGAGCGCGATGATCTTCACCGGCATGTTGATGCTGACCACCGACATGGCCGCGTGGATGCCGTCTTCGATGATGTCCAGATTCTTTGCTATGTCTTTTCGGCTGCCGATTCCATGCACGACGGTCGACAGACCGACCGCCATGTAGGGCGCGACCGGGGTTCTAGTCTGTTTCCGGCCATTGCGGTTCGAACTGTTGTTAGCTTTGTGGCTCGCCATAGCAGAATCTCCGTTGAACCGTGTGATGCAACTAGTTTGACGCGTCAGCACCAGCCGAACGAGCGGTCGCTAGTAATAGAGTTCAGGGCGGCCTTTGTATTCCTGGATAGTGTTGCCGCCGTCGACCACCACCATCTGGCCAGTGATGTAGGAAGAAATCTCCGATGCGAGGAACGCAATAAGAGAAGCGACCTCGTCTGGCGCACCAGGTCTCCCTACCGGAGTATTCACGCTTGCGGCAAGTTCCTGCTCTGTGGAGGAATCGGTCTTGATCCAGCCGGGCGCTACTGCATTCACCGTGATTCCCTGCCGCGCCACTTCCAGGGCCAGGCTCCTGGTCAGGCCCACCATAGCGGCCTTTGCGGCACTGTACGCCGACGCTCCAGGATAAGTTGCAACCGGCCCCGTCACCGATGACACGTTAATAATTCGTCCGTATCCCGCCCGCACCATGTGGGGCAGTACTGATTTCGTCACGTTAAAAGCGGTCTTCAGGTTGATGCCAATGCCGCGGTCCCACTCGGCCTCGGTGAGGTCCGCGAACCGCTTGACGACTTCAGGTTGGCCGACGGATGTCATTCCTGCATTGTTCACCAGCACGTCGATGCGGCCAAGGCGCTGTACCGTATGCTCGGCCAGGAGTTTGGCGTTTTGCAACTGCACCAGATCGGCTGCGAAAGAAATAGCCTCGATACCGGAGTCCATCAGCTCGCGTGCTCGCCCTTCAATCCGTTGGGTGGTCGAAGCGATCGAGATTTTGAATCCCTGCCGGCCCAACAACCGTGCCGTCGCAAATCCGATGCCGTCGGCGCTTCCGGCCCCGGTTACAAGAGCGACCCTAATTGCTGCATTCGCGTCAGGAGGCATGACTAGAGTTCCACGGGAGAACTCTCCGGAATGGTTTCGAATTGGGCACCCGCGATCGCCTTACCACTGCGGTGGACCCTCCAGTAGAGCAGACTCATGATCGCCAGGAGCACGGCAAAACTTGGCATAGAGTATTGCAGACCATCCACGTAAAAGGTGCTGCATGCGATCGCAGCCAGAACCACGATGCCAAGAATATTCGAAAGCGGAAACAGCCGCAGCTTTAGCGGCAAGTCATTTACTTTCGCGCCGATGGAGCGGCGAAAGCGGAGGTGCGCCAGCAGGATCACGATCCAGACGAAATACATTCCCGTGACCGCCGAGCCGTACATGAGGAGAAACGCACGTTTCGGCACGTAAATGGCCAGCAGAATCGCAACCGCCATGCCCAGGCTGGACGCCGCCAGTGCCCGATGGGGCACTCCGTTGCGGCTCAGCCGGCCGAGAGGCGTGGGTGCATAGCGTCCCCTGGCCAGAGAGAACAACATCCGGGTCGAAAGGTACAAGTTGGTGTTTGCGCTGGAGAGGGCGGCGGTGATCACGACCAGGTTCATGATCAGGGCCGCGTACGGCACTCCGATCGCAGCGAAGGCGCGTACGAAAGGACTCCCGGTGATCGTCCCGTCACCAGTCTGGTTCCAGGGCGTCATGGTGACCATCACGGCAATAGCCAGGACGTAAAACAGGATGAGACGGAATACCATGGTGCGCATGGCACGCGGAATCGCTTCTTCGGGGCGCCGCGCCTCTCCCGCTGTCACCGCCACTACTTCGACGCCCATGTAGCTTGCCATGGTTAGAGTGAACGCCAGCCACATGCCGCGAAATCCATGCGGCAGGAAGCCACCATAAGCAACTAAGTTTCGGAACCCCAGCGCCGGGCGCGGGGACAAGCCGGTGACAAGCGCGATCCCAACCACGATAAACGCAATGATCGCGATAATCTTCGCCAGGGAGAACCAGTATTCGAATTCCCCGAAATTTCCAACCTGCGCAGCGTTGATCGCAACAACCACTAGAGAGACTGCGGCGACCCAGATCCACTGCGGTGTTCCGGGGAACCAGTACTGGAAATAAATAGCGACGGCGGTCACTTCCGCGCCAATCGCCACGATCTGAATCAGCCCGTAGGTGGCGCGAACGGTAAAGCCGAACCAAGGATTGAGGTAACGTTCCGCATAAATGCCGAAAGAGCCCGCAACGGGATGCACAACCGCCATCTCGGCTAGCGAGTACGCCATGATCAGCGCCAGAACTGCACCGAGAAGATAGGTGAGAATAACTGCCGGCCCGGCAAGGTTGATAGTTACGTTGCTGCCTAGGAAAAGACCGACTCCAATAGCGCCACCGATGGCAATCATTGATAGCTGGCGCTCGGTCAACCTCCGCTGTAAGCTCTGCAACGGTTGCGCCGCACCAGGTTGCTGTTCACCAACCGTGGATTTGCGGATGATTGTCATCGTGATCTTTTCCTAACAAATCGTCGGACCCTTCAGCCAGCAGTTACCGTCAAGGACTTACCTCTGGTAGTGCTCTCGAGCAAACCGCCTGAACCTCCCCCCATCTCATCCTCCCCGCCGCTTTCCAGTCCAGCTTTGCACAGCTCAGGCTGTACGAAGTCAAACAATTGGCCTCGTGTTTCAGGGGTCAAGCTCAAAATTTTCAGCTTTGCGTTCGCTGTGACGACGAAGAGGGATGCCCGTCAACCACCTCACGAACTTCGGACCAACTCGTCCTCGACTAACGAATGGAAAAAAACTGATGCTGACACCGGTCCTCGTAACCTCAACTTGATACGCGCTGGCATGTATTGCCCCGGCCATCGGCGCAGCCAGTACTACAGCCGTCGTCGGCTTCACTGACTTAGAAGAGAGAAAGGCATACGCCAGAAACACGGGTGCCAGAACGACCATGATCCGCATCATGAATGGAAATCGGATCGTCAGCTTCGACATGGATCACGCTACTTCGATCTTTCGTTACTAATCACGTTGTACGGTGACAGCGCGTAAAATTCTCGCCAGCTGTCGCATTGGTTTGACATTTCAGCCAACACTTCCCGTGGTTGAGCCGGTGACCAGCATGTGAAGATTCTGTTCCAGCACCCGCAGCACGACCTCGACATCATCCAACGTATTGTAAAGGTGAAACGAAAGGCGCAGCCCATCGTGACGGCTGGAACACACAATATTGTTCGCAACCAGCTTGGCGACCATGGCGCCGGCATCTGTGCATCGTAATACTACGAGTGGCCCTACGCTATCGGGCAGCGTCTTGGCCTGAATATCCAGCTTCTGCACGCCAGCAAGGAGAGCATGCACCAGGCTCGCGATGTGAGTGGCGACGTTGTCTAATCCGATCTCTTGCAGTAGCTCGATGCCTTTCATTGCCGCATAGACGTTGGGCACGGGAGGGGAACCCGCCTCGAACCTGCGCGCTGAAGGGCTCGGATCGAGCCGTTTCACGTCGAAGGCAAAGGGATTCGCCTGCGCGAACCAGCCAGTGATGGTGGGCTGCAGCGACTCGATCAACTCTTTCCGGACATATAAGAATGCCAGGCCAGGCGGACCGAGCAGGTACTTCAACGTTCCGGTTACGTAGAAATCTACGTCCGTCGCGCTCACACTCACCGGGCGAGTGCCGCAGTCCTGGTAGTCATCGAGCATGACGAGCGCGCCGTTCGCATGGGCGAGTTGAGCAACCTCGTTAACTGGCGAGCGGAACCCGTTCATGAAGCAAACGCCGGTCACTGGGACGATGAGAGTGTTATCGTCGATCGCGCGTTCATAATTCACCACTGGGATGTGGTTGCCGACTGCGCTAACAAACTCGATTTGGGCTCCGCGCTTCCGCTGGGCCAGCCAGATATGGCCCATCGTGGGGAACTCGAATTCACCCATCACCACTTTCTTCCGGCGATCAAAGGACAAAGCGCTGGCGATGGAGTTTATGCCCGCCGACGCGTAAGGGACGATAGCAACTTCGTCGGCAGTGGCGCCGATAAATCTGGCGAACTGAGTTCGAGCGGCCTCGTATTGTTCGACCCAAATTTCCCAAGGCGATCCGTGCTCGTGCCAACTGGTGATGTATTCCTGGATACCCTCTTCCACTGCGTGGGACAGCGCTCCCTGGGAGCAACTGTTAAGGTAGACCTTCTTTTGGAAGATAGGAAACCGGGCGCGGATAGTACTCACTTCTCTGCTACTGAGCATAGGCGGAGTCCTGCAAGCACTGCAAAATCGAGTGAACTGCTGGAGGCTGTTTACGAAACTCGGTTTGTCGGCTGTTTGGACCTCGGCGGCTAAAGTCGAAGTACGAAGAGAGCACTTACCGCAGCGCCGAAGCGCTGCACTACCCAACTCATCTCCATTCTGGAGTTTTCCCGCAGCCTCCTAGACGCACAGCGCCGGAATGTCATCCCGGCGCTGCTCGATGGAGTACCCCGTCGCATGCCTTAGAACCGGAATCGGAATCCGAACTGGCCCGTTCGTGGCGGCGTGATGATGTTGATGGGTTTGCGGAAGTTAGCACTGGTGACGTCGTCGAAGAAATTCTGGCCGAAGTTCGCCTTGTTCGTGAGGTTGAAAACTTCTCCGAGAATCTCGATTTCAGCGCTGCGCTTGAACACTCTCTCCAGGGAAAACGTTTTGGCAAAACGCATATCCCAGGAGAACGTTGGATCACCTCGCAGTGTTCCGCGGCCGCCGGCACGGTCATTTTCGGTTTGGAAAGTACGCGATCCACCCGGACCGTTGCTGATGGCGCCGAAGACTGTCGGCACGCCGTCACCGTTGACGTCGCCGCCGCCAGCACTAGACGTTGGCGTGTAAGGACGAGCAGAGGCTGCCTGCAAAATGGCCGAGTACTGCATGCCCCAGGGCAGGTTCACCGTGGCCGAAATCACGCCGCGGTGATGCTCATCGAACTCGCTAGGGCCAAGTTCACCGGGCGCATGTGGGTTCAACTGGTTGAGCACGATGAATGTGAATTGGTTGGTATCCGTAGTCGAGCGCGAGACGGTGTAGTGCGCGAGCAGATGGAGGCGACTGCCTAACCTGTGCTGCACAGAAAGCATCACACCGGTGTAATCATTGCGGCCACTCGTGTCTTGCAAATAGATCTGGCGCGGAAGATTCGTGATTGGGTCGTTGGCTCCGGCCTGAGGAAAGTTCACCCCGTTGGGATCGAAGCTGCCGTTCAGGCAGTTCTGGTAGGCCGCAAGATCTCCTTTGTCTACGCAGAAGTTCAGATTCCGACCTTGGGTAAGCCGACGAGTGCGCGAATAAACTGCGTCCAGGCCAAAGGTCATTCCGGAGAGAGGACCATCCTGGATCTGATAGGTTCCGCCCAGGTTGAACTGGTCGGCGCGGGCTAGCTTCATATCCGGTGTGTTCACAAAACCGATCGGGAAGCTAAACGGCAGAGTCGCGGCATCGAATGGAGCTGGCTGGCACTGAGGCGTGGCCGGGGTGAGAGTTGAGCAGGGAATGTTGAAGAAGTGCGCCACTGAACCCGGCACAAACTCGAAGTTAAAGGGTGGATTGCCGTTGACCTGCTGTACTTCCAGGTCGGCGAACAGCGTACTGGCCAGAATGGATGCCGGATCAAAGAGGCGTGCCCAACCCGTGTGGAGCACGACTTTCCCGGTGCCGGTCACATCGTAAGCCAGCGAGAGCCGCGGTCCAAAGTTGGTCTTATCGTCGTGCGGCACACGACCCTTCGGACTCCCGGGGAATTGCCCGATGTTGTCGCGCACGATCTGCTCCGACAGCGTTCCGCGGTTGTAAATCAGATTGTGGACATAGTCGTAGCGCAGACCGGCTGACAGGGTCAAGCGGTGCAGGCGAATCTGGTCCATCACGTAAAACCCGTTGTGGACCAGCGTCCGGTTAACGATGTCGAACCCAGGTGAGCTCCAGGAGCGGTAGTTGAGGAGCGTGGTGGTCGGGTTGCTAGGATCCAAGCCCGTACCGATGGTATTGGTATCAGGGTCGTAATCATCGCTGTTGAAACGGTACCGGTTGTGGCGAAAATCTCCTTCAATCCCGATGTGCGGTTGGATCACAAAGTTCGCACCGAAGCGGATGTTGTGCCGGCCACGAGTCCAGGTGAAATCGTCGCTAACCTGGTAGCTGATTTCCTTGGGCTTCTGAGTTCCGGCTTGGCTCGCGCCAAATGTCACTCCTGACCTCAGAATGATCGTCGGTGTAGACAGTGAACTGGCGTTGTTGTTGATAGCGTTGGAAAAAAAACCGTAGTGGAATCGGATGTCATTCAACTTGTTCGATCCTAGAATGCTCGTCCAGGAACCGACCACATCGTGCAGCTTGTTAACTTCATTTGCGCTGGAACTGGGTGCATCCAAATCGCTGAAGAACTCGTTTGCCGAAACATTATCCTGCTCTGCGTAGCGCACAAAAAGTGTGTTGTTGTTGTTGGCCAGGAAATCCAGCCTTCCCATGTTGAAGTTCTGCCGGAAGGGTTCCGCTGTAGCCGTACCATCCAGAGCGGCGATTTTCGGGTTGGCCGATCCGCTGTTGAATACGCGCTGGTTGTTCTTGCGTTGCCGCTCGTAGCTGTAGAACGCAAAGAACCGGTCTTTAACTAGCGGTCCGCCTACCGTTCCCCCGTACTGCTGGCTGCTCTGCGGAGGCTTCGGCTTGTTGTTTTGTTGAGAGATCGGGTCAATGGCGGCAAAAGCAGAGTCGCGGAAGAATCCGAATACCGAACCGTGCCAATTGTTAGTTCCAGACTTAGTGACTACGTTCACCACGCCGCCAATGCCGCGTCCATAGTTGGCCGGGGGATCGTGCGTGATGACTTCGAACTCCTGCACGGCTTCGAGCGACAGCGAGATATTAGTGCCGCCCATGAAGATGTCGGTGTTGTCACCACCGTCGATGGCCATGAACAGGTTGCGCCCGTTCTGCCCGTTGATGCTGATCGCAGGGACGTTCCGCTTAACCGGATCGTAGTTCTTGTCGGTGGCAGTGTTTCCCGTAGTCACGCCGGGTACGAGCGTGGCCAGCGTGGAGAAATCTCTCCCATCGATGGGCAGGTCATCAATCTGTTCCGGCGTAATCGTCTTGTGGACAACCGCACCGGTGGTTTCCACCAGGTGCAGTTCGTCCTGCACCTGGACCGACTGCTGCAGGGTGGCCGGCGACAGGGTTACGTTCAGCTCGGGCGCCTGGCCCACCAGCAGGTTGAGCTGATGGACGTTGTTGCCAAATCCACTCTGGCTAACAGTCACCTCGTAGGGGCCGGGCGGGAGGCCGGCAATTCTGAATCCTCCGTCCACGGATGTGACTGCAGATCGCTGAAGACCCGAGTCTTTGCTTAAAGCCGTGATGGTAGCACCGTTGATGACAGCGCCGGAGTTGTCCTTAACGGAACCGACAATATCGCTGGTTCCACCCTGGGCCAGCAACAACGGACACAAGGACGCAAAGATCACACTGAGAGGGAGGCATGCCACAAGCATGCGTTTGCGTGAGCGGTGCATCTGGGCTCCTCCTACTATTGCAGACGCCACAACTGCCGAACAATCGCCCGACTCGGCTGCGGAAAACCGATGAATTGTGGCCTGGGAGCGAAAACGTACACCGGTCTTTATTCGTATGTCAAGAGGAATCAGAATTGTATACAATGTAGTATCTCAGTTGACCTCGATTCGTTGCCGCGCCACAATTGCAGGTGATCGGCAGAGCAGCCTGCATAATGGGACATTGCTTGGGATCTCTACCCTGCCGGAGCGATCCATACGATCAAAGAGGTAAACGCTTGGGAGCTGCAAAACCCGCAAGAACACGCCCCGGTGGTGATGGCAAAAGCCGCCGTGACCGTCGTAGCAGATCTCGCAAGATCGCCGGCACTAAACTGCCTCTTGCTACAAATTGCTCACTCAGCGAACGCGTATATAAGGCTCTTAAGCGGGACATTGTCACAGGCGTCCATCAATCGGGTGAAGCACTCACTGAAAACGTCTTATCCAAGCTATACAAAGGCAGCCGCACGCCAGTGCGGGAAGCCGCCGTGCGTCTCCAGCATGATCATTTATTGCGAATCGTTCCAAATCGCGGCTACTTCGTCACTCACATTACATTGCATCAACTGAATGAGATCTACGAATTTCGCCTCGCAGTTGAATGCAGCGCCGCTGAACTCGCGGCGAGGAGAACCCTCGATTCCGAGTTGATAGCCCGGCTAACGCAGCTTGCAAATACGAAATACACGATTGATGACCGGTCCAGTTACGAGCGCTTTATCGAAGCCGATACGGAATTCCATGTCGGAATCGCGAAGCTCAGCCGTAATCACTTGCTGCTGCGAGCTGTAGACGACGCTC
>WNFH01001429.1_pt1 | contig 16143 bp, 14 predicted proteins | sample 5400411 | NCBI WGS metagenome assembly WNFH01 (sample SAMN13153347, study PRJNA577476) | soil metagenome | isolation source: 200 cm saprolite under Douglas fir tree site 2 hole 3 | place: USA:California | collected 2015-04-18
ATTATTAACGCCCACGCCTGAAGACAAGTCAGCAGTCAGACCCGGTCGTGACGATCAGTTAGCCATTGGACGCTCGCTGGCCCAGATTGCAAATCGCTTCGGAAAGCCAAAGCACACCTGCACCGGGTTTCCCGCTTTGGTCCTGCTCACCTTGCCGGGCAGAGGTCGTGAGCCGGAGCTTCCTGGACCGATCAACAGCAGGTGAAGATTCCCCCGCGAAACTGACGCGAAAACCAGCCCCGGTTCTCTGCTCGAGCCGGAACCCCAGTTTCTGGATGTAGAAAGCGATCGCGCGGTGCCGGGCTTTTGTTCAAGGACGTGGTACCTCTCGCCCTCGGCAACGTTTGGCTCTAACGGGCACTGTGCTGAACTTGACGGCTCACATGGCCGACCCGCGGGGCCGGACGGGGCTACCGCCCGATGGGCGGTAGCACGGCTAGCCAAAGTTTGTCGCTGGTCTGTGTCACTTCTTCTCAATGGAGACTGGAGTTGCAGATCCCTTTTTCTGTATCGAAGCCTTCGGCGACTCTGCCTTGGGCGTCCAGAAAGCGGGATCGGCGGCGACCGTTTCCTTGGCCAGATAGCTCATCTTGGGCTTGAATGCGAAGAAGTTGGTTTCAGAGGTCAGGATGGCTGCGCTCTCCAATTCGCGCATCTTTTTTTGACCCTCTTCGCCCAAGGCGTCCTTGTAAGCCTTGCCGTGGAGTGACGGATACGTATCCGCTTCGGTGAGTGATTTCAGTGGGGCGAAAATGAGCCAAGTTCCGGATGGCGCGCCGGAGATGACCTGGTAGAAGGCCCAGTGCTCATCCACGTTGGCCTTCTCGTGGGCGGCCTTGGATAGCTTCCTGGCTTCAGCAAAGTCGTTGTCATGGCCGGGGCGGACGTGAAAGGTGACAATGGCGAAGTAACGCATTTCGCCGATCTTCACATTCGGACGGTAGCTGAATTCGTCGTTGTAGACCGCCGCGATGGTATTGGTCCCGGACAAGAGTTCGCCGTCCTTCTGGTACAGCTGGTCCGACTGCGCTTTTAGCGCAGGCGTCTTCTCGATGTCGTGGTTGTCCTTTTCCCAGGCAGCGAAGGAATCAAAACCAATGAGGAACCAGGCCTCGTTGGGGCCGGTGAGGGAAGTCACGCCGAGCCAGTGAGTCGGCCAATCGGCATTGGCGTAAGCACGCGCCCAACCGGCCTCCACCTTTTCATGCAGGGCGTTCTTTCCCGGCTTCACCTGCTCACGGGCAATTTGCAGAACCTTCGGCGGGCCCATCCTTGCTGTTTGTGTTTCTGCCCCCAACGCCACGGCCGATAGAAATGACGAAAGGGCAATGACCGCATTGAACGCACGCATACCAGTTCTCCTTTGTCTTGTGAGTCGGGGGACGCTGAGTAGCTCCCTGGATCCTCCAACTCAGATCCGGAGATCCTCTAGGCCCTCTCCCATCATTCGACAATTAGGAAATTTAGGCGTGATACGTCGAAAAAATCGATGCTACCTTCGCTGGTCCTGGGCCAAGTAGAGATCGACCGCGTCCACTGAAAGCCGACAACTCTTTCGACCTAAATCCTTGTCCGATAAAGCGAATCAGCTAAAAGGCGTGCGCTGTCGCATGTTTGAGTTCATTGCCGAAATTTGGCGCCATCTGTTAGCATCTGTTTGCTCGCAGAAGGAACGGCCGTGCATGCGGGGCAACAAACTGCCTCACGCAGTGCAAGACTCTACAGCGATACCGCATCAGTGAATATCAGCTCCTAGACGTCAACCGCCGGAGCGCTTCGCTTTGTTCCGGCGTGGAGCAATTACACTTGGAGGACACCTATGACCGCTTCTCGATCGAGAGGCTCGACCGCCGCACTTCTTTCCACAGTGATTTTTCTAAGCGGGTGCGGCTCCATCACGAACCAAACTCCTCCTGTCACAACGCCGCCAGGTTTTTGGGATGCCAGCAATATACCGCCCGCGACGAACGTCATGACGTTTAAATTCCTGAACCGCACCAACGGCAAATACCCCGATAGCCAGGTCTTTTGGAGCGTCACGATCAATGGTGTCAGGCAAACTCATTCGATCGCCGATCAACAATTCTTCGATATGCCGGCCAACTCCTCAGGGAGGATCTACGTTTACCTCGGAAGCGTCGGCACGAACCAAAATCAGTACTATGATTTCCTCGAGTACACGATTGGCCCGGCGCGGTTTAACGGCAATACCACACGGGTCGACGCGTTCGGCATCAAGCTCGCTATGAGGTTGCATTGTGCCGATGGTTTTGAAGCGACGGTCGGGGAGAACCCTGCCACCTTCGCGGAAGACCGGGCAGCAACATTTGCACGCTTTGTGGCTGCGGTTCCCCCTGAATTTCAACATCTGGCGACAGTCCAGGCGCCCTACAGAATCGTCAACCCAGGTGCAGGAGGATTCGACGCCGGCGGAGCATACCAAAATTATTATGCGGCCTACATCGACCAAATTTGGTCAAGTAACGGGCTCACCATTCCCAAAGCCGGGCCAAACGGAAGCGGCTTGGGCGCTTACCCGGACCTTTCTGCCGCTATCTACAGGCACACCGCCGGTCCCGGAACTTTCTCTCCCGACGGCAGATTGTTAAGCCAAAGCATGTGGGCGACCAGTCAAAATTTCTACCTCCAGGTTCCCGCCAACTATTACGCAAAGTTCTGGCACGATAACGGCATTGACGGCAAAGCATACGGATTTCCCTATGACGATGTAGGGGGCTACTCCACCTACATCTCTCATTCCAATCCTCAATACATGCTCGTCGCCATAGGTTGGTGAGGGCGAGCCGCTAGCCATGCGCAAACATGTTTGGTTTTGTTTTATTTGCTTTCTGACGTCTACAACCCTTGCCAGCCTTTCTGGATGCGGCGGATCGGCTACGTCGGGTTCTTCGGCTAGCAAGAGCGCGAAACGAGGTGTCGCCTATGATCTCGCCTCGCCAGCCGACCTTGCCGCACTCTCGCCAGGTGTAAGCTGGTGGTACAACTGGTCTCCACATCCCAACTCCGCTGTCCCGGCCGACTATGCCACGCGCTATTCCACGGACTTCTACCCAATGCTGTGGAATGGAAACTTCAACGCTAGCGCTATCGTGACCTACTTGAGGGCCAATCCGAGCATCAAATACATGTTGGTTCTCAACGAGCCGAACTTGGTAAGCCAGGCCAACGTGACCCCTCAGCAGGCTGCCCAGTTATGGCCGAGTTATGAGGCGGTTGCGGCCCAAACTGGCGTCAAGATCGTGGGGCCAGCCATCACCTGGGGCACGATGCCGAACTACCAAGACCCAGTGAACTGGCTCGACGCTTTTTACGCCGCTTACCAGGCGGCCAATGGCAACCGCAATCCGCAAATCGATTACTTGGCCTTCCACTGGTACGACTACGGGCTGAAGGGCCAATTGGACCGTCTCGGCAAGTACGGTAAACCCTTTTGGGTGACCGAGTTCGCAAATTGGCATAACCAGAACGACGGCGCCCAGATTGTGACCTTGGCTGGACAAGAGGCGCAGATGACTGACATGGTCGCGACTTGCGAGTCCCGCATCGACGTCTTCCGGTACGCTTGGTTCACGGGACGCTGGAGCCCTGACCCGCACTTTACCAGCCTGCTCGGCGCACCCGGAGAGCTAACCGGATTGGGCCAAACCTACCTCTCACTTCCCACGAAATAAGCCGGCATCTCGAACGGGACTTTGGAATATCGCTCCGCCTTCGTGTCCTGCGGCGCTAGCCGGATGACGCAATGGCTGATCGATCGACCAGAACCTCTCGACGTTCAACGCCAGAACTGCGGGCGTTCGCGGTCAACAACACGCGAACGTTCACGATGATGAGAATCGATTGAACAAGAAATCCTGCGATTATTCGTGTCACCAGTCCGACCTCTGGTAGGCCCGGTCCTAACGGCGCGACGACATTGAGTGCGAGCCAGACGAGCACGAGCGCCGTGACCTTCGACCAGGTGACTCGAATCTCCGGGACGACCAGAATCAGCAACCACAGTGTGCCGATAACGGCATATACGTCCGGCACGAAGGGACTCAGGACGCTTGCCAGATTGAGCAGCGCGAGCCAAGTCTGTGCTTGGTGCAATCGGAACGAAGCGGCATCGTCCAACCACCGCGCAGAAAATGCATCCCGCAATCGCACAACCAGCCCAATCAAAAGAAGAAGGTAGACCAGTCGAACCGTCTGGAACGCTCCGAAACCGAGACTGGTCCAACCCAAGGCTCTCAACTTGGGAACAACCGAGGTGACGCCGTAGTTCAGCGCCGCAATTTTCCCGGCGAACGGCGTCATCACAATGTCGATCGGACCGTGTAGAGGGAAAGACAACCGAGGCATTTCGTATTGAAAAAACGCTCTTATCGGTGCCCAACCAAACCAAAGCGCCGTCGCTAACAGCAGCACGACGTTCCACGCGAACACCCACACGACTGCTCGCCAGCGGCGTTGAAACGCTAACCAGACAACGAGAATGCCGGGGAACAGTTTGCTTGCGGCAGCAAACGCCAGGAGAGCCGTTCCGAACACGAGGAAATCTGACTCGATCAGCACCATTGCGAGCATCGCGAGGGCGAACCCGACAATTTGGAAGTTGCCGATTTGCAGCGTCATTGCTGTCGGCACGGCTGCGATCAGCAATCCGGTGAGCATCAACACCGTCCGACCGTGAAGACCGCCTATCCACCGCGCGACGACTAGCGTTGCCGCGAGGAAGAGGACTAAATCGAAGACGAACCAGAAGATACGAAAACGGTAGAAGTCAGCGGTGATTCCAAGCAGAGACGCGGGAAGCAGCAAAAACTGCGGGGGATATAAATACGGGTCGATGTGGAAACGATCTAGCGAGCCCGCGTAGAGCGTTTCGTCGTAAAGATTGGGCACTCGGGCTTGACCGAGTTTGGCGGCTTGGAAGTAGGCGGAGAGACAGGAATGCTGAACGTAAAACTGGTCGAATGGATAAACGGCCGCGCCTGTTCTGCTTGGGTCTACTGAGAACACAGTCAACCGAACAACCTGAACAGCCGCAAGTCCGGCGAACAGGAAGCCGACGACGCGAATGACCCGTTCGCGGCTAGTCAAGGCCGGGCGAATATACACGACCGCGTGCAACCTGAAGTCTTCGTGTTACAGCACCTCTTCGATGGCCTCGTGAGCCGTCACTGCGCGACTCCCGCCTTCTGCAACTCGGCTGTGAGGCGCCCGCTCAGCGCAAACGCGAGCATCCGCAGGTCCGCCGCAAAGCTCCAGACCGGATGCTTGAACGTCGCGGGCTTGTTGTGCTCCACGAAGAAGTGCCCCGCCCAGGCGAAGGCATATCCGCACAGCACGGCCGGTACGATGAGCAGCGGCCGCCGCAGCGCCAGCGCCGAAAGGATCAGCACGATCGAGAGCGACGTGCCGCCGAAATGCAGCGCGCGCGTGAGGGGCTTCTTGTGCTCATTCAAATAGAACGGCCAGAACTCGGCGAAGGTCTGCATGCCGGGACTCTAACGCCGCAGGCTCATCGGTACCAGACAAGTGGATCAGGATCCGCAGTACAGCATTCAACCGAGAGCCCAGGCCAAGGCAATTCCCGGTGCACGGGCAAAGCGCAAACGATCGCCGCGGAAGTGAGCCGTCAGCAGGCCAGATGCCAGCCCTCGGGCTGAACGCATGTCGTTGAGGAAGAGGCGCTCCACGCGCTGACGCCACGCGAGCCTGGCGCCAACCCTTCGGAAATTGCCGAAAACTCGGCAGTCATCGCTCAGCCGACGCTATTCGAATCAACAGGATGGGCTGGCAGTCGTCTTGCTATCTGAGCTGTCATGCCTTGGATCAATCTCACCCTCCGACGTGGCACGTTTACCAAGGAAGTGCGGCATGCCGTGATGGCGAAGCTGACCGATACGCTCATCTACTGGGAGAAAGTGCCCGATACCCCCGAAGCCCGGAAGATGATGAAGGGCTGGGTATACGAAGTGGAGGAGGATTCCGATTACAACGGGGGCAGCCCGCACCACAAGGATCCCTTCTACTTCATCGAGGTGCGTCTACCCGCGGGTCGATTCGACACGCTCACAAAGCTGCATCTCATTCATGATTTCACCCGGATCATCATGCTCGCGGAAGGTAAGCAGTATGTGTCCGAAGACGCGAACCGCGTCTGGGTGACCATCATCGAACTGAAGAGCGAGGATTGGGGTATCGGTGGACACACGGATTGGTTGCGCTCCTACGAAAGTGCGTTGGACACGCTCGGCAAGGAGCTGAAGCCGAGGTCGAACGCAAGGGCTAAGTGAACTCGGTCTTTAAAACTGGCGACCCGGGTACGAGACGACAGACAGGCAATCAAATATGACAAAGAACATGAGTGCGCTGGAAGGAAAAGTAGCAGTCATCACGGGAGCCAATAGCGGAATCGGTCTCGCTACAGCGCAACGGTTCGTTGCAGAGGGCGCATACGTCTTTATTACGGGCCGCCGTCAAAGCGAGCTCAACGCGGCGGTGAAGCAGATCGGCAAGAGCGTTACCGCGGTGCAGGGCGACGTCTCAAATCTCGCCGATCTTGATCGGTTATACGCAACCGTAAAGCAGCAGAAGGGCCACATAGACATTCTCTTCGCCAACGCTGGCACCGGAGAATTCGCCCCGCTCGGCGCAATCACCGAAGAGCACTTCGACAAAACGTTCAACGTCAACGTCAAGGGCCTTCTGTTCACCGTGCAAAAGGCGCTTCCGCTTCTAAAGGATGGAAGCTCGATCATTCTGAATGCGTCGATCGTTTCCGTGACAGGACCGCCCGCGTTCAGCGTGTACAGCGCATCCAAAGCGGCCGTGCGGTCCTTCGCGCGCACCTTCACCACGGATCTCAAAGACCGCAAAATCCGCGTCAACGCTATTAGTCCTGGCGTGATTCCTTCTCCGGGCTACCGCAATTCCTTGGGCATGACGGAGGAACAAATCAAACAATACGCAGACAGCGTCGCAGGGAAAATACCCCTCGGCCGCACAGGAACCTTGGACGAAGTTGCCAAAGTGGTCTCCTTCCTCGCTTCCGACGAGAGTAGCTACGTCACTGGCATTGAGCTCTTCGTCGACGGCGGCATGACCCAAATCTGACCAGCTTGACCTGCAGTTGACACGAACAGATTCCGTACTTTCAGGAAGCGCCGGCTAGAAGAAGAGCTAAGAGCTAGGCGCCTGCCTTCGGCGCCGCGCTTTTTCCGTCGCAGATTCGTCTGGCATTAAGGTCTACCGGAGGGCTGTCTCCCAGCGCTTCAGCTGCTGAGCTCCGCAGGTGTGATCGGCAACTTGCGGACCCGCTTCCCCACCGCTGCACACACCGCATTGGCAACTGCCGGTGCCACGGGCGGCACCGGGTGCTCACCAAAGCCCCCCGGACGAGCATCGCTGGGCAAGATGTGGGTCTCGATTACCGGCATTTCGTTCATCCGCATCACCCGGAAATCGCCATAGGTCCCCTGGACCGCGCGCCCGCCACGAAAATCGATCTTGCCATGCAGAGTGGCCGAAAGCCCCCAGGTGATTCCACTCTCAGCTTGTCCCTCCAAACCTGCCGGATTGATCGCGAGCCCGCAATCGACGACGCAGACGATCCGGTGCACGCGCAGATCGCTCAAATCCCGTGCCACCGAAACCTCCGCCACCTGCGCGATGTAGCTTCCTGCGTGGTAGATGTTGATCGCCAAGCCACGTCCCCACCGGCGATTTTGAGCATCACGCGCGAGAGGATTCGACCAGCCGGATTTCTCGCGGACTGCCTCGAGCACGCGAATCATCCGCCGGCGATCAATCTTTTGATCGCCTAGGTCGAGTATGTCGCCGGGCTGGAGGAGATCAATCCGCAGTTGCAGGGGATCCTTGCCCAGGAAGTGAGCGATCTCATCGATGAAGGACTCGCGGGCAAACACGGTGGCCGGGTACTCGACGGCACGCCAGGAACCGGTTGGTACCGGGTTGTCCACGGAAACGTAGTCCACTTTCATCGCCCCAAAATTGTAAGGATTGTCGAAGGCACCCCAAGGTGATCCTTCCTTCGCATATCGCTGTAAGTCCTTCTTCTCTTCTTCGGTGGGGAGTCCGAACATCGAGAGCGGTGAGCCAACGCATTTGTGAACCCATGCCAAGATATGTCCGTCAGCGGCGAACCCCGCCGCGAGTTGATTCACCGAGGCAGGGTGGAAAAAGCCGTGACGGGTATCGTCGGTGCGGGTCCAGACAACCTGTATTGGTTTGCTGACAGCCTTGGAGATCTCTACTGCCTCGTGGACGTAGTCGACGAACAGCCGTCTACCGAATCCACCTCCGATCAGTGTCGTATGGACCTTTACCGTCTCGGGCGGCAGTCCCAGCATCTTCACGATATCGGTCTGCGCCGTCTCCGGCGTCTGGGAGGGCGCCCATACCTCACACCCGTCCCGGTGGACGTCCGCAATGCAATTCATCGTCTCGAGCGGCGCATGCGCCTGAAACGGGAAGTCATAAACGGCTTCCAGCCTCTTGGTGGCCGTGGCCAGCAACTTATCGGCGCTTCCGTGGCGACGGATCGGATAACCTTCCTCTGTGAGAGCGGTCCTCAAGCTTTGGGCGAACCGGTCCGAATCAAAGTCTGTATTTGGACCTTCCTCCCACTGCACACTCAGAGCTTCGCGGCCCTTCAGCGCTGACCACGTGGTCTCCGCCACGACCGCCACGCCCGTTGAGATGCCGCTTTTGACGGGCACGACATGGCGGACCCCGGGTATCGCAAGAGCCTTGCTCCCGTTGAAGGTGGCCACCTTTCCACCGAGAAAGGGACAGCGCTCGACCATGGCAACGAGCATTCCCGGAACCCGAATGTCAATGCCATACAAAGCTTGTCCGCGAACAATTGCTGGACCATCGACCCGTTTGAGTGACTTGCCGACAAAACGAAAATCGTGGCTATTCTTGAGCGGCGGATCTCCGGGAGCCGACTGGCGACTGGCCCGTTCCGCGAGTTCGCCATAGGTAAGTTTGCGCCCCGAGGAGAGATGCACCACCGAGCCGGACTGCGCCCGGCAAGACGCGCGGTCGACTCCCCATTTCTCGGCGGCAGCGGAGACCAGCATTTCACGAGCGCTCGCTGCCGCACGGCGAAGTGCCAGAAACGTGCCGGAGCTGCTGCCGCTTCCGCTCGTTCGCAAGCGGATGCCCTTGAAACGAACGCCTGGCATCGCCTGTTCGAGTTTTACTCTGGCTAGATCCACTTCCAGCTCGTCGGCGAGAACTGCCGGCAAGCTGGTGCGCACCCCCTGACCCATTTCGGAACGCGTGACCCAGAGCGTAACGACATTGTTGGGAGTGATCCGGAGGTAGGCGTTTGGCTCGAAGAAAACTGGGGAAGCTGCGTCCGCTGCGGCGGGCAGATGAAAACGAATCGCCAAACCCGTGCCGGCGAGGGTGGCTGTCTGGAGAAAAGCGCGCCGAGAGAGCTTCATGCCTTCCTACCTTGGCGAGCTGCCAGATGGATCGCCCGGCGGATGCGCTGATAAGTCCCGCAACGACAAACCAGGTCCGACATCACCGCGTCGATCTGTTGATCCGTCGGGTTTGTCGTTTGAGTCAACAGCGCCGCGGCGGCCATGATCATTCCAGGCTGGCAGTAGCCGCACTGAGCCACATCCTCGTCGATCCATGCCTTTTGACATGGGTGCCCGCCGTCGGGCGAAAGGCCCTCAATGGTGGTGTAGCTTTTTCCAGCAGCCTTCGAGAGTGGAATCTGGCAACTGCGTACCGCAGCATTGTTCTCGTGGACGGTGCAGGCACCGCAAACGCCGACTCCGCAACCGTACTTGGTTCCGGTCATCCGCAGCAGATCGCGCAAAACCCACAGCAGAGGCATCTCAGGGTCTGCGGTGACGCGGCGCGAACGGCCGTTGATCGTCAAAACAAAGGTGGGCACCCCTCGCCTCCTTTTGATGCCGCCAACCGCCAATTGCCGATCGTATTCCCGCGCCGCTGATGATCGCCGCCCTTGGCCTTTGCTCGATGCTTGGCGATCTCCGATTCAGCTGCTAGCTGTCGCAACTGAGCTGACTTGGAGCATTCGACGATGCAGCTACTCTACTTTGCGGAAGCGATGTTACGGCATCCAATTGTCATCATTCCGCCGACGCTCGTCTTTGCAATCCTCTGTGGCACAGGAAAGGCATTCGGGCTGCCTCGGCTTTTCTGGAACGAACGCTGGGGGATGCGATTCTACGCTGGCCTCGCAGCGACGTTATTGGCGGCCGAGGCCTTCCTGGTGGCGTACCTGCTGGACGGGCTCAATCGTCCGTCCCGATGCATCAGCTTCTTCGACTTTCTCGTCGTTGGCGTTGTCGTTTGGCTGGTGCTGGTCGGCTGGCGAAGTCTTGTTCAGGGGGGACGCTATCGGCGGTCGAAGGACCAGAAAGGGGGCATCGGAGAAAATCGAGGCATTGCCCCAGCGATTCGCCAGGTCGATACCGAGGGCCTCTCTTCGAAAGCAGCGGTGCAAGTTCCGGCCGGTGCACTCATGGCAGGCGCGGCAGTCGGAGCGCTCATCGCTTTTCTTCTGGTCTCAGTGACTCAAACCCAGTCTGTGACTCGGCTGATGCACGTGGCCCCCTTCAGCGCCTTAGAACTCTGGCGCCCATTGCCGGAACCCGAGCTACACCTGCTCGCCGCGGCTGCGTTCCTGCTTCTGCTCGGCACGTTCGTCTCCCTTAAGAACCGAGCCTCACCGGCGGTCGGCCTTTGTGTTCTCCTGGCGCTCGGGCTCGCCGTCTACACCGCGATTGAGTTCTGGGCCCAGAACGCGGGCCTGGCACTGCTGATGCTGGGACTGCTGCTGTGGTGGGCCGGGGGTCGGCGATACAAGCTCCGGATACCTGCCTTGAGCGAACTCTACGCTCATCCAGTTCCATATCCACCGAGCATCGAAATCAACGAATTGCCACAATCGCGGCCGCTTCCCTACGATGTCGCGCTTAGCACCGGGGACAGCCACAACGGGCAAAGGCGGTTGATCGTCGTATGCGCGAGCGGCGGAGGCCTTCGCGCCGCGACGTGGACCGCGGCCATTCTCGGCCAGCTGGATGAAATCGAAGGCTTTCGAGCAGCGACTCGCCTCGTTACCGGAGCGTCAGGCGGGATGATGGGCGCGGCCAGTTGGGTGGCGCTCCTGGCTCGGCGGAACGAGGCGCCGGGCAATCCAGCTCCCAGGGGCAGTTGGCAACAACTGATGAGCGCCGTGGCAATGGACGGTCTGACCCCGCTGGTTCGCAAGCTCGTGTTTCACGACATTCCGCTGGCTTTCATCGGTCGCGACAACTTGCAGGACCGTGCGCTCGCGCTCGAATCGGCCTGGTGTGAAAACCTGAAAGCCAAACTCGATATCAACCTTCGCATCTCATTCGATGACCTGAGGCAGGGCGAAGCATCGGGCCGGTGGCCGTCGCTGGTCCTCTCGCCAATGTTAATCGAGGATGGAAGGCGCCTGATCATCAGCAATCTCGATGTAACGGATATCAACGACCACTACGTTCGCTGGCTTTCAAGCAAGGCAACCGGAGCAGAACCCTCGACCGGCCTGGCGTCTCGAACGGCATACCAGCTTTGGCAGATCTCTCCGCAAGCTTGGGGTCATTTCCCGCTGTCGACTGCGGCCCGCCTCTCGGCCGCTTTCCCATACATCAGTTCGGCGGTTCTTCTTCCGACCCGGCCCCGCCGACATGTGGTGGATGCCGGCTATTACGACAACTACGGCCTCGAGCTGGCGGGCAACTGGCTTCGAGAGCTGCTGGAGCAGCGCAAGAGCTTGTTGGAGAAGATGATCTCGGGAATTCTTGTCATTCAGATCCGCGACAACGTTTCCGAGCTCAGCGTTAACCCAGAATCGGACAAGAAAAGAGAAAGGAGGCTCGCCCGCGAGCGCCAAAGTGTTTTGGATTCACGGCTCTCACGTGCCCTGGAAGGGCTGACTAGCCCGCCGGAAGGGTTCCTCGCGGCGCGCGAGTCCGTGATGTTGTTTCGAAACGACTCTTTGCTCGAAACTGTGTCTCATCTGTACACAAGCGCTTTCGGAGCCGACTTCCTCACCACCACAGTTTTCGAGTTCGGAGGCGAAGCGTCGCTGAGCTGGCACCTCGCGGCGGAGGAGGTTCAAATGCTGCAGAACCAGGCCGCGTCGCCGGGAATTCGGCTCAAGCTGCAGGCAATCAAGTCCTGGTTGCACAAGACCGATTACTGGGCGAGCCAGGTCAGATAACCGACGATCTTAGCTATCCCGACTGGAAGTCGCATCTTGGTGCCTGTAGAACGCCCGCAACCAATCGGGAGGTTCACATGACGCTCCGCCGCGGTGCTCTCCTGTTTCTGCTCCTCGCCCTATCATTGGGATGCGGTACAGAAAAGTTTTCTCCTGAGCAGCGTAGTTTGGGTACGCAGGTTCAGGGTATCGAGTCGATCAGTGGTTGGTGGCCTTGTGCCGCGTCGATGTTTACTTGGTCCAGCCCGTGGGGGGCGATCACCGGATACTCCAACGGTACTTGCAGCGGCCGCGGTGATTGCAATTGCAACGGCACGGGAGCTTACGGTTATCAGTACCAGTGCGTCGAGTTGGTTAATCGCTTCATGATCGCCAATCGAAGCCAACCCCGCATTTGGGGCAACGCTGACGTGTCGATGTGTAACAGCGCGGCCTCTTCGGGGTATTCGGTCTATCGAGGCTCGGGCCCGCAACCTGAACCCGGAGATGCGCTTGTTTGGGATGGCCACGCCGCTTTGGTTGTCGACAATTCTCCGAACAGCATCGGATACATGCAACAAAATTACGGCAATGCTTCTACTTGGAATCAAGCAACCGACAATGTCTCATGGAATGGCTCCAACTTCGGTCCATTGCCAGGAGTTGGATATCCTCCGGTCTGCTGGATTCACACCGGTGGAGGTGGCGGAGGTCCCACCTGCCCAACGGGTGGAGATTGGGCAGGAGCCGGGCGTTATTGTGGCTCGAATGGGGTCTCCGGAGGCGCGCCAGATACTCTCTATTATTGCTCGTCCCCTGGAGCTCCAGCCACGCCGGTACAGGCTTGCGGGGAAGGTTGCCGCTGGATGCCTCCAGGAGTGGACGACGAGTGTTACGCGGGTAGCTGCAATGGCGTCCCTTTTGGGGACGGCTACTATTGTGGAACGCATGGGCTCCGCGGCACTGGGAACCCCGACGGTCTCTATCTGTGCCGCGGGGGTTCAATCGCATCCTACAATTTTTGCAGTTATGGCTGTTACTGGGCTCCGGATTGGGTCGACGACTATTGCAATCCGCCACCAGCTCCATAGTCAACTGGCAGATGCTTCGGAACCCCCGTAGAGCTGCGTCGAACTAATTGTCGTCGCCTTCGCCCCCGAACTTCTGGATGCCGGCGGCGAACCAGTTCCGGTTGCCTGCATTGCGGATCAGCAGCACGGGTGTGTTGCAGGAGGTCGGCGGCCGAGGCGACAGTACGTCATCGATCCTGAAGTCTCCGTTAGCGGCGAGAGGAACCGGGTTCGTATTTCGTTCGACGAATGGAGCCATGGTTTCACAGATAAGTGTGGCAAAAACATTGAGGGTGGTTGTTCCGCCGGGTGTCACCACGAGCGCAGTCCCGATGGTGTCGCCACCAGCGAACACAAGACCCCGCCCGTCGACCCTGATGTGCCCGTCGACCCCCACCTCGGCGTTGAAAGCGGCGATCGCCCACAGCTGGGCGGGGGGTTGCACGCCACGGACGATGTTGCGGTTGACGGTGGTTGCGACAGGGCCTGGCCCAGGGGCGCCGGAGACGCCGTCGGCCCCGATTGCGCCCCTGAATGTGGCGAGCGTGTCGTCGGTCAGCCCGAGCGACGGCATGAGTGCGACCAGTGGAATGACGAGAAGCCTTAGAGTCTTCAAATTTAAATCCATTTCAAACACTCCCTTCCCCAAGGGAAGCTGAGAAGCTCAGTCAAATCCCTCGTGCCAGCCAACCTGTATCGCGCAGGCGCTTTGTCCAGGAGCTTGCGGCATTCGGGCGATCATCCGGCCGACTGTCAGCCGGCCGCGAGCCAATAACCATTACTCTCAATCAGGGATGTCACGAAAATCGGCGTGCCCGTGGCAGATTTGCTCGCCCAGCCTCTTCCCAGAGACCCTCCACAAAGACAGACAAAGGCAGACAAAGCGTCGGCAAAGACAGACATAAAACAGTTGACTTCTGGACGCCGCTTCACGGAAGGATGGTTATGGAATGTCAGAGCAATCAGTTGCTTGTGCTCCTTCTCAAATCGGCGCCCCCATTGGAAGCCCGGCCCTTGGAGGACTACTTCCAGCCAGCCGCGAGCCAATTACCCTTCCCCTCCATCAGGCGTGTCACGAAAATCGATGTGGCTTCGGTCCATCCGGCTCCGCGCCCGGGCGATCGGGATAGGGGTCAGCGGATCGTCCGCTGATCCCCTCCCACACCACCGGACGTGCGGGTCCGCATCCGGCGGTTCGGAAAGTTGAGGTTAGCTGGCAAGCCTCGGTACTCCCATTCGGTCGTAGTAGCTCGTGGGCAGTGCGGTACTGAGTAGCCTGCTGGAGTTTCTCCACCAGCGTCGCGAGTTCGCTGCCACCTGTCGAGCGGCGTCTGCGTTTGCACCCAGACGCCTCATCTCCCGATAGATGGTCTTACCCCGCTTCCACTGTTTGAGTTGCAAGGCACGCAGACGATGGCGAATCCACTTGTCCATCGCCTGGAGGATGCCGGGCGTCTCTGCCAATCGGAAATACTGCTTCCAACCTGGAAGGTAATCCTGCATCTCCTCGATGACGGTTTGAATGCTCCGTCCCCCGCTTCGGCGCGTCATTTGCCGTACGCGCTTCTTCATTGCTTCAAGGGCTTTTGGCGCGACCCTCCGTTTCACTTCGCCTCCCTTGGCGTACCAAGAACTGTAGCCGAGGAATTTGCGGTGATGCGGGCGGTCTACTGCACTCTTCGCCTCGTTGATTTTAAGCCGCAGTCCCGCGTAGAGACGTTTGAGCGTCTCCATCGCATCCTCGCCCGCCCGCTTCGACCCAACGTATGCGTTGAGATCATCTGCGTAGCGGACGAAGGCGATCCCGCGTTTCTCCAGCTCTTTATCCACTTCGTCGAGGAGCACGTTTGCCATTAACGGTGAAAGTGGACCCCCTTGGGGTGTCCCCTCGTATCGCTCCATCACCACTCCGTTCACCATGATGCCGGCTTGCAGGTAGCGACGAATCAGCCCCAGCATCCGCTTGTCCCCGATGCGCTTCTCCAGTCTTCCCATCAGCACGTCGTGGCAAACGCGGTCGAAAAATTTCTCTAAATCCACGTCTACCACTACCCGTTTTCCTTCCTGGATGTATCGCTGTGCTTCGCACACCGCACCGTGCGCGTTGTGCCCAGGCCGGAAACCGTGGCTGTGCTCCGAGAAAGTTGGGTCGAACATCGGTTGAAGCACCTGAAGAATGGCTTGTTGGACGAACCGGTCGAGCACGCTTGGAATCCCGAGCTCTCGGAATCCACCGCCGCTCTTCGGTATGTTTGGCCCTTTGCCGCTCGCTGGTTCTCGGCTCCGGTAGGTTTCTGAACCATTCCTGCCGATGCTGCTCGCGGCTCGTACGGCCTCTGCTGACTTCTCGCCCCGTCTCTTCGACGTCGCCCTTTCAGGCATAAGGCGAGATCTCCCCAGGTAAGAGTCGTGGGTTTCCCCGCGCAATCGCTGGATCTACGCCACTTCCCCTTGGTCGTGAGAGCTTCGCGGTCTCTGGCCCGCTCGCCCTGGTGGGCAGCGCCTCATATCCAGTTTCTGTTCGTCGACTCGCGGTTTCGCTATCGCTTCTTTCGGCGCCGACCTCACGATCGGACTGGTTCTTCACCAGCTTCTACACCTTGCGATTCGCTCGGGGTCGCTACGACCAGCTTCCCCGGAGGACTTTCACCTCCTATTCACGCCCGTGCTGGGCACACCAGAAAAAGGGCCGCTCACTTTCGAGAGCGGCCCAGTGCTGCAAGACGACTTCCTCCGCTTAGGCTTGCCAAACTATGGCGCCGTCGCGGAGGTGGTCGCCGCTGAGTTTTTTGGCACGGCACCACCTCCTTCCGTCCC
>WNFH01001433.1_pt1 | contig 16132 bp, 14 predicted proteins | sample 5400411 | NCBI WGS metagenome assembly WNFH01 (sample SAMN13153347, study PRJNA577476) | soil metagenome | isolation source: 200 cm saprolite under Douglas fir tree site 2 hole 3 | place: USA:California | collected 2015-04-18
TGGAGAGCGTTGCTGTCAAAACAAACGACAGTCGAGGAGCAGTAGCTGCTTTGCCAGCAGGCGCTGAGCGCGAGTCAGCACAGCGGGATCTCGACGGCGTGCTCGCGCAGGAAGAGCAGACCGTGCGCCACCTGCTGGATCAGGCGGATTGGCCGGTGCGGCTGGCCTGCACCCAGCAGTTGGGAGCCCTGGGCGATGCGGTGCCAACGGTGACGCATAGCATGGTACACGCTCAGAGCAATGGAACGCTGCTGATTACCCTGACAGGCACCCACTTTGCCCCACATGCCGAACTGATGATCGACGGGCGACCAGAGGGCACGGTGAGTCAGAGCACCTCGCAGCAGCTAGTCGCGGTCCTCAGCGACGCAGCGTGGTCTGCTGGCGCACACGCGCTTGGTGTACGCAATCCCGACGGGACGGCTGCTCAGATGGCTCTCAGTGACGAGAGTGATGGCCACAATGGGTCTGGCACGCCTCAACCCAACGACGATCACAACAGGTCTGGCACGCCTCAACCAGACGATTCCGGTGAATGACACCGCTGAGAAACATCCTAATTGTGGTTAAGATAGCAGATACCTATCCTCCTGCCAGTCCTATTTCACACAGGCAGCATTGACGCTATGCAAAACCTCCAGGTATACTGCCAATTGTTGAGGAAGGGGTGTTAGTCCTGCTCGCCGCATCAAAACTAGACGGAATGCGAGCAGAGAAGGGTGAACTCTGAAAGGAAAGATCAGGAAATGCAGACAGTAAGTGTAGACCAGCTTGTAGGGAGATCCCTGGGGGAGTACCGGATCGAGCGGCTGCTTGGTCAAGGCCAGTTGGGTGCGGCGTATATGGCGCAGCAGCTCTCGCAGGGCCGCACAGTCATCATTACCATGTTCAACTTCCCAGAGGGACTATCGGCCCAGGAACGCGAGCGGTTTATTACTCGTCTTGCCCAGGAAAGAACAACGCTCGTCAGACTCACACACCCGACTATTCTTCCAATTTATGATTTCGATGAGCACTCTGGGTATCTGTACCTGGTGACAGCCTTTGTCAAAGGAGCCTCACTTGGGCAGGTGCTGAAACAACAGGGGCGCTTTACTCCACAACAAACGCTCGAGGTACTGAAACAGGTAGCAACAGGCCTGGATTATGCGCATAGCAATGGGGTTGTGCATGGCATATTGAGTCTTTCCAATGTGCTCCTGAGCAATGAACTGACCGTGCAAATCGCCGGTTTTGGCCTGAGAACGATGCTCGAGGTACATGGGTACACACAGAATATACACCTCAATGCCCACCTGTTCAGGGAGAATGGTACCTTCCCGGGAAGTCCCGAATATATCTCCCCGGAACGTGTGCTGGGCATGCCTACTGATGCGCGCTCTGATATCTATGCGCTGGGGGTCATGCTCTTTGAGCTACTCAGTGGAACGCTGCCGTTTCGCGGGACGAATCCCCTTGACACTGCGCTGAAGCGTCTACAACAGTCCGTTCCCTCGGTTCACGCAGTGTGTCCGGACGTACCGGAAGCGTTCGACCTGCTGATTAGTAAAACCCTGGAACGCGACCCGGCGAAGCGCTATCAACGTGCCAGCGGTATAGTAACCGCTTTTGAGCGTGTCTTAACAACGCTGGAAACGATGCAAAAGGCCACCAACTCCAGAAACCAGCAACTGGCGCAGGGCCCGCAGCTTACGCTACCACCTACTGTCGACTGGTTCGAGGAGGCGGGCATGCCCGCTGAGAAGTGGCAGTTGTTGCCTCCTATTGTGACAGGGCGCATGCCCGCGGTAATACCCTCTGCTTCTTCGGAAAACCCAACCTGGATGGTGGCAGGGAGCGGGGAAATGCATCCATCTGCCACAGTACAACCCGATAGCCCAACAGAAATGGTTCCAGCGAAAGAGACATTACCTCCTCCAGGAGGAAGTCGTGGCGATTCGATGGCAGGTGTTGATCCCTTTGCCTGGTGGTCCGCTACACCGGGCAGGCCCGGGACGCCGCCGCCTGCACCTGGAACGTTTACGCAGCGTTCACGCCGTAAACCTGCACAACAGGACCGTAGGAAGCTCGTCACGTTGATCGCTGCTGGTACTGCCACAGTGGGCGTGCTTGGGGTGGGCGGCATCAGCTTTGCCCGCTTTATTCAAAGCATGAAGCAATCGCAGATTGCCAATGCACCAACCGCCGGGTCAACTGCACCCGCTACGACACATGGGAATACGCCTACGGTAGGGACGACGAAAGGCGCGCAAAAGACACCAACAACATCCAAGTCGCCAACCGCAAAGCCTTCGCCTTCAGCAACGAAAGCGCCGCAGCCATCACCGACTGCGCAACCGACACAACAACCGACGCAGCAACCGACGCCGACACAGCCGCCTGCGCCAACTCCAACTCCGCCGGGGCATACGGGAACGGTGATTGGTTATACCAACCAGGCAACGAATAGCGCGAAAAGTTTTACGAACCCGGCCAATGGCAATGCTGGCCTGCTCACCCATCTTGGCAATGGCAATTTCGTGGCGTGTGAAAGGGCCTGTACGCATGCAGGAGTGCCTGTCAATTACGATTCTGGCAGTGGTAAACTCGTTTGCCCGGCGCACGGTGCGACTTTTAATGCGGACGGCACCAATCCCACTTCACCGGCCCCTAGCCAGCTCCCACAGGTCACTATCCGTGTGAACGGTGATGGGACAATTACTACCGGGTAGTGTATACCCCATCCTGGACACTCTCTCCCTGGGCGCATAGGCTCTCAGCAGAAAGCGAGGAGGGCAGCTTGACATGCTCCTCTTGCATACATGCAGGGGATTCCCCCTCTCACGAGGGAGGCTTCCTTGTTCAACGAGATGCGCCCGTGCAAGCTTTGGCCCGTCCAGGTCTTACCATCTCTCCGAAGGCAGTCACGGCTTGTCCAGCCGCCAGAATGTTTCTAGCAGCATTGAGGTCTCTGTCATGGAACACGCCGCATGCAGGGCATGTCCAGGCACGGACATCAAGCGAAAGGGTGTCGAGGATATGACCACAGTCAAAGCACCGCTTAGAGGAGGGGTAGAACTTGTCAATCTTGACAAGCGTGCGTCTATACCACGCGGCTTTGTACTCCAACTGGCGCACGAACTCACCCCACCCAACGTCACTGATCGCTTTGGCAAGGCGGTGGTTCTTGACCATGTTCTTGACTTGCAAACTCTCAAGGCACACAGTTTGGTTCTCACGTATGATGCGAGTCGAGAGTTTGTGTTGGTAGTCCCGTCTCCTATCAGCAATCCGTGCATGGATGCGAGCGACCTTGCGACGGGCTTTAGTTCGATTCTTGGAGCCTCTCTGTTTTTTAGCGAGGTGCCGTTGCGCCCGTGCGAGCTTCTGCTCGTCCTGCGCGAAGAACTTGGGATTGCCAGCGGTTTCACCGGTAGAGAGGATCACCATCGACTTCAACCCCAGATCAAGCCCAACTTCCTGCGTGACATCCGGCAAAGGCTTGATCTCCTCTGCAACGAGGATGGAGACGAAATAGCGCCCTGCCGTGTCAAGGGTCACCGTGACAGTAGTTGGCTGAGCATCTTTGGGCAAAGGACGGCTCCAACGGATGTCGAGGGGGTCAGTCATTTTTGCCAGGGTAAGTGAGGTGCCGTCCCAGTTGAAGGCACTTGCGGTGTACTCAGCAGCTTGTGCCCCGTGCTTCTTTTTGAAGGTGGGATAGGCAGCGCGTCCCGCGAAGAAGTTACGGAACGCTTTATCTAGATGGCGCAAGGCTTGCTGTGGGGGAACACTGGAGACTTCATTCAACCACTGGTGAGACTGCTGCTGTTTCAACTGGGTGAGAGCAGAAGAGGTGTCGGCATAGTAGACCCGCTTGTGGCGCTGATAGTAGGCATCGGTGCGCAAGCGCAAGGCCCAATTATAGACGTAGCGGGCACACCCAAACGTCCGGGCAAGGATGCTCGCTTGCTCAGTGGTTGGATACGCCCTATACTTGTACGCTCGTTTCTGCTTCATGGCTTACAGTATAGCAGTTACGGTGTGAAACATCAACAGTAGAAAGGAGAGGCGGCATTTCCTCCCCGTAGCTGAAGCCAGGGGTCTCCACGCCGCAATTCTGATGAAACCCGCCCATACTGCCTCCCTTCTTTTGCACCTTTCACACATGGCTATCCGGATTCGACATGCTTCCATGCAGAGCAGGGTTACTCCGAAGCCGTCGCGCCCATTACGAACGCATCCACCTCGCTCAATTTGCCGCGCCACAAAGGAAGCTTGATGCTGTGTCCCGCGCTCATGAGCGTCACGTCGCGCAGATGGAGATAGCGCGAGATGACCGGCAGCCCCTCTGGGCCGATCTCCTGCTGATCCCGCGGTGGCACGAGCGCCAGGTAGTAGTCGCGCAGCGCATCCGCCGTTTCCGGTTCGTGCTCGCGATGCAGTGCTTCATGCAGGTCGATGTAAAACTGGACGTAGTGCCGCGTGCTGACCAGCACGCCGAAGACCAGCAACCCGTGCATCTGGAGCAGCAGCTCGATTTCCAGGTCGTGCTGCTCTACCAGGCGCGTCCACATGTGCAGCGCGACGTCCTGCTCGCCGTATTCCTTGAGCCACAGGGTACGCTGCTCGATGCGCGTGAGTGGGCGAAAAGCCATTTCACATGGCGGTATGCCTGTTCCCTGGCTCGCTTGCTGCGGAGCGCTTTCCTCTGCTCCCGCTGCCTGTGCTTCTTCCTCTCTGGTTGCAGAGCTCTCCTGCTGTGCCAGAGGAGGGACACCATTCTTCTTTCCCTGTCCTGAGATAGCAACCATCGGTCTCACACCTCTCCTCTCATCTGCGCCTCTCGGCGCCTTCATTTTGTGAGCCTCGTCCCCTCTTTGGGAATCAGCTCGATCGGCTTGCGTCACTCCGCAAACACCATTCCTGCTTGCGCGTGTGGTCCGTCTTTCCACACACCTTACCGGGTTTCCGCCGCTGAAAGCCCCCGTGATTCATCCATGGGGATGAATGCGTCGATAAGCTTTTCGTGCATGCGGTCCTCCTCACTTTCTGTTAAGCGCCTCTGCACTCAGTTTTCGCTGTACCGGTATGGACGCGCTCCCGAGCAATCTCCAACGCTCACTGCCCACTTCTGCAGTTCGAGAGCGCACCCGACACGGGAAACGGTTACGGTGTCAGTTACGGCGTAGTAATCGTCCCGTTTGCATTGACCGTAATATGGACGGGCGGCAGAGGCCTGGGCGCCGGTGGCTGGGGATTGGTGCCGTCCGCATTAAAAATCGCGCCATGAGCCGGACAGTTGAACTGCCCTGTGGATGCATTGTACTTGACCGCGACGCCCGCGTGGGTGCAGGCCTGCTCAACGGCAACGAAGTTGCCATTGCTCATGTGGACCAGCCAGCTCGCCTGGCCATCGGCGGGATTGGTGAAGCTCATCGCGCTGTTCGTTGCCTGATTGGTATGTCCAATCACCGTCCCCGTAGGTGTCGGTGTCATCGTTGGCGACGAGGTCGGCGATGGTTGCGGCGTGTTCGTTGGGGAAGGCGATGGTCGCGGCGTGGGCTGCGGAGTCGGCGTCTTATGCGGCCGTGTTCCTCTCCCATCCTCATCGTCCCTCTCTCTTCCGTCGTCCCTCTCTCTATGCGCATCGATCGAGGTTGACCCATCAGACCGGTCCTCCTCAAGCCGCGATGGCGCCTGCGTCGGGCTTTGAGCAGAGCGGGCAAAGCTGATCCCACCCACCGTGACCACCGTCACGAGACCCGTGGCGCCCACCGCAAGCAGCTTGATGAGGTTTCTCCGGCTCTGTTGCGTGGGCCGAGTACGGGTGCGTGGATCGGACTTCGTCTGGTGTCCTGGGGAACGCCGGGTGGATGGTGCGGGCGCCGGTGGCGAGGTCGGTGGCTTGCCCGATGTAGCAGCCCACAGGGCGAACGGGTCAACGCCTACCAGCGCATCGGGATTCTCTCCCGCTGGGGAAGGGAACGCTGCGTTCGTGGGAAGCGCTTCCGTGGGGGCATCGGGGTGCGTCGCTGCCCCTGGAAGCGTCACTGGCGCACGTTGAGAGTCCCCAAGGGTCCTCTCTCCAGGTTGGTCTTCATGTGACATGTGCAAGGTAACAACTCCTTTCAGTGTTTAGAGGCTGTGTGTAAGACCGCTTGGCAAGGACATCGAGCAAATGACGGGGTAGAGCTTGCCAAGCCGCTCTCTGAGGGGGTCGAGACGATCTGTACACACAGCCTCTCATCCTTTCTGCTCATCTCCGAGCCTGGTTGCGCGTGAGGAGCAGCTTGAACCTCGTAACAAGTGCCAGAGTACCTGGAGGGGCTGCAGAGCGTCAAGGGGCTCTGTATGAACTAGGACTGGGAGGGGGGGAGAGCTATCTGGACTCTTAACCAAAATTAGGATGGCTCTTATCTTGCTACGGATCAAAACGCTTGCAAGATAAAGGTGTGTAACAAACCGCTTCTGAAAGGTACTACTTCCCATGAAGGAACACGAAGCACAGTGTCCAGGAGGATAAGCATGATACACGTTCTTGTTGCAGACAGGGTGCCGCTGTTCCGCTGCGGTATTCGCGCAGCACTCGAGAGTACACCTGAGTGTAAGGTGGTCGGGGAGGCGACAGAACGGGCGGGAATCATACAACTGTTGCAGGAGCAGCATCCAGACGTGATAGTGCTCGATGCAGGTTTACTTGCGCCTGATGACCTTTTCGAGGTCACAAGTGCGTTGCGACCATTAGCATGTGGGTTGGTCGTTTTGACGGCATCTGCTGACGAGGAGCAGCTTTTCCAGTACCTGAAATTGGGTGCTGCGGCTTATGAATCCAGAGATATTACTCCCGCTTGTCTCGCAGACAGGGTGTGCCGTGTTGTCCAGAAGGAATATCTCCTCTCCGCCGACGCAATCGATCACCCCCGACCTTCCCCACCCACTGCTCCCAGGACGTCCCCGGCGCTGAAAATCAGGATCGAGGCCCAGGCACCTGCCTCCACCTTTCCTCTTTCGGCTCGCGAAGTGGAGATTCTCGTATACATCGCACAGGGCAACAGCAACAAGCAGATCGCCAAATCACTAAACATTTCTGATCAGACGGTGAAGAATCATATAACGTCTATCCTCAAGAAGCTCTCAGTGAATGACCGCACTGCTGCTGTCGTGCATGCGCTACGTCACCGCTGGATTTCACTGGAAGTCCATACTTACTCAAGACATCCGGCCGTCACCTCTGGCAGGTAAAACAGGAAAATGAGCGAAACATAAGTCAATACTTATGGAACGCATACACCCTCCCATCCCAGGAGCCGACATAGACCACTCCATTGGCAACCGTGGGCGATGAATCGATAGCATCCCCTGTGGCGTAGCTCCAGAGCATTGTCCCCGTCCGAGCATCAAACGCGTACAGCTTGTAGTCTTGCGAACCCACATAGACCACCCCATTCGCCACCGTTGGAGAGGAGTGGATGGAGGCTCCTGTGAAAGCCGTCCATATGGGTTTGCCCGTTTGCGCATCCAAAGCATGCAGTTTGCCATCAGTTGAGCCGATATAGACCGCGCCGTTGGCTACGGCTGGCGAGGAATGGATATATCCCCCGGTAGGAGCTAGCCAGAGAAGTTTGCCGCTCCGGGCATCGAACGCATACACGTTGCGGTCCTCTGAACCAATATAGACCATTCCATTAACGACTGCTGGCGAGGAGACGCGAATAGCAGGTCCGGCCCCGGCAATCCATAATGTTCTCCCCGTCCTGGCATCGAATGCATAGAGCTGCCCATCCTCTGAACCGACATAGACCACCCCATTGACGACTGCTGGCGAAGAGGAAACGAAGTTCTCTGTAGTATGCGTCCAGAGGACCTTACCCGTCAGGGCATCCAATGCGTACAGATTAGAGTCATTAGAACCGACATAAACTACATCATTGGCCACTGCTGGTGAAGACCAGATTGCATTCCCGGTGGTATAAGTCCACACGGTCGCCCCTGTCGCGGCATTCAATGCATACAGGGTATGATCATCCGATCCAACGTAAAGAATGCCATTGGCAACTGCTGGCGAGGAGCCAACATCACTCTTCGCAACATGTAACCAGAGGGTTTTGCCTGTCTTTGCATCAAGTGCATACAGTAATCCGTCATATGATCCGATGTACACTACACCATTAGCAACCGCCGGGGATGAGAGAATGTAGGACCTGGTGGATACCTTCCAATAGGATACCAGGTGAGAGACGTTGATAGCGCTGAGGATGTGCTCGAAAGGATTGAAGTGCGTATGCTGTAAATCGAATCCGAACATCGCACTGGTGGAGTTGGTAGGAACCTGGACAGAAGGATGGGAACGGCCAGTTGTTTTAAGCACCCGAATAGAGATGAGCGCTACGCCTCCAGCTACTACGAGGAGCGCAAGTCCGACCAGCAGAATTGCTTTGCTCCGGGAAATACGCCTGGGATTATTGCTTGTTTCCATAAACCTGCCAGTATCAGGGCGTTATGTGAGTGTATACTTATGACCTGTCCATACTCATGTAAAAGTATAGCATAAGGGTCTACATCCTTTCAGGGGCAACGCGGGCAGCCATAAAGGCCCACCAATAGGCATCAAGCTAAGCCTTGAAGAGAGACAGGAGGCCGGATGATCCGTAGGGGCGAGAGTGGTTGTGTGGATGTGAGGAGGGCCTTTATGGTCGCCCGGTGCTGGGGGTGTGATCGCGTTTCCCCACCTGTGAGCACAGGGAACAGGACGCGGGCGACCATAAAGGCCCTCCCTGCCACTCCTCACCTCCCTCGCCCCTACGGAGACATTCCCCCGAAAGAACGGAGACCCTAGCATAATAGCACTACCCATACACCATGTCATTTGGCTATAATAAATCAGAAAAGAACATACTACGCCAATTCAGGAGGTCAAGCTATGCAACAGCAACAAATGAATTATGACCTGCTAGCAGTCTTCAATAATGAAAGTGACGCGGATGCAGCAGAGACCAAACTTCATAAAGAGGGGTTCGGGGATGATGAGGTTTTCCGCCTGACGGCCGATTCCGTCGCAGGCGGTCAGTTCCGCGAGCACGGCCCTAACCGCGACCGCAGTGCTGTTTTCCTCCAAACGACACGCTCGGGACCCAACCCTGTGACGGTCATCCTGTTTGCTATTGTATTCGGCTTGATTTTGGGGGCACTACTGTTCGGAGCAGCGGACTTTGCCATCAAAGCGCTGCCAGTAGTACCCGCTACGCTGGCAGGAGTTGTGGCCGGCATCATCCTGGGTGCAGTCCTGGGGCTGCTACGAAGGGGACCGGTGCGTGGAGGAATCGGGCAGGATATGTCAAGAGTGAACACAGCAATCAGGCAGCCCGAACAGGGAGCGCGTACAGTTATTGCAGTTCTCCTGCCCGACCCTGAAAATATCAGTCGCAAGTCAAAGGCCCGCGCTATTCTGCTGAATAACAAAGGCAAGCTTGACAGAAGCGTGGGTCGGTAGCGTCCCTTGCTCTGGGTTACACCAGCGAACGAGGAAAAGTGTCCCAACACGCTTGATTTCTGTTTGGACTTCATGTAAAGTATCGGTAGCAATAAAACCATTATCGGAGAGAGCTTGCTATGTCCAACGATCTCACGATACAACCGCAAGGCCAGGTCGAAACGGAGGAAGCGATACGCCTCCGCTCTAAGCTCCTGCCCCCTTACAAAGTTATCATCTTTAACGATGATTACAACGAGATGCTCTACGTTGTTGCTGTACTGCTCCACACCATAAACAACCTTACCCAGGAGGAAGCCGAGCACATCATGTTAACTGCCCATCTCACGGGTAGTGCGGTAGTAGTTGTCTGTCCAAAGGAATGCGCCGAATTCTACCAGGAACGATTGCTCAGCTACGGCCTTACGGCCACCATCGAACCCGACACGTAGCGTAGGGGCCGATAATGCAGAGTAACGACCAAAATCGGTACTGTCATCCTGAGCGGAGCGAAGGATCTCTTTGCCCATCGAGACAGACCCTTCGCTCCGCTCAGGGTGACAAGTTAAAACTCATCATCGGCGATGGGCACGAAGTAGTGATACGCGCTCCGCTTCGCTGAGGCCCCTATGGAGGGCCGGAGTATTTTGTCAATCTGCATTATCTACCATTGACGAAAGAGGTTTTAGAGGATAGAATCAATTATAGCCTGTAGGAACGCACTGACGAGTATCCTTTGCAAGGATGCTGCAAACAAGTAATGATGCTGTTTTATCATGTTCCTGCAGGAGGAGAGACATGATGGTTAACTTCTGGCGTAGAGCCAAAGAAGAGACAGAAACGAGTAAAGCTGCTCCAGGGGTAGGAGGCACAGGCGACATCGCTGTCATTGTAGATGGCAAGAAACTGGATAATGAGTTAGTACGCTTAGCCTGCCTGATGGCAAAGCGTGCCAAACGTAAAGTTCATTTGGTTCACATTATCGAGGTCCCCCGCACACTCCCGCTCAAAGCTACCCTCACCAAAGAATCAGAATACGCAGATAAATTGCTTACCGAGGCTATGGCAATAGCCGACGAAGCCGGATGTGAAGCAGTGGCAGAGGTTGTACAGACACGCGATGCCGGGCCTGCTATCGTTGATGAAGCAAAGGACCATTCCTGTGCCCTGATCATGTTGGGCCTGGTGCGTAATATGCACAAAGGGCATGGGGCGGGCAACGACCTGGGTAAAACAATACCTTTCGTGCTGGCCAATGCACCGTGCAGAGTATGGGTTGTTCAGGACTCGGTACCCGGACCAGGTGCGTCCGGTACATAGTACGTCCCCGATCCACGATAAACAATCGCCGCAGTCGAGTGCTTTTCGTTTTCAGGACGCTGCGTATGTTATAATTACACATACTGACACGGATCTTTATGTTCGTTATTGCTTACTTGCGAAGGAGGTAATTCGATGACAACCGATTCCAGTTCCGCCGGCACGTCCGCACGTTCACATAGAGATTACTACACCGCGCTCTACCAGTCCGCCTTGACGTTCTCGTCAAGTCTGGAGCTGGCGGTGCTCTTACAAAGCGTCGTCAAGAGTACCACGGAGGCGATGCAGGTAAAAGGCTGCGCCTTGCGCCTGCTCGATTCCCGCACGGGCCAGCTACAACTGAGCGCCGTCTACGGACTAAGCAGCGGCTATCTCGCAAAAGGGCCTGTCGATGTAGGACATAGTCCCCTTGACAGCGAGGCGCTCAGCGGCAAAGCTGTCATCATATCGGATGTGAGGACTGACGCACGTTTCCAGTATAAAGAGGCAGCCAAACGTGAGGGCATCGTTTCCGTGCTGTGCGTGCCATTAGAAGTACGCAGCGAAGCCATTGGCGTACTACGCGTGTATAGTGGTGAGCCATGCAACTTTTGCGATGAGGATATCCAGTTCCTTTCGGTTCTTGCCAGCCTCGCCGCGCTTGCTATCGAAAACGCCAACCTCTACGAGGGCCTGAAAAACTCCTACGATGGTGTGATGGATGTCTTGTGGGGAAGCAGTTTAGAGTACACCGACGCAAGGTAATACTACCGCACGAGCGTATTCGTTAGATACGCTGATGAAAATTCCGTTCGTTCACCCGCCTGCTTCCCCGGCACAGGGAAGAGGCGGGCAGAGAGCGGCTTATGCAAACGCAGCGCCAGGGTAGCTACGTCAAGGAGCAGGTGAGCAATCACCTCTGCTTCCATATTTCCTGGCAGCGGTACCGTATCCAATCCGGTACCGCAGACTGCAGAATATAACAACAGTTGATGAGTGTTGACAAGGCCCTCTTCCCATCTACGTCCCAGGATTGCATCTTCCAGCACCGGCAACATCAACCCGCAGTAGCCACAGGTAGGCAAGCCCGTATTCTTCAGAGCAGATGTGAGCGCAGCAGCTACCGCCACCGTGCCAGAACTGCCGATTGGCCCATAGCCGCAAAGCTCCAGAGCCGTCACGATACTATCATCCCCCATTGGCGCGGGTGAAAGATCAATCCCGCCAAATGCCAGGCCATACTCGCGAGCCAGCGCCTGCCCCAGCGTCACAACCGGCGATGCCTGTTCGATCAGAGCCGCTCTCACTAGCTCAGCGATTCTATTGAGGTCAATAGGCGCACTATTTTTATAAGCCCCGAGTGCCCCGGCTACCACACCTGCCCCCTGTAGACCAAGCGATAAACTGGCCGGTCCCGCGTGGTAAGCAGAAGGAAAGAAAGGGCTTCCCGGCGCAACGCAGGCCAATACTGCAAAGCGGAAATTACCAAATCCCTCGGCCGTCTCGTAGGCCAGGCGCCTCATCACCCTGGCGGCTGGCAATGCAGCCTCCGCTCGCATACCATACTCCGCTGTAGCAAGCTGCACCGTAGCATTGAGTGCGCCTGTTGGACCCAGCAAATCAGCGATCAACTCGATACGCTCCAATGGGAAATCGGGCCTGGCTGCCTGCGCCGTGCCTAAAGAGCAAAAACCCATGCCAGCGTCATCCAGCACGCGCTGCAGCCCCTGTGTATAGTCAACCAGAGCGGCGGGTGACCAATCTGCCAGATCATCAAAAAATGGACGGGTTGATAGCCTTACCGTCTGTACTTCGTAACCAGCCTCTGCATAACGAGCGCTGGCATGCTGCAGGGTAGCCGCGGCTTGTTGGAGCGCTTCTGGATTCAGCGGGTGTGGGTCAGCGATACCCAGCGTGATGGTACGTATGAGCATATACTTGCCTCTAGCTTTCATATATTTCTGCTATTGCCCTCGCCGCGGCAGCTACGGCCTCACGCACTTTTTTGGGACTGATCACCGCAACACTGGCACCTAGAGCGAGCACATAGGAAACAGCCTCGTCAACAGACTCCACGTTGACCTGCACAACCATATCGCCATCCTGCTCCTCGCTCAGCACCGTATAATCACCACGCAGCTCGGCTCGAGCCGCAGGAAGAACTCGCAACGTTAGCACAAGCGGCTGCAGCTGTTCTGCGAGATGCCTGCGCGCCTCTTGCCAGTACGCTTGCAGGTCGAAGTCAGGCCGGGGTGTTATCTTCTCTTCGCACACCCTCAGATCCTCGATGTTGCTCACCCGGAAGGTGCAGAAAGCCTGGCACGTGTGACAGAAAGCCACCAGGTACCACACGCCGGTACGCACATGACGGCGCGATAATCCTCTATACACCAGGCCGTATGGATCAACGCGTCTCCATTGTGCACCGGCAACGCCAGCACAAGGATAGAGGATCTCGAGCCCCTGCGCACCCAATACCGCCAGGCGTATCTCCTCTAGATAGACGGTGGTGGTCGCAGAGCTTTCATACCACGCAGTCGTATCAAACAGGATACGCTCCCGGGCCTTTCCCACATCTGCGCGATACTCTTCCGGCAGCGCAGCCTCCAGTTTTAAGAGGGCGCTCTGGAGTTCGTCATCATCCGCGAAAAGGCTGTAATTGCCCGCCATATCCGCGCTGAGAACCAGGGAGACGGCTTCCTCACTGGTGAAGATGGCCGGCTCGAGCTGGTAGTCGCCAGGCAGGTAGTAGCCCCCCCCAGGGCCAAAGTCCATCGACACGGGTACATGTGCCAGCGAAAGCGCATCGATATCACGATAAATTGTGCGCGTTGAAACGCTCAGAATACTGGCCAGGCGCTTTGCTGTCATTTTACCGCGAGCGTGGAGGAGCAGGGTAATCGCTAAGAGGCGTTCCATTCTCTGCATAAGCATATTGTAACACAGCAGAAACGAAGCGCAGGCATCAAAGATGATCGGTGAGAAACGCAAAAGACTGACACACTTATGTCATCCATTATTTGATAAGCTGTTCTGATCGACGGGTTTTCCCCGCATGGATAGGAGCACCGGGAAAGGAAAAATGCGTGATTCCTGCGAAAAAGGACAATACTGCAACAGTCGCCTCTAGTGATTCCTGGAAAGCTAACATACGCATCTACATGCGCATTATAGCCCTGCTGCGCCCTCACTGGTTACAATCGGCCGGCGCGGTGATCTGCCTGGGGCTTTCCACATCCTTCGCGTTGATCGTTCCCTGGCTGCTGGCATGGGTCATTGATATGGGATTTCAACATGGCCGGATTGGTCCCCTGTTGCTCGCCGCGGGCGCTATACTTGCCACCAGTGCACTGCGCGGCTTCTTCGCCTATGAGCAGGGCTATCTTTCACAGGCGATTTCGTGTCTTGTAGCCTATGATCTGCGCGACCTCCTCTACGATCACCTGCAAAAGCTCAGTTTCTCATTCCATGACGAAGCAGAGACAGGACAGTTGATGTCGCGCCTTACTGTTGATATCGAGGCGGTACGTAACTTTATTCCGCTGGGATTACTGCGCGCGCTCGTTGCCCTGGTGACCTTTGGGGCCATTACCGTCGTCCTATTCCAGCTCGACTGGCATCTGGCCCTGGTTACGATGATTTGCGTCCCCATCCTGGTATTCCTCTCCATACAGGTAGCGCGTCGTTTGCGCCCGATGTGGTTAAGCGTGCAAAACGAAGCAGGCGCACTGGGCACGGTGATGCAGGAGAGCCTGAGTGGTATGCGTGTCGTCAAAGCTTTCGCACGTGAAGAGTTCGAGATTGCCAAGTTCGACGCGAAAAACCGCGAACTACGCGAACTCAACCTGGGTGCAATGCGGCTCTCAGCCTGGAATCAGCCGTTGATGGTGCTCGTACTCAATATTATTATCGTGTTGATCGTCTGGGTAGGAGGCGTTGCGGTCATTGGACACCAGATCAGCCTTGGAAAACTGGTAGCCGTCACGCAGTATATACTCCTGCTGGGATCGCCCGCACGCACCCTCGGTTTTGTAATCACGTGGTTCATGCGCGGCCTCTCGGGAGGCACCCGTATCTTTGGGGTACTGGATACCCGGCCAGCCATTACCGACGCCGCCGGGGCACAGGAGCTAAAACACGTAGCAGGGCACGTGCATTTTGAACACGTCTCGTTCGCGTACGGAAACGGGCCGGAGGTGCTGCACGACGTTACGATAGAAGCTCAGCCCGGTCAGGTCATCGCCCTGCTGGGTGCTACGGGTAGTGGTAAAAGCACCATCCTGCACCTGCTGCCGCGTTTCTACGATGTCACAAGCGGCCGCGTTCTGATCGATGAAAAGGACGTGCGCGAGGTGACGCAAGCTTCTCTACGGGGCAACGTGGGCCTGGTGCTGCAAGATGTTTTCCTCTTCAATGCCACGTTACGTGACAATATCGCTTACGGCGTAACCGGCGCAACCACAGAACAGATCGTTGCCGCAGCCAGGATTGCACGCGTACACGACTTCGCCTGCAACTTGCCGGACGGTTATGATACATGGGTCGGGGAGCGTGGTGTCACGCTCTCCGGCGGCCAGAAGCAGCGCGTGGCTATCGCACGCACTCTCCTGCTTGACCCACGCATCCTCATGCTGGATGAATCGACCTCAAGTGTTGACATGGAGACCGAATATCTCATTCAACAAGCCCTGAACGCCGTCATGCGCGGCCGCACCACTTTTGTGGTTGCGTCGCGCCTGCGCACAATCAAAAATGCCGACCAGATCCTGGTACTCGATAAAGGGCGCATAGTAGAACGCGGCACGCATGCCACGTTGCTGGCACAGGGAGGCCTGTACACCAGGCTCTACGACCTGCAACTGCGTGACCAGGAGGAGTTTGAAGAGCGCACGCAGGCCTCGCTTACCGAGCAGAAGCGGGAGGTGAGGCGATGAAGCTGAACTCATACGCGGCACACCCTCAACGCAGCCGCTGGCGTGAAAACAGCCTTGAAGGCTCAGACGAGAACGAAACGCAGAAATTTAACTGGCACCTTACCGGCAGGTTCAGACCCTACCTGGCTCGCTATAAAGGCGCGACACTTGCAAGCGTGGTATTGATGCTGCTCTATACAGCGTTCAGCCTGGCGAATCCCTACTTGATCGGCGTGGCTATCGACCGGTTTATCGGCCATAACGATTTGCATGGCCTTGCTATCATCAGCATCATCCTGCTTGTAGTAAACATCTTGATGTGGCAATCCCAGTACTGGCAGGTCTGGAGCATGTCCTGGGCCGGGCAGCAAATACTCTACCACCTCAGTTCCGATATGTTCACACACCTGCAGCGCCTTTCTCTAAGTTTCTACGATCACACACAGATCGGGCGCGTAATGTCGCGCCT
>WNFH01001437.1_pt1 | contig 16116 bp, 10 predicted proteins | sample 5400411 | NCBI WGS metagenome assembly WNFH01 (sample SAMN13153347, study PRJNA577476) | soil metagenome | isolation source: 200 cm saprolite under Douglas fir tree site 2 hole 3 | place: USA:California | collected 2015-04-18
AGAAATCGCGCAGGTACATCCGTCTCTCCAAGGTGTACAAGCGCGTATCGGAACGCAAACGCAACAAACAACGGGACTGTCTGCATAAAGCATCTCATCTCATCGCTGGCAAACTGGCTGAAAGAGCCGTTGTCATTGGCGATCTCTCCCAGAGGCAGATGGTCATGAAGAAAAAACAGGAGGAAGAGACCCCCAAAGAGTCCAAGAAACGACGTATCCGCAACCGCATGGTGTATAATGATTGGGGCCTCTACAGCTTTGTCCACATGCTTGAGTACAAGTGTGTGCGCTTTGGGAAAGAACTACATATCATCGACGAACGCGATACGACGAAAACGTGTCATGTCTGCAAGCACAAGCAGGACATGCCGTTGTGGAAACGGACGTATCGCTGTTCCAACGAGAACTGTAGCTTAGTGATGGACCGTGATGAGAACAGCGCGGTCAACATCTACGAGCGGTTCCTTGCCCGGCTGGGGCCACACACGGGCGATCCCGTGCGGTGTGCGGAGTATTAACCGCAATTAACGTGTTTGAAGACATGTTGAAAGGCAGAAATGAAGCATGGCGCAGAATACTATTTCATCCTGGAACTTCTATAAAGGCTGGGATATCTATCAGAGCCACCTCGTCCGGGCCATCGAGCCTCTCACTGCAGAGCAACTGGAACTCAGGATATCCCCCAATCTACGCTCAATTGGCTTGCTCGCCAAGCACATTGTACGCACTCGTGCCAATTGGTTAGCTCTCGCGATAAGTGAAGGCGGCCCGGACAAAGACGTGGCGGCCATCGCCAAGTGGCAGCACGATGGCGACATCCCATCCACCGCCGAACTGGTGCGCGGCCTGGAGGTGACATTTCGCGCCTGGCAGGAATGCCTGGAACGTTGGACACCGGAAGACCTGGAATATATCTTCAGGGGCGAGTGGAGAGGCGAACCATACGAACTCTCACGCCAGTGGATAATCTGGCATGTGATTGAGCACGACCTGCATCACGGCGGCGAACTCTCCTTTTCGCTTGGCGCGCATGGCCTAGCTGCGCCCGACCTTTAACTTTTGACACTTCCCCGCTTAAAAGACAGGGAAGAATTCCCTGTCTTTTAAGCGGGGAAGTGTCAATTACTTTCGCTGCGGTTGTGCGCCCAGAACTCCAACAGATCGCTCTTGGTCACGATGCCTTCCAGCGCATCTCCGTTCATCACAGCCACCGCAGATTGCCCGCTGCTGAAAAGCGTGTAGGCTTCCTGGACAAGGGCATCGGCCTGTAACTGTGGAAAGGGAGGGCCTTGTACGTTACGCACAACCGTAGCGGCCAGCGATTCGCCACTGGCGAAATAGCGCAGCAGCAAGTTCTCGGTGAGGCTGCCCACCATGCGACCATCGTCCATAACGGGGGTCTGGCTGATACCGTAGCGGCGCAACAATTCAACCGCGTCAGCAATAGAGTCAGTTGGAGTGACGCTGACCACGAGCGGCATGGTGCGGGTGTGGCTGCGGCGATAGGTCAACACATCACGCATGGTCGGTTGAGCGGTCTCGGTTTGCACGAGCATATCATTCTCACGCATCCAGATGTCGTTGAACTGCTTGCTCAGGTAGCCTCGTCCGGTATCGGGCAGCAGAATCACCACCACATCATTGGGGGTCAGGCGGCGTGCATAGAGCATGGCCGCTCCTATGGCGGTACCCGCAGAGCCGCCTGTCAAAATGCCCTCCTCACGCGCCAGCCGCCGTGCCCAGTAGAAGGAGGTGCGATCATCCACGCGGATCACCTCATCGACCACCGAAGCATCATAGTTATGCGGGAAAATCTCCATACCGATGCCCTCGACCTTGTAGGGGCCAGGAGTATCACCTGAGTAGACAGAACCAGGTGGGTCGGCACCGATAATCTTGATCTGTGGGCTCTGCTCTTTGAGGTAACGGCCCGTACCGGAGATGGTGCCGCCGGTGCCAATACCTGCCACAAAAGCGGTGATGCGCCCGGCTGTATCGCGCCATATTTCAGGACCGGTGGTGGCATAATGGGTGGCAGGATTGGCAGGATTGGAGTATTGATCGGGACAACAGGCACCAGGAATCTCATCAGCCAGTCGATGAGCCACATTTTTATAGTGTTCCGGCGAATCATGGGTGACGCTGCTGGGGCAGATGACCACCTCAGCACCGTAGGCTCGCAAAAGGCCGCGCTTCTCCTCGCTTGCTTTATCGGTCATCACAAATATACAGTGGTAGCCCTTAATGGCGGCTGCTATCGCCAGTCCATGTCCTGTATTGCCACTGGTAGGTTCCACAATAGTCCCACCGGGACGCAGCAACCCGCGTTTCTCACAATACTCAATCATGGCGGGTCCAATACGATCTTTGACGCTGCCACCAGGGTTAAACATCTCCATCTTCACCAACACCAGAGGCTGCACACTACTGGCAATGCGATTGAGGCGCACAAGTGGAGTGTTGCCCATGGCATCAAGGATGGAGGTATAGTAGCGCATCTCACCCATAGGAGGTTCGATCTTATCATTCATGGCTAAAGTCATTCCTCATTTGCGTATTCTGCAAGGTCATGCAAGGCCACACTGCCAGCACACTCTTTGACTTCAAACAGTATAGCACATGCATGTTTGTTCTACTTTCCCCACAAAATGACATGTAAATAACGAAAGGAGTGTGAGAAGGGGCCACTCGCGTCGCGAGTGGCCCCTTCTCACACTCCTTTCGTTATTTACATCAATTCTATCTTGATCTGGTCAATTGATGAGGGGAAGTGATCGGTGCCAAAGGGGAGATGGATGTGTACTGCCGCCACGCCGCTCTGTTCATTCAAGTATGCGAGTGCCGCTACCTGGGTAGCACCGCGGATATATTTCCTCCACTGACCCATTTGTTCTGTAGAGAATTGATAGATCCAGACTTCATGTACCGGCATACTCAGGTAGATCACGCCATTCTTGCCAGGTTCCACGCGAGGCGGATCGACACCAGCATTACTCTGCAACTGGTAGTTATTGCCAAGGGCCTGGGCCGCCTGTTCGCTCAACAACTGTATAGCAACCTGGTTCGCTGCGTTCCGATTATAGACAATCACAGTGGTAGAAACCGTCACCTGTACGCTGACCTCATCTACCTGCGCTCCAACAGGATTATCTGGAGAGATCACGCTCTGATAGACAGGCAGTTCAGCGATTACTTCGCCAGGGCCTAGCTTTTGCAGTATCTGCTTCAACACCCGTTTTTGCAGTGATGAGCTCAAAGGACCGCTCACGCCATCCACGTCAGCCTGAGTCACCACGTGTGCCTGGCGAGCATCAACGCCACCGCTAAAGCGGAAAGGATTGCTGACTAATAGGCCATGGCAGCAGTGCGTGGAAATGGCATTGGCTGGAATATTGCCTGCCGTACCGACATCGATTGCCACTGCCGAGGCGGTAGCACTACCGCTCGCCCCACTCTGTTGCGCAGGCACCACAATCGACTGCGTTATCTCTACCTGCACGCCCGATGACGCAATAAACTTGTTTCCTGTCGGTACAGAGATAGGCAACTTGCTACTATTTACTAGAAGCAGGGCTCCTCTGGCCTGCACTCCTGGGATTGTGGTGATCCCTGTTGCCTGCGTGTTGCGGCTCCCGCTAGCCATGCCCTGCATAAGGCGATCAGGAATAATGCGCGTGGTGACATCAGCATTTTTGGTCTGGGGCGAAGCTGTCAACAGGTAGGTGTCGTGCAGCAATCTGGTTTGTGGCGTGACCGTGACAATGGCCGTGGGATCGGCGCCCAGGAAAGGAACGCCAACAGGAAAGAGGCTCACACCCAGTAATCGCGGCACAATCAGCAGCACAAGGAGGAGTACAGGAACTAAGACCGTCGCCACAAGCGATAGAGTGAATCGCTTACGCTGGCTCTGCCGACCCTGCACAGGTTCCGTTGTACGCACCCTTTGATTGTTCCTCACGCTGTCCGTGATGCGCTGCTTTCCACGTACAAGTGCGGGAGCAGCTACGGGCTTCAAACGCCGCGGCTCGGCCAATGGCATCGCTATGGGTGTGGGTGCGAGCGGTTCAGGTGGTAAGAGGGGGGTGGAAATTGGGCGACCCGGCGGGGGGAATATCTCGCTAGCTGGTATATCGTCATCAATGGAGGCCGCCGACCCCTCAGTAGCGGCCAGGAATGCCTGGCGCAACTCTGCCACACTGCCAAAACGATCTTCCATGCGCTTCGCCATAGCGATATGCACAACTTCGTCTAGCTCAACAGGAATAGAGGCATCGTGGCTCGAGGGAGATGGAATAGGCGCGGACAGGTGCATGTGGATAACTTCCACCTCGTCGGGGTCGTCATAGGGAAGTTCTCCGGTCAGCATTTGATAGAGCAAAACACCAAGGGCATAGATATCGCTGGCCGTTGTGACAATGCCTCGCGTCTGTTCAGGAGCCATATAGTGTGGTGTCCCTGGCACCTGGTCAAGGGGAATGGCTCTCCCCGCCTGCTCTAATTGTGCCTGCCGGGAAGTACGCACCAGCCCAAAGTCGGCCAGGTAGACATACGGTGCGCCGCTGCGACGCTGCTCCATCAGCACATTGGAGGATTTGATATCGCGATGGATGAGACCTTCATCGTGGGCATACTCTACGGCATCGAGCAGTTGCTGGTAGATGGCGGATACCTCGTTCAGATCGGGCAGGCTGCGGCGCAGGTAACTGGTGAGAGTCCCGCCCTCGATAAAGGGCATGACCAGGTAGAGAATGCCTTTCTCGTCGCCATACTCGATCAGAGGCAGGATATGGGGATGATGCAAGCGAGCAATGGTGCGTGCTTCGCGAGCAAAGCGGCGGCGCATATCACGATCAGTCGCGTAATTACCAAGGATAACCTTGATGGCTACGCGCCGATCAAAAGCTGTACGCTGCTTTCCCTCATAGACAGCTCCCATGCCGCCGACACGAATGCGGCGGATGACCTCATAATTACCAAGCTGCCTGCCTTCCAGAGCCAGCATCGTGTGCTTTCATCCTTTACTAGCCTCTTACTTCCCAGGCGGTGTCCCAGCAGGAGTTGCAACCGGAGAAGTAAGAGTGCCAACGGGAGTCGGAGTACCTCCTCCTGGAGTGCCTGGCGTCACTGTGGGCGTTCCCTGCACTCCCGGTATTTGTTTCACCACGATGTTGATCAGACTCACATCGGTTGGCAATGTACTACTATTATCAGATAAAACGATGCCATTCACCTGCTTGACGCCTGCCGTCCCCTCAAGTGAAGTTGTGGCCTTCGTAATGGATTGCCCGGCAATCAGCGTCTTGAGTTGTGCCAGCTTCGTCGGAGTATATTGATAGACCCATATTCCGTCTGCATTGACTTGCAAGATCACATTGCCATTTTTTTTATCAACAGTGGCCTGAGTCACCTTAGCCACAAACGTATTCTCTTGCAAGGCATAGTCGGCAGAGTTGGCAGTGGGATCATTCTTGGTGATGTCAGCAGAAGCTTCCCCTTTGAGTATCGTTTCTGCTACCGCTTGTACCCCATTCGGCCCACTCTGATCGTAGACTTCACCTGAACAGGTGACGGTAACTTTGACGGTGACGCTTGATGCCTTATCACCTGCTTTATGATCGGAACTGACATTGGGATTGCACTGGGGCGTATTGACGAATTGCTCATTCGCGTGCTTGAGTGCATTGAACGACGATAACGTGCCTGGCTTGAGTTGGGCTACTAATGGGTTGGCCGCATTATCGATATTGCTCTGCTGCACCACGGTATAGGGATTTTGCCCATTCACAAAGGCACTTTGGTTCTGAACACTGATTGAACTATTATTACTACAACAGAACTCATTAATGGCAAATGCTCCAATATTACCGGCTGCACCAGCAGGAGTCGCAAATGCTGGAACGGTCTTTACTCCTCTTCCTCCAGGAGACGCGGCAGGAATAACTACATCATTATAGACTTTGATCTGCACGCTGCCCACTTGAAAGACGGCATCACTCGCTCTGACCGTCTGAGATATCCCTAAGCCATTAAAGAAGGTCAAGTATCCAGTTGCTTGTTGAGCTGGATGCGTACCAGTCGCATTCACCGTCTTTGAGGCTGGCTGTGAAGTAAATGTCAATTGCCGGGCCTGCACCTGGCGTTTATTCACATCTGGCGTCCCTGTCGTCACGCCTGTGAGGACATAGGAATTGGAGAGATCTTGAGTCTTCGGCGTGATCGTCACGGTAGCAGTAGGAGGAGCGACACCAGGGATGATATGGGACATGGCATTGCTAAATGACCCCAGCGTGCCAGGGGCGGCAAGAGCGATGCCGCCACAGAGCAACAGTGAAAGAAGTAGTAAGGCGATGAGGGCGATCAGTAAGAGTTGCCACCCACTGCGGCGTTGACGTGGTGGACGCCCGGCATTGCCTCCGCCACCTGGGACGATGACGGGAGGAGGGGTACCACCTGCATAATTTCCACCAGTCGTGCCCGAATGTGGAACGATAACCGGAGCACTGGCGACTACCGCGGGCCGGGGTCCAGTATTTCCTCGCCGGAGTGGCAGGGGAGAAGACGGGCCTTCATCGTCATATTCGTCGTCATCAGGTTCGATTGGTGGAACTGGCTGATTCCCGGCAGTGCCCGATTGTGGAGAGAGAGGATGGGTATCAATATCTTCCATATCAGCATCAACAACTGCACCTGGGACTAAAGGAGGAGGTGCCCCCATATCATCTTCGTCTCGATAACTGCCTTGCTGGGGTGAACCACCCGGTGACAACATGACATCATCATCCTCTCCGTCCCCATAGTGAGCAGAGGTCGGCATAGGAGTTTCATCATTTTCATCATAGTGAGCATCCATCAGGCGGCCAGCTTCATATCCCGCGGCCCCCATACCAAGACCCATAGCAGCGGCATTGATGTTTGGATCTGCTGCATGTGGATCATGTGGCTCTCGACCACTAAAATCGCCCACGCTGGAAGGTGGTGTCAGGTCATCAACATCATTATCAGTTGCCGACTGTTTCTGATTGCCCGCGCCAAACCATCCCCCCCTCCTGCTAGCCCGGGAAGCTTCGTTTTCCTCTTGAAGCGATTCTTTGTAATTGACGATGGAGGAGTAGAAAGGAAAACGCCGCTGGCGAGCAAACTCAGCCGGGCCTGAGCCCTGTGGAGCAATGATAATGAGCTGGGCCTGGAGTTTACGTCGCATGTTTTTCAGGCCATCAAAATCCACCGGTCGCTGAAAGGCCCTATTCTGATTGGGGAGTACCAGTGCAATCTGCTTGCGCCCAAGCTTTTCCTGTGTCAAGATGGCCGCCAGCACGCTTTCCCTATCGTCATTGGAAGCCACATAGATAATACCAATTGTTGCGCTGCGGGGATCATTCGCGCCCAGCAGGTCCGAACCGTTTCCCTGTCTCATCTTCGTGTCCCTTTTCGTCCCTTAGAACTCTCGCAGATATGATGTTGTCATTTTACACTATGTTATAGGATTTATAAAGAGATATATCAGCTTTCTTTCCCTAAAGAAAGAACGGGAATTATTAGTGACTTGTACACTTGCTCTCTCCGCGTTATCTCACTTCCCATATTCCATCTCTGAAGAAGGCATTAGTACCAACGAGATCGAATCCTACGTATGCAACAACACCGTCTTCGTCCTATACCGTGCTGTATCCCAATCCAACACACCCACAAATGCTTGCTTAAATGCTTCTAAAGCCTTCTGGAACTCCTTTTCACCTGGCATCTCGCTTTGCTTCCAGATTAACTGTATCTCGATTGTGCTTGGAGATATATCATCCATGGCAATATAGCGAGCCACGGTGCCGGGAAATAGATGCTCTTGCTGCTTCCTCATTTCTCTTAACCGCAACTCAAATTTACCTTGCTGGCCTTCACAAATTCGTACAGCTATCAGTGTGATAAGAAATGTGCCAGTACTGGGAGATTCACGCCAAGTAGGGGCTTTCGTCCGTGGACGACCAGCAGCACTTTTCAATTTGAAGCGTTTAACGGACTCTTCAGATACTACAGTAACATGCGCCACCGTGAGTATATCCAGGCGACCGTCATCAATATACGCATATACTCTTGAATCAGCTACGCCTAATCTTCTCGCAGCTTCTGGAATAGAGATATAACCCGTTATTTCGGAGATTTTTTGGTCTTCTGTCATGGTCAGAACGTATCTTATTTATACTTTCTTAATGATGTTATTTCCTAATATTTCCTAATATATTATTTTCGTGATATACTTGCTCATCGGTAGCCATTAACAAGTCAATAGCGAACTAATATAGAAAAAGTATGAGACGGTCACGGTTTTTGAGGATGTGCTGGCAGAGATGCAGAGGGAGATACAAACAGAGACATTCCGTGGCACTTGTCCACTGCAATCGCTGGCGGCTGTAAAAAGGGTTAAGGCGAGCAAGGGTTGTTTTTTGAGTCCGAATTGTGTACGCTTGATGTTGAGCCTTCATACACCTCATGGTAAAACGAGGAAAGGACTCTTTAGTTTCTATGAACCGTGACCGCAACCAACCAGATGCCGCCGTTCCAGCGGGAGGGCTGAGCCGCAGGGAATTTCTCACGCTCTGCGTGGTGGGAGCAATGTCGTCAGGGCTGCTGGACGCCTGCCAAAGTGGACCGTCAGGTGTGGGAAACGCGACGCCAATTCCCACGAGGCGACCTACACCCACAAATACCCCTTTGCCGCCACCTACCAGTGCTGACTGGTCGGCCCTCGCCAACAGCTTGCAGGGGACGTTGGTGCGACCGGACAGCCCGCAGTATTCAACGGCACGCCAGCTCTTCAACACGCGCTTTGACAGCGTGCAGCCAGCCGCCATCGCCTACTGTGCCTCGCCTGGGGATGTTCAGACCTGCCTCGCCTTCGCACGGCGGTTCGGCTTGCCATTCGCGACCCGCGCCGGAGGTCACTCCTACGCTGGCTATTCGACCACTACTGGCCTGATGCTGGACGTGACCCGTATGAATACGGTGATAGTAAACACCGGCAGTGGAACTGCCACGGTGGGAGCCGGGACACGATTGATCGATCTCTACGCGGCACTCGCGCAATATGGCCTGGCACTCCCAGGCGGCTCCTGCCCGACAGTAGGTATTGCAGGTCTGACGCTTGGTGGAGGGGTCGGCGTCCTTGGTCGCAAGTTCGGCCTGACCTGCGATAACTTGCTCGCGGCACAAGTTGTGTTGGCCGACGGCAGCCTGCAAATCTGCGACGCGAGCCACGATCCCGATCTCTTCTGGGCACTGCGCGGCGGAGGTGGAGGCAACTTCGGAGTGGTCACTTCATTCACATTCCATGTGTACCCGGTCGCCGGGCTGTCACTTTTCACACTGAACTGGCCCTGGGGCAATGCTGCTGCCGTGGTCGATGCCTGGCAGTCCTGGGCACCGCAGGCACCGGACGAACTGTGGTCCAACTGCTTACTGCTGGCTACCAGCAACAAGCAATCCGATCCAATCGTGCAGGCGAATGGCGTCTATGTTGGCGATGTAGCACCTCTGGACTCTCTGATACAGCAGCTCATTAACAAGGTTGGTGTCGTGCCATCGGGCCGCTACGTGTCTGCTGTGGGGCTGCTCGATACAATGATGGACGAGGCGGGCTGTTACGGCATGACGGTGGACGAATGCCACCTGCCCAGCCAGAATCCGCATGGCCAGTTGCAACGGGACACCTCCCGTGCCAAATCCGACTACTACTCTACAGCCATACCACGCCAGGGTATAGATGCCCTGGTGAGTACAATCGCGCAACGCCAGGCCTCGACAACGCTCGGTGTGGGCGGCATCGGGCTTGATGCATTCGGCGGTGCTATCAACCGCGTACCTTCGGACGCCACGGCCTTCGTACATCGCAACGCGCTGTTCTCCGCCCAGTACTCGGCGAACTGGAACGCGAGCGACCCTGACTCCGTTGTCGCGGCGAACTACTCCTGGCTGAACAATACATGGCAGGCGATGCGCCAGTACGCCAGCGGGGCTGCCTACCAGAATTACATCGATCCAGACCTGGCCAACTGGCAGCAGGCGTATTACGGCACCAACCTGCCCCGCCTGCAGCGCATCAAAGCCGCCTATGACCCTGGCAACCTTTTCCATTTCAACCAGAGTATTCCACCTGCGTCCTGAGACATCCAGCCCCCAGAGGAAGCAGCACGTCTTGTAGGGGCCCATGTGGCCGCCCGCGGGTGGGGAAACCAACGGGAATGGCAGAGGTGAAGGACAAAACAGGCACGGCGGGCGGCCACATGGGCCCCCACCACTCCCAACCCCACTCCCGCCCCTACGCGACCTTTGATGGCGTTCCCAAAAACCTACCCCTGAGAGCTCCGCCCCCGCCCCTACGAGACCTTCGACGGTCTGACGAAATATCTACCCCTGAAAGTGATGCCCAAAGCTGGTGCTGATCTTGCAAGATCAGCACCAGCTTTGGGCATCACATATTTCCAATGGTGGCTAGCGAGGTCCGGCGTTACGGATCTCTTCGCTGGGAAGTGTGAACTGTTGGAAGTTCTTTTTGAAGCGGGTGGCCAGGTCAACTGCCTGGCGATCATAGGCCTCCTTGTCCGACCAGGTATTGCGTGGAAGCAACAGATCTGATGGTACGTTGGGGCAGGATGTGGGTATGTGTAGCCCGAAGATGGGATCAGTCTCCATCTCAACATGATCTAACGCACCTTCGATAGCCGCTCGAACCATGGCACGGGTGTAGTTGATGTTGATACGTTCACCAGTCCCATAGGGACCACCGGTCCAGCCGGTGTTAATCAAGTAGCAGCGCACATTGTACTTCTCAATGCGCTCGCGCAGCAGATTGGCATATTCGGGGGGCGACAGTGGCAGGAAGGCTGCTCCAAAGCAGGAGCTAAAGGTTGCCTGTGGCGTGGTCACACCTGCCTCGGTACCCGCCAGCTTACTGGTATAGCCCGACAGGAAGTAGTACATGGACTGTTGTGTAGTCAGCTTTGAGATGGGAGGCAGGACACCAAATGAGTCCGCCGACAGGAAAATCACTGCCTTTGGCTGCCCACCCTGGCCTGACTCAATCACGTTATCGATAAAATCGACGGGATAGGCCGCGCGGGTATTTTCTGTGAGCGAGTCATCGGCATAATCCGGCTCGCGGCTCCCTTCCTTAAGTACGACGTTTTCATAGACCGCGCCAAAGCGGATGGCATTCCAGATTTGCGGCTCATACTTCTGTGACAGGTTAATGCACTTTGCATAGCAGCCGCCCTCAAAATTGAAAACGCCGTTGTCTCCCCAGCCATGCTCATCATCACCAATCAAGCGGCGGCTGGTGTCTGCCGAAAGGCTGGTCTTACCAGTGCCTGACAATCCGAAAAAGAGGGCTACATCGTCATCAGGCCCGACGTTGGCGGAACAATGCATGGGGAGCACGCCTTGCGAGGGCAAAATAAAGTTCATCACAGTGAAGATAGACTTTTTCATTTCACCTGCGTACTGCGTGCCACAAATCAAGACCAGACGTTCATCAAAGTCGATAATGATAGCAGCCTCTGAGCGTGTACCATGCACACGCGAGTCGGTGTGGAAATTTGGCACACAGAGGATGGTAAATCCTGGGCGCGTGCTGACCAGGTCGCTCGCGTTAGAACGCAGGAACAGTTGACGGGCAAAAAGATTGTGCCAGGCAAATTCGGTGATGACCTGAATGGGCATGCGGTAGTGCGGGTCGGCACCGGCGGCGGCATCCAGCACATAGACATCACGCCCCTGCAAATAGGCTGAAAGGCTACTGCGCACGGCATCGAAGTTTTCTTGCGACATCGGGTGATTGACCTCGCCCCACCAGATCCTCGTCGCGTTCTCCGCACTCGAGACAATGAACTTATCTTTTGGAGAACGACCAGTATGCGACCCAGTTGTCGCGGCAAACGCTCCATTGGCTGCCAACATGCCCTCTTTGCGAGCGAGGGCGTGCTCAACTAACACAGCGGGCGAAAGGTTCCAGTTAATATCGCCTAAGTTGACCAGCCCATACTCTTCCAGGGCTTTCCGACTCATCATGATTGTCATAGGTTTTTCTCTCCTTTCGAGACTCGACTTTGAGACTCTTCATAGGGAAGTTCTGATGGATACAATAATTAGCTGCATTCTCTAAAGTATACGATAATACTACCGACCCTAACAACTGTTAGTCTAGCAATGTAATACTCTCTTCGTCACTCTTGCAATTCGGAAAGGGTTTTTGTTGTTGCTGGTTTTGCTGCCGTGGGCAGCAAAACCAGCAACAACAAAAACCCTTTCCGAACTAGCGCAGGCGACGAGGCGTCCTGAATAGTCACTAATTATTGCTATGTATTGATTCACTTGCTACTCATCAAACAGGCAAGGTACAATAGGGTTGGATCTCTTAATTGCCCTTTTATTGTTCTATGACAAACGTGGAACTCGAAGGGAGAGTCTGAAGACATGGATCAGCACTCGCAAGAGCATGGATGGGACAACTGGCCTGGCTGGTCAACGATCTCGGCAAGCAGTGATCGCAGCTTTACTGTCTGGTTTACGGGCCTTCCTGGCAGCGGAAAATCGACATTGGCGCAACTGGTGAAGAAGGCTTTGCAGGCGCGTGGCTTTAAAGTCGAGATCATCGATACGCAGACGCTGGCTTACTGGCTCAAACATGAACTCCACATTGAAGACGATGGTCGGGAAGACCGCAGCCATGCACCTGGCTATGATGCATTTATTACCTATATCTGTACACTACTGGCACGCAACGGCGTCATCACCATCAGTGTCTCTGTCTCTCCCTATCAAGAAGCACGCACCCACGCACGCGAGCAGATTCACCACTTTATCGAGGTGTACCTGCATTGTACCCCCGAACAAAGGCTCGAACGCCAGAGACAACACGGGCTGACGCCCGCTATGCCAGCACAGCTCTACCAGGTACCCACCAGGTCCGAATTTAGCATCGATACCAGCCTGGAGCTAGCCGAACGCAGCGCATTGCGCATCATTGCATATCTTGAACAGTGCGGCTACGTCGCTCCTCTGTGGGAAGATAAAGATTCGACGGATGAAGAGATTGCCAACGTCATGGCTCGCTTGCAGGCCTTGGGATATCTAGAATAAGTCTCACGTCACTCAAATAGCCACTGGATGCCGCAAATACAGCCCGATGAAGATGCGCAGGTAGCCGCCATCGTCATCGGCATAGATACTCCTGTGGTTATTGCACAGGTTACATTCGTAGGTACTGATGGGTAGCGGATTGGTGATACCGTCGTTCATTTTGTCGATGCTCATCGTGCCGCCATTGCCGGGGCCAAAGAGTACGGCGATAATGCCGACCGTGGCAAAACTGCTGATATTGCCAAGAATATATTCGGCCCGGTTATCCTGGTAGTGGCCAGCAGAGTTGTCCATGGTGTCGAAGTACTGGTTGCCAATGGGTACCTGCCACATCACAACACGACGGTGGACATCCTGGCTGAGCAGGCCAATGAAGTTGAGGTAGCGTGCGAAGTTGGGGAAGGTGTGGTTATAGCGGTCCCACCAGGTTCGCGCGCCCGGCTGACCGGAGTCGTGGTCGGCCACATCGTTAGAAAGCAGGTCCCAACTCGAAACGCCGCGGGGATTGCCCGTCAGCCCGGCACTATTGAGGAAATTCGCCTCTTTTTTAGCTGTACCGGCGATATCCAGGGAAGTACGTGTGTCAGAGCCTATGTCAATGCTTGTAGCCCAGAGGGAGGCATGGAGAGCTAGCGTCGCCTTCGGAGCATATTTATCGCGCATATGCAGCAATGCCCAGGCAAAACCCTGCGCGGTGTTGGGAAAACCCGCCGCGTCGGCATAACCAGAAGAACTCACGCTGGCAGGTACATTGGCCGCGTTATCAGTACCATGGGAAGCCATCTGCAAAAAGCCCCACAGGTCAGGCTCGACGATTACCAGCACGGGCTTGCCATATGCCCCTATCTTTTGCAGTAAGAGTACCCAGTTTGCATAATAGGCCTTCATGGTGGCCGCACTGGCTATGTTCGCAGTATCTTGATCCAGGTCGTGCCCAGAGCAATAGCCAGCTGGATGCGGGCCATTGCTCTGGCAGATTTCGTAGTAGACAAAGGCAGGGGTATAGCCATGTTGCGCACTTTCCTGCATATAATAGGTCGCGAATTGCCCGGCTGGTTGATTCCAGGTCTCCCAGCCGCTATTTGTATTCACGCCGCCCGCCAGGTATTGATATCTAAAGTTGAAGGTTGTGCCATTCTGGCTGCGCATGGCATCGAGTAAAGAGGCGGTACCAGGAGTACTCATCACGCCAAAACTCAGATAGTGAGGAAAGGCCGCTGGCACGCTGCCTGAGCCGGAGGGAACTGGTCCCGGCGGCGAGCCGCTATTGTTCCCTTGCATTGGGAGAGACGTTGGGGTGCTACTATGATGGCTGGCCAGTTGAATGGGGACAGAGATAGTACTATGCTGCTTTGAAATAGCAGTTGAGGTGGCCTGCTTAGACGATGCCGGGCCATTCTGGCAGGCAGAGATAACCAGCAGAAGGGCGGCATACATCAGTGCTAAGCTCAATCCCTGGAAGTACTCATATCGCTCCAGTTTCATAAAACGTGCGACTTTTGGAAACCCCTGTGTTTCAACCAGGGGAGGAAAAAGTCTTCCTTTCGGGGCGTGATGGGTCGGGTGATTTCCCCAACAAAATGACAAATGCCGGTATATATGAGATACTTTCTGCATGGATAGAACGATGGTCGTCCAACTGAAACCGACTCAGGAACAGGCGATACTCTTGAGAAGGACGCTTGAAGAGCATACGGCGTGCTACAATGCCGTAGCCCATGAGGGCTTTACGAGCGGGTGTAGTAACGGCGTTGAGTTGCACAAACGCACCTACTATCCCTTGCGCAAGCAGTATCCCAACCTCCCTGCTCAACTGGTATGCGCCGCTCGCGTGCGAGCGACCGAGACGGTCAAGAGTGCGCTTACCTGGCAAAAGAAGCATGAGAAAGACTATCCCAAGAAAGTCGCGAAAGCTCTCAAACATGGCAAGCCCGCTCCTGACTTCAAGCCGGTGAAATGCCCTTCCAGTACGATTGCTCCTGTCCGGTATGATGTCCGTTCGTATTGGGTCAAGTGGAACACGCTCACCTGTAGCCTTGCTACGGTAGATGGGCGGGTTGAATTGCCCTTTTCCATCCCTGTACATAGTCAGAAATACGTGGGCCTCAAGGTGTGTAGTGCGGATTTGTGCTATCGCAAGGGACGCTATACCCTTCACATTGTTGTTTCTCTCCCTGAACCCGTGATTGCTCCTTCTCAAGACGTGATCGGCGTTGATCTGGGATTGAATAGACCCGCGGTCACTTCCAACCGGCAATTCCTGGGAGAAAGGCAGTGGAAAGAGCAGGAAAGGCGTATTTTCCGTATCCGTCGCAAACTTCAAACATGTGGTTCCAAGTCTGCTAAAAGGCACCTGAAAAAGCTTTCGGGCCAACTGTTTCGGCAGAGACGCGACCATGACCATGTGTTGAGTAAGCGCATGGTGCAGCCTGCGACCCCTGGCGGTACCATCGTGTTTGAGAACTTGAAGGATATCAGGGACACCTCCAAGATGACCAGGAAGGCGGAAACCAAACGGCGATTGCACAGTTGGACATTTGACCAACTGTATCACTTCACCATGTACAAAGCACAAGAGCGTGGTATTCAGGTCGTCAAGATTGACCCTCGACATACCTCGCAAACCTGCTCCAAGTGTGGGTATCACGCTCGCAATAACCGTCGCTCTCAAAGTCTCTTCCTTTGCCGTCAGTGTGGGTACTGCTTAAACGCTGACTATAATGCAGCGAAAAATATTCGGGAGAAGTACATCACTTCTCTTGCCAGCATCGGTACACCTTCGCTGGCGGGTCGTTCGTCAGGCGGCCTATCGTTCCCATCTTCGGACGAGGGACAAGCCCCTCGGCTAAAGCCCTGATTCTTACCCACATTTAACAAAGTGATAGAATAAAGGATGAACACACAAGAATTGTTGAACCCCAAATGCTGGGCCGAGCAAACCTTTGGGGGTGTCCAACTGCACGATATGCGTCGCACGAGACGAGCGGTCAA